>Ga0066376_10003718_pt1 | contig 13491 bp, 8 predicted proteins | sample Knorr_S15_td_Bot_FD_77009 | JGI IMG/M metagenome (GOLD analysis project Ga0066376, IMG submission 77009) | Marine microbial communities from Southern Atlantic Ocean transect - Knorr_S15_td_Bottom_ad_5009_LV_A | ecosystem: Environmental > Aquatic > Marine > Oceanic | place: Southern Atlantic... | reverse complement strand
TCCGGCAGGTTCAGGCTGAGGGGCTCCGCCTCGATGATGAACAATCGGTGCTGGCGGATTGCCGCCTTACCCCCCAACAGCCCGCCGCATCCGGCGAGACTCGCGGAGAGGGAGAGGGCCAGAACTAGTGCAGCGCGGCGCAAGTTCGCCGGCATTCGGACGCCGATGCATCCCGGCGGGCTGCGTTGTGCTCCCTCGGAGGGTCCAACAACCCTCCTCGGTCGCGCGCCTTGCCCGCCGGGCGCCTCGACGCCCGCATTAACCCCCGCACTATCGCCGCGATGCACTAGCTTCAACAACGAGCTCCGACGCACGGGCCCGTTCGCGTTGGTCTGGCTGCTTCTCCTGACCACCGAATGCAGCGGCCCCCCGGACGATTCAAGCTCCAAGATCCGCAAACCTCCGGCTCAACCCGATCTGACCGACATGGTACGCGTCCCGGGCGGGCGCTTCCGTCGCGGCGTCGATGACCGCCGCGGTCGGGACGAAGGTCCGGGGCGCGTCATTCGGCTGCGGCCCTTTCACATCGATCGATTCGAGGTGAGTAACGATCGCTTTGCCGAGTTCGCCAACGCCACCGGCCATGTGACCTCCTCCGAGGCCGACCCGGACACGCCGCGGTCCTGGCGTCGACCGGGAGCGGACGGCGAGGACGCTGAAGGCGATCACCCTGTCGTTTACGTCACCTGGGAGGACGCGCGCGCCTATTGCGCCTGGCGTCACAAGCGCTTGCCGACCGAAGCCGAGTGGGAATTGGCCGCCCGCGGGACCGACGGCCGCCAGTGGCCCTGGGGCCCCCGACCGGACCCGTCGCGGGCGAACGGCTGGGGAGAGCAGGATCCGTTCAGCGGCACCGCACCGGTGGGGGCCTTCCCGGTCGGGGTGAGTCCTAGCGGGGCCAGCGACATGGCCGGCAACGTCTGGGAGTGGTGTGCGGACTGGTACGATCCCGACTACTACCTCGTGGCCCCCAAACGCGATCCCCTGGGGCCGGAGCGAGGGAGCTTGCGGGTTGTGCGGGGTGGCAGCTGGACGAATCCAATCACCGTCCTGCGCACCACCAACCGGCACGCCGTGCACCCGGAGGAGGCCGGTCCGAGCCTGGGATTCCGCTGTGTCGCTGAGTAATCTCTCCAGGATCTCCGTCGTCGTCAGGACCGCCGTTACTCTTCCTCTTCTCCTTGTGGGCGGTTGCACCGACAGCGCCCCCCCCGGCGGCGGAGACAATTTCCCGGTGCCGCCGGCCGGCGAGCAGGCGTCGGCCTCTGGCGTGATGTTTACCGATGTCACCGAGGCGGCCGGCATCCGCTTCCGGCACCGCGCCGGAGACGCCGTCAAGGACTACATCGTCGAGGCCAAAGGCGGCGGCGGCGCTCTTTTCGACGCCGACGGCGACGGCTGGCTGGACCTCTACTTCGCCAACGGGGCCCGGCTTTCGGCAGGATCAACCGAAGCGGACGCCCTCTACCTCAATCGAGGCGACGGCACCTTCGCCGAGGTCGACGCCGGCCTTGGCGACCGGCGCTGGGGCATGGGCGCGGCGGCGGCGGACGTCGACAACGACGGCGACGCCGATCTGCTGGTCACCCGCTACGACGGCGCCTCTCTGTACTGGAACACAAGCGCGGCGGCCGGATCCACTCGTTTCTCCGACGCCGGCGATGCCCTGTTTCTCGACGGCTGGTGCACAGGCGCTGCGTTCGCCGATTACGATCTCGACGGCGATCTGGACCTGTACGTGGCCCGCTATCTCGACTTCGACACAGAGCGGGTGCCGCCCCGGGCCGGGATGTGGAAAGGTCTGATGGTGTTCGCCGGTCCCCAGGGGCTTCCCGGCGCTCACGACGTCTTGTTGCGCAACGACGGCTACGTCTTCAGCGACGTGAGCGAGGAAGTCGGGTTGCGGTCGGCGGCGCCGACGTATGGCCTGGGCGTCGTCTTCGGCGATATCGACAACGACGGCGACCCGGACGTGTTTGTCGCCAACGACTCGGCGCCCAACTATCTGTTCCGCAACGACCGTTCTCCCGGCGGCGACCGCAGTTTTCGCGAGGTCGCGGTGGAGGCAGGCGTCGCCTTCAGCGCCGAGGGAACCGCGCAGGCGGGGATGGGCGTCGCCTACGACGATTTCGACGACGACGGCGACCGCGACCTGTTCGTCACCCACTTCGAGGACGACTACAACACCCTCTACCGCAACGACGGTGCCGGCCGCTTCGCCGTCGCCTCGCAGGAGCTCGGCCTCGGTCAGGTGGGGATGCCCTGGCTGGCCTTCGGAACCTGCTTTCTCGACGCCGACAACGACGGCGATCTCGATCTGGCCGTCGGCAACGGCCATGTCTATCCGCAGATCCGGCACCTCGGCGCGCCGGGTTACGCCCAGCCCGATCACCTGTTCCTCAACGGCGGACCGGCATCAGGGTACCAGTTCGAGCTGGTCGCCGCCGGCGATCTGTCACTTCCGGCCGTCAGCCGCGGGCTGATGAAGGGGGACTGGGACGGCGACGGGGACATCGACCTGGTCGCTTTGCGCCTGGACAACCGTCCCGCCCTGCTGCGCAACGATACCCCGTCGGGCAATCACTGGCTCATCGTCGACCTGGAAGGGACGACGGCCAACCGAGACGGTCTCGGCACCCTCGTGCGGGTGGTCGCCGCCGGGCTGGATCGCACCGTCGAGGTCGTGTCGGGAGGCAGCTACCTGTCCCACAGCGACACCCGGGCCCACTTCGGGCTCGGGGATCGGGCGACGGTTGAGCGCCTCGAGATCCGCTGGCCTGGGGGGGCGCTTCAGACCCTGGGACCGCTGCCGTCGGACCAGGTCGTGAAGGTGCGCCAGCAGTAGCTGCAGGGGGCCTGGCCGCCGCTTTCGGGCGCTGCTTGACAGTCTCGAAATGGCGGCCTATCTTGCCGCCGCTCTGCCGATCCTCCACTACGACTCCCAGACCCGACTCCCAGACCCGACTCCCAGACCCGATTTCCAGACCCGATAACGCGCCCGTGCCGACATCAACCCCCAGCGGGCAGACCTGCGCCCCAGGCCTTCGCGCCCTGATCGTGGGTGCCATCGGCGCCGTCGCCATCGGCGCCGGCGTGCCCTACTGCAACATGGTGCTGCACGGGTCGCGGATCGCCTCGTACTTCAATACCCCCGCCGCCATCATCCTGTTTTTCCTGCTCGTGTTGTTCGTCAACACGGGCCTGGGCCTGGTGCGCCGCTCCTGGATGCTGAATCGGGCGGAGCTGGCGCTGATCTATATCATGTGGATCGTGGCCACGGCGATCCCCGAGTGGGGGCTGAGCGCATTCCTGCTGCCCGACATCACCTCCCTTATTTACTACGCCACCCCGGAGAACGCCTGGGCCGACCACCTGCTGCCGTCGGTTCCGGACTGGATCATCCTCAATCACGAGATGTCGGCGGTGCGCAGCTTCTACGAGGGCGCGCCCGAGGGCATGGGCATTCCCTGGGCCCTGTGGCTGCGACCCCTGGCGTATTGGATTCCCTTCATCCTCGCCCTGTACGTGGCCATGATCTGCATCATGACCATCTTGCGGAAGCAGTGGGTGGAGCGGGAGCGTCTGGTGTTCCCGCTCGTGCAGGTGTCGTTGTCGATGATCGAGGACGGCGACAAACCGTCTCTGATCAAGCCGCTCTTCACCAGCCCGCTGATGTGGAGTGGTTTCGCCGTGCCCGCTGTGATTCAGACGATCAACGGATTGAGCCACTACTACCCGTTTATCGCCGCCATCAGCCTCGACACCTCCATCCCCCTGTTCCGCAACTCGGTTTCGATCCCGATCCGCCTCAGTTTTCAGATGCTGGGCTTCACCTACTTCGTCAGCCGCGATATCGCCTTCGGCCTGTGCTTCTTCTTCCTGCTCAATACGGTACAGCAGGGGATCTTCAATATCATCGGACTGCAGAAGATCGATCCCGTCCTGGGCGTATACAGCGCTTATACAGGGTCGATCGTCGTCCACCAGGGCTTTGGCGCCATCATTGTCCTGGTCCTGTACGGCCTGTGGACGGCGCGCAGCCACCTGATCGACGTCGCCCGCAAGGCAGTCACCGGAAACCCGGAGATCGACGACTCGGACGAGATCCTCTCCTACCGCGCCGCCGTCATCCTGCTGTTCCTGAGTCTGACCTTCATGGGCCTGTGGCTGTGGCAGTCGGGACTGCCGGCGTGGCTGGCCGTCGTCTACCTGTTCTTCGCCTTTGTCCTGTTCGTGGGTATCACGCGCGTCGTCGCCGAGGGTGGCCTGGCGCATGTCTTCGCGCCGATGATCGCCTCCGACTTCGTGGCCGCCGGTTTTGGCACCCAGGCGCTGGGCTCCACCGGCATCGTCGCCATGGCCTTCACCTACATCTGGGCCAGCGACATCCTCACCTTCGTCATGGCCTCCTGCGCCAACGGCCTCAAGCTGGTGCACGAGGCCATCCACCGGCGCCGGCGGCTCGTGTTCTGGGCGATGATGTTGTCCATCGTACTGGCCCTGGGCAGCTCTATCTGGTCCATCCTCGAGCTGTCCTACCAGTACGGCGGTATCAACACCGACCAGTTCTTTTTCGACAGCGCCGCCCGCTACCCCTTCGACAACGCCGCGGCGCGCATCCAGGACATGCAGGGCCCGCACTGGGAGAACTGGCTCTACACCGCCATGGGTGGCGGCATCATGGGGTTTCTGATGTGGGCTCGCCACCACTGGCTGTGGTGGCCCTTCCACTACCTCGGCTTCCCGATCAGCGCCGTCTTCGGAACCATGTTTTTCAGCGTCTTCCTCGCCTGGCTGCTCAAGACGGTGATCCTGAAATACGGCGGTCCCGCCCTTTACATGCGCACCCGGCCTTTTTTCCTCGGTCTCATTCTGGGGCAGTTCGTCACCGCCGGGGTGTGGTATTTTATCGACTATCACACCGGCACCAGCGGCAATGCGGTGATGAGCTGGTGAGAGAGGGAGAGGCTTGCGTCCGGGTGACCTACGGCTATCTACCTCGGCGCGCTGGCTGGCTCTGACCTTCCAGCTACGTCGGCCCACGCTCGGCAGGCACTGGCTGCCCAGGCTTCGTCGGACCGCGCTGGCTGGCTGAGCCGGTCCACTGCCGGCCCCGTCAGTCCGCAGGCTGCGGTTCTTCCACCCCTGCCTCCGCCAGCGCCCCCAGTAGATACGGCACCCCGAAGAACACGAGGCTGACATACATCGGGCTCATGGCGACGGCGCCCCGCCGTTTCGGGTCGTCGCTCCAGTCCTGCATTTGCATCAGGCTGGCGAGCACGTCCCGGCCGATGTCGAGATAGCGGCGCTCGCCGGTCAGGCGCCAGGTGTAGGCCAGGTGTCGACAGAGGATGCCGCCGTAGTGCTGCTGCAGGGCGAAGTCGGATCCCAGCTGCCCGGTCCCCCCGCAAAACCAGTCCACCGCCCGGCGGTAGACGTCGGCGACATCGGCCCGCCCGGTGAGCCGGTGGAAAAGCTCGATGCCGATCAGCAGATAGTGGGTCTGGTACCCTTTGTGGTCCTGGCTGGGCATGACCCGCAGGAGCGGCTGGTCGCGACCGCGAAGCTCGATCTGCTCCTCGTCGGTGAAGGGTGGGGCCCCGAGCTCGACGGCCAAGGTGGTACCCTCCGAGGCCATGCCGTACGGTGTCTGCTCCGGCAGCCGGTCCGCCGTCGACACCTGGAAACGCTTGTTCCAGCTGCCGTCGTCGTTCTGGCCGCGGGCGATGACGGCGTAGACTTCCTCGGCGCGGCGGAGGAAGCGCTCCTCGCCGGTCACCTCGAAGACGTAGAGGAGTCCCCGCAAGGCGTTGGCGATGCTGCGCAGGCTGAAGCTGAACTGGGGATCCTCGGTCCAGTGGAAGTTGTACAGGAAGGCCCCCGCTTCGCGCAGCACCTGCAGGGTGCGCAGGTCGCCGGTCAGATAGTAGTGGTCGACCCAGTTGTCGATGAAGGTGTGCGAGGCGCAGGGCTCGTCGCCGAAGTGGTCGACGCTGTGGCGGAAGCAGCCGCCGACGAAGTAAGGGCGGTAGCCGTGCCAGTGGCAGGTGTCGACGTCGACCGAGTGCCGGGTCATGGCTTCGCCCAGGTCGAAAATCCGCCGGTCGCCGGTGCGCAGGTACTCGATCCAGACGCCGTGACGCGGGTCCCACTCGCTGTTGCACCAGCCCCATCGACCGCGGAAACGCCAGTCGCCGGCGGCTTCCTCCCACGCCACCAGAGCGTCGCCGAAGTCGAAAAATCCGTACCAGCGGCCGAGTTTGATCTGTCGATCCAGCCACTCGACGAACCCGGACAGCATGCGGTCCGAGTGCGGGAAGGCGCCGGTGGCCGGCGCGAATCCCCCGGTGACCTCACAGCGGGCGTGGTGGGCGGGGTCCACGGCGGCGTGCGGGGGCGACAGCAGCCGGCGCAGGTCGTCGACGGCCGTGTCGGAGCCACCGGGTGGAAACCAGGTGACGAACAGCTCCGAGGTCTTCGCCGTGCCGGTGCCGTCGGCGTACACCCCCTCGCCCTCGTGCCAGGCCACCTCTTCCGAGTACCGCGCCAGGCTGAGGAGCCGGCCCTCCGGGTGGTGCCAGACCAGCGCGTCGATGCCGCCACCGGCATTGGCCCGCAGCGCCGTGGGGTGCTGCTCGGCCATGTGGCGCATAGCCACCCCCAGTCCCCCGGCGTCGCTTTCCCGCGTCAGCCAACCCTCGGTGCGCTCCCCTTCGCTCACACGCCGCGCCCCTCCGGTGGTCTCGAACAGGCGATAGTGGTTGTCTTCCTGCTGAGCCAGCAGCAATTCGCCGCCCGGTCCGAGATCGACAGCGACCTCCGGTCTCGCCGCCACCCGTCCGACAAAGCCTTCGCCGGCGCCCATCGGCAGCTTCAGTCCGAGCTCTTCGACCTGGGTCTCGCGTGGATTGAGGTGGAAAACGACCGTGTACAGCAGGCGGACGAAGGGTTGCCCGGCGTAGGCGTGGATGCGCAGTACGAACTGCAGCGGCCGGTACCCGGTGTAGTGGTGCATCGGGGCGAACTGCTCCAGCGCCCCGCGGCAGGTGAGCACCGTGCGCAGCGGCCCGGTTTCCTCCACCTCCACCGACCAGGCGTCGGGCGCCAGGCTCGCCCGGCACTCGCTGCCCATGCCGTAAATCCTGCGCTGGGTGCCGCCGCCGGCTTCCCCCTCGCGGATGCGCGCCCAGAACTCGGCACCGGTATCTCCGGCCAGGTCGACCACCGGCTCGAAGGTGCCGCCGCGCCGCCGGCCGAGTTGGACCTGCTCGAACAGCCCGGCAGCTTTTCTGGAGACGGTGAAAGACAGGGGGCCTGTGCACACGCGGACGGTGTCGTCGGCTTCGGTCACCTCGATGGCTTCGTCGGTCGCCGCCGTCCCGCCACTGTGCTCGGCCAGGTTGTAGACGGAGCACTCGCGGTCAGCCACATCGGCGCCGAAGTCCAATAGTACCCACTTGATCGAACCGTCCGGCCATCGTGCCAGCGGACGGAGCTGGGCGGGAATGGATGAGCCGCCGGCGTCAAAGAGCGCCAGCTGGCCCGGATCGCCGATGGCTCCGTCGGGCAAGGGTACGCCGCGGGTTACGGGCCAGGTCCGGCGGCCGAGTCGGCCGTTCACCCTCACCTCCAAGTGGATGGGTTCCATCGTCATCTCTCTCACCTCCGCCGCTGCCAGAGCAAACCGCCAAAAGGGATAGGAAAAACCGGTGACATCGCGAACGTCAATATATAAGCGGGGAGCCGGGATAGATCAATCGCGCACAGCGGCAAGCCCTTGGCCTTGGGGCAGCTCAGCTGGCCGCACCCGGCGCCCTCCTCGGGCGTCGACGGCGGGGGGATTGGACTGCGACTCGGCCGAGCTGGTCCGGGGACATCCTGGCTCCGACAGGGAAAAACATGCCCTGCATCGGCTGGCTGGACGACCTCGGACGGCTCTCACATAGTCTTGTTTTCTCGAGGAGTTACACAAGTCCAGCTCACGGCTGGCCGGATTCTTGCGTCAGCGGCGGCACCACCTCTCGATTCAGCGAGGAATGATGCTACCGATCAAGGCCAACCGCTATATTTACGTCTCCTATGTTTTGTTCATGGTACTGGCTGCGGCTTGCGCGTTTGGCGGACTGTCCAGTCATCTGCTCAGCACCGACGACTTCGAGTATCTGGCGGATACGAAAGCCGTTTCGGCCAATCCGTCGACTCTTCTGTCGCCGGATCGCGCCATGTCCGGGCGACCCGTTGTAGAGCTCACCTTTCTGCTCACACACGCGGTGTGGGGCGCCGATCCCGCCGCTTACCATCTCCTGCTGATAGTCGCGCACCTCCTGGCCAGCTTCGGACTGGTACTGTTTTTCCGAGAGCTGGGAGCGGATCTCGAGATCAGTCTCATCGGTTCTTTCCTGTTTCTGGTGGGTATCTCTCATGTCCAGGCAGTCCAGTGGATCTCATGCCTGGCCTATCCGCTAGCGCTGGCGCTGTCATCAGCTTCGGTCATCCGCTTCGCGCGACACGCGAAAACATACAAGCGCCGCTGGCTGGGTGCCGCCGCGCTCGCCGTCCTCACCCACCCGGCCAGCTGCATGGTCGGTGTTTTCTGTGTGTACCTGGCCTGGAAGAGTCCAGCCTGGCGACAGGCACTGCGCTCGTCCTGGTGGATCGTGGCCGTCGCCACCGCAGGGGCAGGGGGCATCTGGTTCCTCTACCCGGCTGCGCCGCAGACCCATGATCTGACCAACATATCCGACCTGGTTGAGCCGCTCGCCCTGTTCGCCGGGTATCTGGGACAACTGCTATCGCACGCCCACTGGTTGCCGCAACATGTCTTCGGCCATACCGCATGGCCCCCGGGGGGCGCCGCCGATCGAATGGTGGGCATCCTGGTAGCCGCCGCGCTTATCGCCTGTGTGTGGCGCGGCCCACGGCCGGTGGCCAGACTCGCCGTGTGGACCGCCGTCATGGCGCTGCCCTTCGCGGTCCAGAACGAGCAGGAGCAAGGATCGCGATACCTGTACTTCGCCTCGGCCGGTTCGTCTCTGATCATCGCCTGGTCGCTGCGTGCGGCTATTGCCGCGATGAGAGGCTGGCTCGGGATGAACGCCCGACGGCTCCTGTATGCCGGTGCCCTGACCTCCATCGCCAGCATCAGCACGATCTCGGTGCGGCGAGCCGAGGCGCTCGAATTCTACCACTCGGGACGATCCTACATCGCCCGGGGATTGTCCGAGATCGGCATCGTCCAGCTGCAGCGGGGCCTAGCTCGCGACTCCAGCTTGCTACCAGACGACGTCTTCTGGCGCTTGAGCCTGGTCGCATTCCAGCACGGCACGTCCCCCCGGCTGGACCTGCAGCGCGCCATCGACGACGGTCGCGGGTCACCCGAGGTGCTGGCTCTCCTGGGCGCGGATTCATTCCTCAGTGGCGATGGCGATGTCCGCAGTAGAGGAGTGGGTCTGGTCAGGCGAGCTATACAGGCCGACGACGAGGTCCGCGCCACTGCGGCGACCGCCTACCACAACATTGGCGCGTTCTATCTCAACCATAGCAAAAACTCGGAACAAGCTGTCCTGCTGTTCAATCGCGCCCTTGCTCTGGAGCCCACCTACCTCAAGGCGCGGTTTCATCTGGGCAACGCGTTCTTTCTCGGCGGCAGGACCGACGCGGCGATAGCGGCGTATCGCGAGATTATCCGCGAGCACCCCTACTGTTCGGAGGCGTATCAGAATCTCGCTGCCGCCCACTGGCAGAGCGGCCAAACCGGTGACGCCATCAAAACACTCGAAACCGGTGTGGCCCACAATCCTCAAGCCCGGGCGTTGCGGAGGTTGCTGGCCCGGTTTACGCGGGGAAACGCCTAGTGCAGCGCGGCGCAAGTTCGGCGGCATTCGGCCGCCGATGCATCCCATCACAGCAGGCTCGCCCGCCGAAGCTCTCGCACTTTCCGCCTGATCCCCACCCGTTAAGCCACTTTTCGCCCACCACCCCGTCACTCCTCTTCGGTTGGGCGAAAAAAGTGCAGGCCAGCGGAAGCCATCTGCTTGGTTCGGCAATACTCCTTGAACTATGTTAGAAAATCCAGGTGTCATGGACCGGCGGTTCAGCGTTACGGCTGCCCGTTATTCCCGCAGTGCAAGGAGATCAGATTGAGCAGCGCAACCGGTGAGGTTTCGGGAATTGCCCGGAAGGGAAACGGTCTTCTGGTCGTTGAGGCGACGCACCCGGCGGATATACGTCCGTGGACTTGCTGAGCGAAGATCTGAAGGCCAACGCACGCGTCATCCCTTTGGAGGAGAGAAAACACGATCGAACCAAATTTGAGAAGGCCAGATCGGCACTGGATCTGGAGGTCGTGAAAGGCTAGGCTCACCCACACGCCCAACGTCGGACGGATCTCTCTGCCCCACCGCCGTCGGGGCCAACCCGACCGCGACGATCTCGGCGTTGTCGGAGATCCGAAGGGATTACGGGCATGAAGCCGGACGCTGACTTGTAGGGGTGGCAGGTCATTTCGAGTCGAACCCTATCCTTGGTGGCTGGACGTGCTGGCGGTGAAGCCGTCATCCCCGTCTGTTGCCCGGACTTGCTATGACAGCGGCGGTCCAAGATGACGGACGGCAGTGACGTATCGGTCCTTTGCCGTCTGTTGCCTGGGTCTGTCACGGGCGCCATACCCCATGGCCCCCATTGACAAGGTCCGCGATATTTCCCTTTGTACGCCCCATGCGCTGCCGCCAGACCTCGTATATTGGGGTTTCGCACATTGAGTGGCGATCTCGCCCCGCGCCGATAGGTGCCTCCGGATTTCGCTCGATGCATGTTGGGGCCCCGCCTCCACCGCAAGGAGCCCCTCCCCTATAGGGCAACTGGACAGGTAACACCATGCTGACCACATGGATCGTCGCAGGTGTTGTCCTCCTTGTACTCGAGCTCGTCGTCCCCGGCGCGGTGCTCGTCTTCCTGGGCGCGGGCGCTCTGCTGGTCGCCCTGCTCATCTGGCTCGGACTGATCCAGACCTGGGTGACGTCGATAACAGCCTGGTTCATCGTCTCTCTGCTTCTTCTTCTGGTACTGCGCAGCCTGTTCCAGCGATTTGTGTCCGGTGATACCGAGCGACAGTCCACCGACGAGGACCTGGATGCCTACGGCGAGGTCGTGGAGGTAGCGGAGACCATCGCGCCGGGCGAGGAAGGCCGCATCCGGTTCCGGGGAACCACCTGGCAGGCTGTCTGTTACGATCACGTGCTGGAGGTCGGGACAAAAGCCCAGATCATCTGTCGCGAGAATCTCATCTGGACCGTAGAGCCTGCGAACCCGCTCGATACAGACGTCTCCGAATAGGGAGGAAGAGAACATGCTGACCGCATTTACGATTCTTGTTCTGCTGGCACTCTTCGTGCTGTGGAAGACCTTCATTGTCGTCCATATGCGCGAGGCTGTCGTGATTGAGCGCCTGGGCAAATTCCGGGTTGTGCTGCCCCCCGGATTCCATTTCATCATCCCCTTCGCCGATCGCGTCGCCTACCGCCACGAGACGCGAGAGCAGGTCATCGACATTCCCAGCCAGGCCTGCATCACCCGCGACAACATTCAGGTGACCGTGGACGGCCTCGTCTACCTTCAGGTACTGGACCCCCACAAAGCCAGCTACGGCATCGAAAACTATCGGAGGGCGAGCGTCAACCTGGCGCAGACCACCATGCGCTCCGAGATCGGCAAGCTCTCCCTCGGTCAGTCATTCTACGAGCGCGAGCAGCTGAACGAGACCATTGTGAAAGAGATCGACAAAGCCTCCGATTCGTGGGGCATCAAGGTGTTGCGCTACGAGTTGAGGAACATCACCCCGTCCGCCAATGTGGTGCACACTCTCGAGAAACAGATGGAAGCTGAGCGAGAGAAGCGCGCCGAGATCGTAAGAGCTTCGGCTGAGAAGGAGGCGACCATCTGCGTCTCGCAGGGAGAGCGTCAGGAAGAGATCAACCTGTCCGAAGGGGAGAAACAGCGCCGCATCAATGTGGCTAAGGGCCGCGCCGAGGCGATCTCCACGCTGGCGGTAGCCACGGCTGAGGCCACGAGACTCATCGCCGCCGCCGTTGAACAAGAAGGCGGCTCTGCGGCGCTGAAAATGCAGCTTGTGGAAGAGTTCATCGAAACCTTTGGCCAGATCACCGCCAAAGCCAACATCTCCGTGGTCCCCATCGAGCTGGCAAAGATCAAAGGATTCTTCAACGGAATCTCGGAAGTAACCGATGGTGTACCCACCCCCAGAGCGACCACGCGAGGAGGATGATGAGTCATGAATAACTCTCCGTCGGACATATTCAACCTCGTTGTCTGGGGAATCCTGTTCCTTGTGCTGATCGTCAAATTCTTCCGATCGATTCGACTCGTGCCCACCAAATCAGCCTACGTAGTGGAGCGGTTGGGCAAATACTCCAAGACCCTTGGACCTGGATTCCACGCCCTCGTCCCCTTCCTCGACTCCGTGGCTTTCATCCGGGATCTCAAGGAGGAGACCGTCGACGTGCCGCCCCAGGAGTGCTTCACCCGCGACGAGGTGCAGGTGGAGGTGGACGGCGTTCTCTACATGTCGGTGACCGATCCGGTCAAGGCCAGCTATGGGGTGACCGACTACTCCTTCGCCGCGATGCAGCTCGCTCAGACCACGACGCGCTCGGTGATCGGCACCCTGGACCTGGACCGAACCTTCGAGGAACGCGACGTGATCTCCGCCAAGGTGGTCGAAGTGCTCGAGAAGGCAGGAGAGATCTGGGGTATCCGCGTGCACCGCTACGAGATCAAGAACCTCGCTCCCCCGCCCACGGTGAAGGAGGCGATGGAAAAGCAGGTCACCGCCGAGCGCAACCGCCGCGCCATCGTGGCCCAGGCGGAAGGGGACAAGCAGAGCCGTATCAATACCTCGGAGGGCCGGAGGCTCGAGCTGATCAATCGATCTGAGGGAGAGATGCAGCGCACGATTAACGAGGCGCAGGGGAGAGCGGAGGAAATTCGCGCTATCGGCCAAGCTACGGCGCAGTCGATTGAGCAGATTGCTTCGGCTATCAGCGTGCCTGGGGGTAGGGCGTCAGTGCGGCTGCAGCTTGCGGAGAAATATCTGAAGCAGCTCAGGACGCTGGCTCAGGAGGGGACGAGCGTGTTGTTGCCGGCGGATTTGACGGATCTGGAGGGGTTGTTGGAGTCGATCGAGCTGGGGGAGGGGTGAGGGAGGGACACTCGAAATCCGGCACCGTCTAGATAGCTTAGCTATCTAGAGTTCTGTCAGAGCCCGGTGATCGTCGAGGAGACGTATCTGCACAGTGTATTCAAACGAGAGCCAGTTAGGTGCAGCTCCCGGGAAGCGCCGTTTCCCCCCGGCCTTATCTCCCCCCCACCCCCGCCCCCTCCACTATCCCCTCGAAATTTCCTCCCAGAACCCCCCCCTTGCCCCCCCTCCGCAGATCCCCCCCCCGCACCCACCCCACCTGCCGCCGCGGACCC
>Ga0066376_10003717_pt1 | contig 13492 bp, 12 predicted proteins | sample Knorr_S15_td_Bot_FD_77009 | JGI IMG/M metagenome (GOLD analysis project Ga0066376, IMG submission 77009) | Marine microbial communities from Southern Atlantic Ocean transect - Knorr_S15_td_Bottom_ad_5009_LV_A | ecosystem: Environmental > Aquatic > Marine > Oceanic | place: Southern Atlantic... | reverse complement strand
GTTCAACCAAATATCAGTATCAATGGCATAATCCGGATAAATCGCCAGCCTTTCCGTCAACAATTTGTTGCCTCCGGATTTTTTTGCACCGGTTGTTCCGGTGGAACATTCACCCGTAATCCGTGACAATTCTTGTAGTTCCGGCCAAGGTGCTTCCGGATTAACATGATCCGGAGTTACCGGAGAAATGCCACCCCAGTCATTTATTCCAGCGTCAATCAGTGCTTTCAAATTGCTTTCGGCATTTTGATTCCCGAAACTCAAATTAGGCGGTGCTTGTAAATTCATTCCCGGTCCGAAAATAATCCGTGCCGTCGCAATCGTCCAAACCAATTCCTCAAGATTTGGTTCCAGAGCATTCATCATTTTTGTTCCGGATTTGGCACGAAAGTTTTGGATGATGATTTCCTGAAGGTGTCCGTATTGCTCGTGCAAAATTCGCAAAGCCAGCAATGATTCAATGCGCTCCAAACGTGTTTCTCCAATACCGATCAGAATTCCGGAAGTGAAAGGGATTTTCTCGATTCCGGCCAGCCGAATGGTGTTTAAGCGAACTTCTGGAAGTTTGTCCGGTGAACCGTAATGTGGTCCGGTTTTGTCACAGAGACGTTGAGCCGAGCTTTCCAACATCAAACCTTGTGAAACAGAAACTTTGCGCAGATTTCGCAAATCTTCAGCAGACATCGTTCCGGCGTTGATGTGGGGCAAAAGGTTGCTTTTAGAAATAACTAATTCCGCAATTTCCGCCAAGTAGGAAAGTGTGCTTTCATGCCCCAAACTCTCCAATTCTTCTTTTGCAACACGATAACGTAATTCCGGTTTGTCTCCCAAAGTGAAGAGGGCTTCTTTGCATCCGGCGGCCTCCCCTTGTTTGACAAGTTGCATAACTTCGTCCGCAGTCAAAAAATTTCTGGAATCTTTTACTGGAGCTTCGGCGAAAGTGCAATAATGGCAAAAATCTCGACAAAGTTTGGTCAATGGAATGAAAATTTTGCGGGAATAAGAAATTATGTTTCCGTGTCCGTTGTCGCGGAGTTGTGACGCAAGAGGAGTCAATGATTGCGAATCTGGAACTTCATCCAAAGACAAGGCTTCCGCAACGCTGGGTCGGCGTTCAAGAAATTGTTTCAAAGTAGTTTTATCCATGTGGGGTTTCCAACCGTTCCAAAATATTATGTTTTCGCAAATATTCTTGCGCACGTGTTCGCTCCGGTTTCCGACAAAGTTCCAGTAAATCTTCCGGAGTATCAATGTCCAAACCAATTCCGGGTAGTTTCACAGTTTGCAGGGACAATCCAAATTTCTGCGCCGTAGCCAAATGCGGAAAGTAACTGTTTTGGCCAAAACACAACGGTGCGGCGTTTGGAGGAGAAAGCGCAATGCAGTTCGAACCTTTTTCGTCTTGTGCCGGAACAATCGTCATTGCCGGAACGTCCGGAGAGGAGAGAACGTTTTCATGTACCTCAATCACGGTCTGAATTTCTTCTACCGTCACCAGCGGCACATCGCCAGGAAGCATCAACATGCTGTCGATTCCATCAGCGTCCAAAATTTTTGCCGTTCTTGCTATAGCCGCCGTTTGTCCTTCGTCCTTTTCTGTTGACAAAACGGAGGCACCGTATTTTTCGGCGATTTTTCCCGCTATCGGGCAAACAGTCGCCACACCAACTTGTTCCAACTCAGAAACGGCCATCAAAGTTTCCAAGACATCTTCGAACATTGCCACAAAAAAATCTCTCCGCTCTTGCGCGTTAAGAACAGCTTTTAAGCGTTGTTTAGTTTCATTCAGATTTTTTATTGGAATAATGGCCCACATAGAAAATTTATTATAAGCCCAAGTTTCGTTTGACGCAGCGGCCTGAAAAATCTAACACCGTGTTTGCAAGTTTGGTTTTTGTGTCTAGGTCAGTCATCAAGGTTTCTGCAACTTTTACGGAAATATCCAAAATTTCGATTCCCGGAACTTCGGCTTCATCTTGAGTGTCCACGATAAAGCCATCGAGAAAATCGCGGTAATAATCAGCGATTGCAATTGCAGAAACCGGATGCCCAAGTTCACGTAAAATTTTTGCGGTTGGGCCTTTGACGGCATCACCGCTGATAATTGGAGAAACCGCAATCACGGGCGCAAAACAGTCCCGCAACGCCGCCCTAACTCCACGAATCGCTAGAATAGGGTCAATGCTGAGGAAGGGATTTGACGGACAAATCACCACGGCTTTCAATGCAGGATTCCGTAGTAATTCCATAAATTCCGGATTCGGTTCTGCTTCGTCTGCTCCCTGAAAACGAAATCCGGTAACAATGGGCTGACAGCGTTTTTGCACAAAATAATGTTGAAATGCCAATTCACCTTCCGGAGTTTCAACAATCGTGCGCACCGGGTCGTTGCTTGCCGGAACAATTCTGGACTCTATTCCGAATCTTCGACAAAAATCAGCCGTAATTTCCGTGAGCGTTTCGCCTTTAGAAAGTCTGCGGGTGCGTTCCAGATGTGTTGCTAAATCTTGGTCTCCCAACTGAAACCATGTTTCGCCTCCCAATGTTTCCAGGGATTTCATAAAGGCCCACGATTCGTCGGCTAATCCCCAGCCTTTTTCCGAGTCCGCATTTCCGGAAAGCGTGTACATCAGTGTATCCAAATCTGGAGAAATGTGTAGACCAAAATGCTCAAAATCGTCACCGATATTTCCGACAATCATCAAATTTTCCGGTGGTACGGTATGAGCTAATCCAAGTGCGAGCTTAGCTCCGCCGATTCCACCTGAAAGTGTGATAATTGATGGGGCTTGTTCAGTGTGGCTCATCGAAACAAATCCTTTTCTTTCGGGCGAATCAATCCGGTAGTTCCGGAATCTTCTCTGTTCGAATTTGAACAACCGGAAAATGCGGGAAATTCATAACCGCGAATCAAAACCACCGGGCGGCCTTCCCCTGCTTGGCCTTGCAAAAGTGAGGCGGCAGACGATAATTCATCGGCAATCGCTTCTTCACTCACCCGCAAAGGTTCACCAAAAAGATCTGGCCGACCACGGAGATCCAAAATTGCAGGAATCCCGGAAACACCCAGCGCAGTTCCGATAGTGCCGTTGCGCCAGGCCCGTCCGAGACTGTCATTGATGATGACTGCCACATTCAGTTTTGTTTTTTGTTGTATTTTTTTGCGTATGTTTGCTGCGGACTCATCCGGATCAAGTGGCAAAAGGAGGACTTGTTCCGCCTCGCCGTCTGTTTCCACATTTGAGTGGTCGATGCCAGCGTTTGCCAGCACCACTCCCTGACGATTTTCCGCTACAATTACTCCGGAACGTTGGAACGTCCGATGCGAATGACGTACAATTTCACGGGATTCCAACAAAATCAATTCCACCAAACGCGGGTCTTTTTCTGTGACTGTCGCTAATTCAAAGGCTCTTTCCGAAGGTTTGACATCGGCAAGCCGCACGTAACGCCCTTCTTCTTTCGAAACAATTTTCTGTGCAATAACAAGAATATCGCCGTTTTCCAAACAGATAGATGTTTGTTTCAAACTCTGGAGGATGAGCGTAACAAGATCGTCTCCGGAATGCACCAACGGCATCCCGCATAATGCCGTCAGCGTCAGAGAAACTGGTAGTTGTCTGTTAGGTCCGCTCATGTGCTAATGTCCGACAATGCGGATGCCGGAGCCGTTCATTTGATAGCGTTTGTTGAGGAAAATGAGAACGGGAGTGAGTGATTCGCTAACCACAGAATTGTCGATTGGTCCGGCATGCCAGCCTTTTAGGCCTGCCGCTTCAACGAGAGAAATGACACAAGTTCTCGCATCCACATTATTGCCGCAAACCAGCACTTCACCTTCCAACTTCCTATCCCCTGCCAATGCCTCCGCCGACACTGTATGGAAAGCTGAAACAACACGTACATTTTTACCGAGCCAATCTTGCGCCTGTTTGGCGATAGAGCCCCCTTCAGGAAGTTGAACCCGACTCACCTTCGGAGGAACGAGAGGAACCGTCGTATCCACTACAATTTTGCCTTGAGCGACATCCGCAATTTCTTCGACTATGGCACCGTGATTGGAGAATGGTACCGTCAACACAATGATATCTGCCACTCTTGCGGCCTCTTGATTACTCAAGCCGCAAACCGTTACTTTGCCAAAACGTTCATTGAGTTTGGCTGCGGCAAGTTCTGCTTTTTCCGCATTGCGTGATCCTATTACAATCTTGTATCCGGCCTGTCCCCAACGCAATGCCAGGGCCGAACCCAAACCTCCTGTTCCTCCAATGACGGCAATGGATTGTTTTATTTCTGACATTTTTATAGTTTTTCTGTAAAAGGATATTCCGGCAGCTTGTCTGCAAAAAATGTCCGATACCAAATTCTCGTCACCACCTGCGAGGCGGTTTCTACTGAAATAGGTATGGCATTCAGTTCTTCCTGCGCAAACCAGGTGTAAGCGCTCTGTTCCACAAGTGAAGCCATCGACTCAACTACTATTCGGACAGGCACACCATCAACCGTTTCAATTCCGTGCGCTGTTTTCAATGCATGAACAAAGCGGTCAATATGCCGTGTCCGCATTTGCCACCAGACATCACGAAAACGCTTATCGACCGTTCCGGCCTCAATCAATGCCCGCAACACATCGCGATTTTCATGATAGTGTTTCATATAACCTCGATTTGCCGCCAATAACGCTTGATAAGGTGCTATTGCAAAATCATGTTCCTGAGCGCGACTGGCTTGAAACATCTGTTCGTGAATGTCTCCGATCAAGTTGACAAAAAGATCATCCTTGTTCTGAAAATATCGATACAGCGCTCCCATTGAAACTCCGGACTCTTCCGCTACATCAGACATTCTCAGCGTGACATAGCCTGCCCGCGCAAAAACTTTGCGTGCGCAAATGAGAATGTTTTTGCGGGTGCGTTGTCCCTTTGTGGTCTGAGGAGAAAGCGAAGACTGTTCTTCTCTTTTAAGTGCTTGCAACGTAGTTTTTAAACTATGGGTTAATGAGATGTAATTCAAGCTGAACTTAAAGCATAATAAAAAAAACGACATCATGCAATAAAAAAAGTGACATCTCTCTTGATTTTTATAGAATTCCTTGTACTATATAAATTTGCGATTCCCAATACATCTTGATAGCAAGGCATAAAGAACCGCTATGACTAAACTAAACTGCATGAATTATCGGGCTGAAAATTTGAAACGAGAGCAGGAATACCGTCGGCAGGGTTGGTGGAGCGGCGAGCGGTTGCAGGACTGTTATGCAAATATCGTTACTGAACGAGGTGAAGATTTGGCCGTGGTGGACAATCGAGGGAGTCGGATGACACATAATGAACTTTGGGCCGCTTCCGGAACACTTGCGGAAAAACTGATGCAGCAGGGAGTTTGTCGTGGAGAAGTGGTGATTATTTTTCTGCCGAACTTGGTGGAATGGCAGGTGGCGCTCCTGGGCATATTGCGGCTGGGTGGAATTCCCGCGAACTTACCGACTCGTATTGACGCTGATAATCTACGTTATGTCACTGAACTGACCGGATCTCGTGTCATTATTACTACAGAACGGCATGGTTCAACCTCCACAGGAAAAATTGCGAGGTCTGCCGCAGAATTTTGTAAGCATCGTCTTGATGTTTTGCTAGTAGATGAAAATGCTCAAAATTGGGTCGAATCTACAGACAAACCTCTGCCGTCAGCACCGAATGTTTCCGGACTTGATCACATCATGTTCACCTCAAGCACGACTGGACGTCCGAAAGCCGTTATGCACAGTGCCGACACATTGGCCGCATTGAACTACACTTTCACCGAGCGTTTTTCATTGGGACCGCACGATTCAATTTTCATGGCCTCCCCATTGGGCCATAGTGTCGGCACGATTCATGGAGCACGGCTTTCGCTTTTCAACGGTGCACCGCTCGTGCTCCAGGATGTGTGGAATCCGCAAGAAGCCTTGACGATGATTGCGGAAAACGACTGCGTTTTTACTGCTGCTGCGACTCCGTTTCTCAAGGATTTGATAGAGGCGGACTGGAAGGAAGACGAACCAAAATTGTCACCTATGCGCTGGTTTCTTTGCGGAGGAGCGCAAGTTCCTTCCTCCTTGATGGAAAAAGTTAAAGAGCAATTTCCAAATACTTTTGTTACCTTACTTTGGGGTATGACTGAGGGTGGATTGACGACAGCTATGCATGACACACCTGTCGAAAAAACCTTAACTACTGCAGGAGTCGGTTTGCCCGGACTGGAAATGCAGATTCTTAAACCCGCAACGGAAATTCCGGCGACACCGGGTGATAAGGTTGCAGACGAGATTCTGTCAGGCGGTGAAATTGGGGAATTGGCGATACGCGGTCCCGGAGTTTTTATCGGTTATTACGGACAGGAAGATCTCTACAAATCTTTGCTGACCGAAGCCGGTTTTTTCCGAACTGGAGACCTTGCTGTGCTTGACGATGAGGGATATCTCCTGATAACAGGCAGGATCAAAGACTTGATTATTAGAGGTGGAGTCAATATTTCTCCTGTTCCGATTGAGGACGCGCTGGCAGGCCATCCAGATGTTTCTGCTGCGGCGGTGATCGGTTTTCCAGATGAACGAATGGGCGAGCTTCTTTGTGCAGTGATCATTCCAACAGAAAGGTCCGCTGTTGAAGTTAAAATTCCCAGGCTGGAAAACCTCAATGCTTTTTTGTTAGACAAAGGTTTGCCAAAATATCATTGTCCGGAACTGCTCCGGATTGTGGAAAAATTCCCTACAACACCGGCGGGAAAAATCCGTAAAGCTGTTCTTAGAAAGCAAATCATCAAAGAGGCCGTTCAGGAAAACGGAGTCGCATGAAAGCTCAGCTAGACGACATTGCGGTGTCCTATGTTGTTCAAGGAGAGGGGCCGCCTGTCGTACTGGTTCACGGACTTGCGGAAGGCAAAGAAAGCTGGAGTGTAATTCAGCAAAGGCTGAAGAATTTCCGGACTTATGCTTACGATCTGCGGGGACATGGCGAAACAACACTCGGCAACGGTGAAGGTACGTTGGAACAACTGGGCGGCGATTTGATCGCCTTTTTGGAAAAAGTCAGCGGTCCTGCTAAGTGCGTCGGTTATTCACTCGGAGGAACGCTTGTGCTTTTGGCGGCGGCAACACATTCGAAATTGATACCTGCCGCGGTTGTGGCAGGAACTTCAACAGTGGTGGGAAAACAGGCGATAGGATTTTTTAAAGAACGTATCCGGATGATAAGGGAGGATTATTCAGCTTTCCCTCCCGCACTCCGGAAAGACACCGAATTGCAAATCGTTAGTTCAGGAGTGGATTTGGAGGCTGTTGTAGAAAATCGATTGGAGGCGGTCGGTGATGGCGCCGGCTATGTGAATGCGGCACTGGCAATGCTGGAGTTGAGTGAATTTCCCCTCACACCGTTGTTGTCAGGAATTCAGTGTCCAGTCAGTGTGATTGGTGGGGAAAAAGATATTTTTTGTCCCCGCAAAGCTGCCGAAATTATGCTCTCAAAATTATCAAACGGTACTTATCAGGAAGTGGCCGATGCCGGTCATTTGCTGAGTATCGATCAACCTGAAACTTACGCAAACGCAATCCGCTCTGCATTACAAAGGAAAAACTGATGGTAAAACGATTTGGCATTTCCCGCGGGGTCAGTCCCCGAGAAACTTTTGATCAAGTCGCTGAAATAGCAAAGGCGGTTGAGGCCAACGGCTTTGAGGCACTTTGGTTCATTGATCATCAATTGGGCATGAAGGACGTCTATACGGCAATGAATGTTTCGGCCATGGCAACAGAAAGAATCCATATCGGTTCTGCAGTTACCAACTTGCAGACACGACATCCGACTGTGACGGCCAATGCCACCACTGCTCTGGACGATCTTTCCAACGACCGTGCGATGCTCGGACTCGGTGCCGGATGGGTAGCACTGCATTCAATTGGAAAAATGCCGGACAAACTCGGTGCGGTGCGTCAAGGCATCAATGAATTTCGTCAACTCTTTTCCGGAGAAGAAGCAGAACTTTACGGAACAAAAGTACGACTGGCAACAGCAAGGCGGCAAGTGCCGATTTATCTCGCCGTTTCCCAACCGGGAATGTTGCGGCTATCCGGAGAAATCTGTGATGGCGCAATTTTGATGGGTGCGGCAGACAAAGAATTTTGTAACTGGCAACTCGATTACATTTATCAGGGTCTCGAAAAATCAGGCCGAGAGCGCAGTGTCATTCTCATTGATTTGATAGTAACCATGAGCATTGACGATGAGGAGGAAAACGCTCTCAACGACGTTAGGGCCTGGGCTACAAGTCAGGCCGCTACCTTTGCAGTTTGGAAAAAAGTTCCACCTGCATGGGAGCGATTCCGGGAAGAATTTTCAACAGCCGAGCAAGCTTATCACTTCGAGGAACACCTTTCACTGCGGGCCGAACACAAGCAAATTGTCAGCGATGAATTTGTTAAATCTGTGACGATAGCAGGAAATTTCGAGAACTGTATGACCAAACTAAAAGAAGTAGCCAAACTCGATATTGACCGCATCACCTTTGCGCTGCTGTCGGGCGGGCGTTTCCGGCGGCTTGAAGAATTGGGACAAAAGGTGATTCCAGCTTTACTGGCAGAATAATTTGTTTTCAACAATGAACACGCAGAAAATCAAAAAAGGAAAGAGCATGACGGAAAGAAAAGTGGCAATGATCACCGCAGCAGCGGGTGCGGGTATTGGTGCGGCCATTTCCCGGCAACTGGCGGAAGACGGTTTTGCCGTTGTGATTACGGATGCTCACGCACGGCGCAGCGGGGAACTGGCGACGGAACTTGCGGAAAAACACGGGCGCGAGTTTTTGTCGATACCCTTGGATGTAACTGATTTTGAAGCGGTGGGGATTGTGGTTGAGGAAGTGGTCAAGCAATACGGACGACTTGATGTTTTGGTCAACAATGCGGGTTGGAACAAACTTGAACCTGTGGCGGAGATGTCGCCGGAAACTTGGTCACGCTGTTTGGATGTTGACCTCAACGGTACTTTCAACTGCATGAGACACGCGCTTCCAAAGATGATTGAACATAGTTCCGGCCCGGAAGGACCCACGGCAGCGATTGTCAACATTTCCTCAATTGCGGCCTGGGAAACTTCGACTGAACATGGGGCTGCTTATTCTGCCGCAAAAGCCGGAATTTTAGCCTTAACCCGCGTGGCTGCTGCGGAAAATGGGAAGTACGGAATCAGGGTTAATGCTGTTGCGCCAGGGCTGATTTATAACGAGTTTTTGCGCCGGATTTATCAGGACGAGTTTTTTGAAGGATATGCCGAAAACCGTTCGCTTGTGGGTCGAGTCGGGCAACCGCAGGATGTGGCGGACATGGTTTCTTATTTGGTTAGTGAAAAAGCAGGTTATATCACTGGAGAAGTGTTTACGGTCAGCGGTGGGGTCAGTCCGCATGCCTGAAAGTTTTGACAGTGAGCCTGACAGTGACAGTCCGTTATTTTGGCCTGTTGTCAGCTTGAACGAAGCATATCGCCGGGGGAATCTTTCGCCCGTTGAAGTTTTGGAAGAAGCCATAGTTCGGGCTGAAGCGTTCAATCCATCTCTGAACGCTTATCTTGAGCGATTGGATAAACAGGCGCGCTTACAGGCAAAAGCGGCGGAAAAACGTTTCCGGAATTCCAAGAAAGATATTCCGTTATTATGTGGAGTTCCGATTTCGATTAAAGACACGTTTGAACTGGCCGGTTCAGTCACAACTTACGGTTCAGTATTTTTTCGGGAAAACCTTACAAAGCAAGATTGTGGATTGGTAAAACGCTTAAGAGCCGCCGGTGCGGTGTTTACGGGAAAAACGAACACGCCTGAATTTGGACAATCCGCCACCACAGAGAATCGCCTCGGCGGCGATGCTAGAAATCCATGGGACGTTTTCCGTACTCCGGGAGGTTCCAGCGGCGGTGCGGCCGCTTCTGTAGGTGCGGGTTTAGCGACGGCGGCTATCGGTGCGGACGGTGGGGGTTCAATCCGGATTCCAGCCGCATTCACCGGATTATTCGGAATTAAACCGACTTACGGACTTTGCGCCAATGAAAACGGTTTTCGTGCAATGTCGGATTTCATCGCTCCCGGCCCGCTTACTCGTTGCGTTGAAGATGCACGTATTATTCTTGAGATACTGACTGGATGCAGATATACCCGCCAGTCTTTCAATCAACGAAAGTTGCGGATCGCATGGTCGCCCTGTCCTGAAAACCGTCCAGTTGATGCCGGAGTAGCGAAAATACTTGGTGAAGCTCTGGAGAAAATGTCGGCACTTGGACATGAAATTAAGGAAAGCAAACTTCCGTTTGAAGGTTGGAATCAAGCATTTGATACGCTTGTTTTGGCAGAAGAATTTCGGGAACGTGGGCACTTGCTGGAACAAGCTTCGGAACATCGATTGACTGATTACGAAAGCAAATCACTGCAAGCAGGAAAACAAATAACGGAGGAAAATCCGGAAGCAGTTGAAAACGCCCGGAAAGCTCATCGTGAATATCAGCAGAGGCTTCAGGAATTTTTTAAAAATTTTGATCTGATTGTAACTCCGGTAACGGCAACAACGGCTTTTCCAATTGGACAACGGCCAGACATGATTGACGGACAACAAGTGAATTGGCTTTGGGGTGCAGTCCCTTTCACGGCTGCTTTCAATGTTTCAGGAAATCCGGCTGCCTCAATTCCGTGTGGATTTTCTGAGGAGATGCCTGTCGGTTTGCAGTTAGTTGGACACTGGAATTCAGAAGAAATGTTACTCAATTTCTCCGAAGATTTGGAAGCGCTTTTTGCTTTTGATGACGCTTCCCTCCGGAAGAAATGGACACTGAATTATAAGGAATAAAGAATGTCTGGATTGGTTTTGATAAAAATGCAGGATGGTGTTTGCACGATCACCCTCAACAATCCCAGGAAAAAAAATGCACTTTCCTTGGAGATGCTTGCGGATTTGGAACAAAATCTTGAACATTTGCAAAACGATGCGGACATACGAGCAGTGATTTTACAAGGAGCGGAGGGCAGTTTCAGTGTGGGGGCCGACCTCGCTGATGTTACTGGAACTTCGGCTGATAAGGAAATTGATGAGCGTATTGAACACGTAAACAAACTCATGCAGACACTGCCTGTTCCGTGTCTTGCGGCAATTGAAGGACCTTGTGTTGGAGGTGCTGTGACGGTTGCCCTGACCTGTGATGCGCTGGTTGCGTCCGAGAATTCGTTTTTTGAAATTCCGGCCATACGTCTGGGTTTGCTCTACAATCCGGATTCTGTGGCACGACTTCACACCCGTTTGGGGTTGGCAATGCTCACGAGATTATTGCTTCTTGGTGAACGATGTAATGCGCAAACCGCACTGCAATCCGGAATGGTCGGTTGGATTGTTCCGGAAGGTTCAGCCCATGAAAAGGCTCTGGAAATTATTTGTAAAGTGGCAGATGCTCCAAAAGCTGTGTCCGCAACTAAATCGTTGATTCTTGCTTTGGATCAAGGTGAGCAGAACCTTTCAGGTTGGAACAAAATCCGGAATGAAATCCTGAGCTCTCCGGAACGAAAAAATGCGGTGGCAGAAGCCAAAAAACGGCTTGGACGAAATTGATAACTAAGAAAATTGTGCATGGAACTTACTAAACTGGCAGGTTACGAACTTGGAAAACGCATTGTCCGCTACGAAGAAAGGGATGCGATTCTTTACGCTTTGGCAGTTGGTGCGACAGGTTCAGAAACAGATTTGGTATATGAGCGGGATTTACGGGTTTTGCCGACTTATGCTTGTGCACTAGGACTTTGGACAGTTGAAGCGGCGGGTGAGTTGGGTGCGTATGACCGCAATTTTTCTCTCCACGCCTCACAATCGTTGGAAGTATTTTTGCCATTGCCTAAATCCGGGAACTTCGAGACTTCCGGAAAAATCACCGGAGTTTGGGACAAAGGCAAAGCGGCATTACTGGATATTGAAGTTGAGTGCGAATATTTCAAGGCTTCGTATGGAATTTTCTTACTGGGACTAGGTGGCTGGGGCGGAGAGCGTGGCGTTGTGTATGCAGAGGAAGATGAGGAAACGGGAAGTTCATGGTCCGGCAGTTTCGCCACTTCTCTTGAACAGGCTGCACTTTATCGATTGACTGGCGATCTGCATCCGATTCATATTGATCCTGAAGTGGCACAAGCTAACAATTTTTCAAAGCCGATTCTTCACGGGCTTTGCACTTTAGGAATTGCTGCTCGGATGATGGCGGAAAGCGTTGAGGTGCATCCGGTAGAATTGACAAAACTTTCGGCCCGTCTCGCCGCTCCGGTTTCTCCCGGAGATGTGCTTGAAGTTCGGGCAAACAAGACCCACACCGGAAGTTCCGGTTTGAGCGGTCTCAATTTCGAGGCCGTCGTGGGTAGCACTACGGTGCTCAAGGGTGGACGAGCAGATTTTTGTTGAAGTTGCCGTCCTTATTTCGCCACATATTGTGGTAACGTTTGGCGCAGATGCGTCAACTTAACATAGGAGTAGATTATGTTGAATACTAAAAAATGGCTCGCAGGAGTCATTGCAGGTTTCTTTTCCGTTGGGCTGGCTGTACCGGCCTTTGCGGGAGGGACCATCAAGATCGGAGACATTAACAGCTACAAGCGGCTTCCGGCTCACACCATTCCGTATAAGATGGGTGTGGAACTGGCGCTTGAGCACATCAATTCCGCAGGCGGAGTTTTGGGCAAAAAGCTCGAACTCGTTTCGCGAGATGACAACGGTAAACCGGGCGATGCCGTAAAAATCGCCGAAGAACTGGTGTCCAAGGATCGTGTAGCCTTGATTTCCGGATCCTTGTTTTCACACATTGGGTTGGCGTTGACCTCCTTTGCAGGACAGCGTAAAGTGCTTTATGTTGCCGCAGAACCTCTGGCTGATGCCTTGGTTTGGGCCAATGGGAACCGCTACACTTTCCGGCTGCGACCCTCAACTTATATGCAGGCCGGAATGCTTGCTGAACAAGCCGCAAAAAATCCGGCAAAACGCTGGGCAACCATTGCTCCAAACTACGCATACGGTAAAGATGCTGTGTCGGCTTTCAAAAAGATATTGAAGTCGTTGCGCCCCGATGTCGAATTCGTAGCTGAACAATGGCCTGCGCTTTTCAAAATTGACGCGGGAGCAGAAATTCAGGCATTGTCCGCAGCAAATCCGGAAGCCGTCTATAATGTAACTTTCGGCGGAGACCTTGCGAAATTTGCGCGTGAGGGCAAACTCCGGAAGTTTTTTGACGGCAAACTGATTCTCGGATTGCTCACCGGAGAACCGGAATATCTTGATCCACTCAAAGGTGAGGCTCCGGAAGGTTGGCTGGTTACGGGTTATCCCTGGTATGCGATTGATACACCGGCACACAATGCTTTCCTCAAAGCGTATCAGGCCAAGTACAACGACTATCCACGCATCGGTTCCATTGTTGGCTACAACACGATGCTTGGTATTGCTGCCACT
>Ga0066376_10003716_pt1 | contig 13495 bp, 13 predicted proteins | sample Knorr_S15_td_Bot_FD_77009 | JGI IMG/M metagenome (GOLD analysis project Ga0066376, IMG submission 77009) | Marine microbial communities from Southern Atlantic Ocean transect - Knorr_S15_td_Bottom_ad_5009_LV_A | ecosystem: Environmental > Aquatic > Marine > Oceanic | place: Southern Atlantic... | reverse complement strand
GTGGCTGCCTGGGACAAGGTGATGAGTGTTGATCGCTTCGATCTTGCCTGATCTCAGCGACTTGAGTGGCGTGACTGTTAGGGGCAACGTGATCGTCCCCACCACTTCCCAGTTGCCCATCGGCGGATATCAAGTCGGACGTTCAGCCCAGCAGGATTATATGGATGCCGCAGGTCGGGACCTCTATCCCACCCCGGATTCCCCCCTACTGGATGCCGGCGATCTGGCCCACACAACGGCTTTAGATTTTAATAAATCTCCACGAACCGGCTCCCCTGAGGCAGGCGCCTATACCTGGACAGTCTCTTCCAATCCCGGGTGGAAGGTGCAACCGGGTTTCAAAGAGGTCAATCTGCTATCACCTGATACGAATCCTCCCACTGCACCCAAAGATTTGATCTTTGGAATTTCCTTTTTCGACCGATTGTTTTGATGGGGATACCCGTTCCTTAAGTTCCGGGTGCGGAGTTGTTCTGGTGGGCTTTTGGATAGAGTAGGGAATTGGCCTGGTCGTCTATCTCCGGTACAATGAGGCAGGAGTCATTTTTCCCAAGATCTTAGCTGCTGGGGCAAGGGAGGTCCACTATGAATAAAGTCATCCAAGCATCAATTCTGGCCTTAGTGTTCATCTCACTTTCTTTGTCGGGCTGTAGTAGAAGTCGGGGAGATGATTCGTCGCTTCAGCCGGTCCTTTCTTTTCAGGAACCCATTGTGGTGGGAAACCCTGAGCACAATCCAGCTGGGCCTTACCTCCTGACTTCCAAGAGCAATAAGGTCTTTGTCAGCTGGGTGGAGGAAAACCCGGATGGAATCGGCGGTAGTGTCTTCCTGGCCCATGTGACCCATGACGGTCAACGAGTGAGTGACCTCCGAACGATGAACCACGAGCCGATCCGTCCCCGGGGAGGTGAACATAAGTCCAAGTTCACCCTTGCACAGGATGACAACGTAACGGCCCTCTGGGTTGCCCATACTGATGTGTACAAACGCCGGAATTTAATGTCGGCCTATACCGACGGCAGTGGACCCTTCTCCCTGGAGCAGACGATCAACGACGACGAGAGGGAGGTCAGCCGTGCCAACTTTTACGCCATTGGCACCGCACCCGACGGAAAAATCTACGTGAGCTGGCTGGACGGACGCAATGATTTGGAAGCCAAAGAAGTCTTTATGACCGTATCGGAAGATGGGGGTAGGAGCTTTGGCGAGAACTACGCCATCTCTGCTTTGGCTTGCCCTTGCTGCCAACCCACCATAAAGTTTCTGGAGGGTGGCAAGACCATAGTGGTCAGCTATCGGGACAACGGTACCCCTTCTGCAGATGGAAAAACGGACAATGTACGCGACCATCTGATGATTCGTTCAACCGACGGTGGCCAGACCTTCAGTGATCCGGTCGTCATTAGCCAGGATGGTTGGACGTTTGCTAGTTGTCCGCACGCGGGCATTTCTATCGGTGTGGATAGCCAGAATCGGATCCATGCGGTTTGGTGGACCGGTGGTAGGACGGCTGATGAAGCGGGCATCTACTATACCTACTCCGAGGATAGTGGGAAAAGCTTTGCCCCCCGGCAGTTTCTTTCAGATGCGCCCGCGGACAAGGTGCTTCACACCGAGATTACAGTCGATGAAAATGACACGGTGTATGTTGCCTGGGAAGGTTTAAAAGAAGACAGGTCTCAAGTATTCCTTGCCTACCTTAGCGCCGGCAAAGAGGAGTGGAGCCCAACCTATCAGATCACTGACGGTACTTGGAACACCTTCTATCCCATTCTCACAACGGACGACAAGAACCTCTATATCTCCTGGACCGAAAGGAAGGACGAGGACTCTCGAGTCCAGTTGCAGACGTCACCCTTAGTGGGAAGTTGAGAATGGGAAAGTAGCATCTTCTTGCCGCCCATACTCAGTCACCGATTCTCACCAGAAAGCGAAATCAATGCTTCGGTCGGATTGCCACTCGAGGCCGGTGGTGGTGCCAATTGACGGCTACAAAGGTGAATGAATAAAATGAAAATGTGCGCATCAGCAACAAACTGCCCACCCACATTCATCGTCGCATAGGCACAAGAAAGGTCACCAAAATCGGGCGAAACCAGGATTGTCCCTGCGGTAGCGGTCGCAAGTACAAGCGGTGTTGCTCCTCTGCTGGAACAGGCTTCTTTGCCAGGTGGTGGCGCCGATGGAAGAGTTCCGGGACAGGTTCACAAGACTAAGGTTAACTCCCTACAGATAAAATATGTTTTCGGGCTGGCACCGAATGGATTTAGACATGGTAATGGACCGCAGTTGTTCAGATCTTACAGTTTTAGCGGCATCTTCCGTGCGGAGCCCCTGGCAGCTGGTTTGCCCATAGCATGATATCCGTGCTATCATGGTCTAGTGATCCGGTCTTTTGCGGACTCCGGAACTGAGGAGATTTTTAACGGCAAGAATACGCAACAGGCTCGGAGGACGTGTCCCAGGGCTCTCTGGTCTATTGCAGTTAGGAAGCTCGATCAGCTTGACTCGGTGGAGACAGTGCAGGAACTACGTGTTCCACCGGGTAACCGTTTGGAACGGCTCTCAGGTAAACGGAAGGGACAGTATAGCATCCGGATTAACGAGCAGTATCGCATCTGCTTCGTGTGGTCGGATGATGGGCCGCTGGGCGTGGAACTTGTAGACTACCACTGAGTAGCAAACTTGAAGGACATTAAAATGATTCGTGTACCGACACACCGAGAACCGACACACCCGGGTGAGATGCTTCTTGAGGAGTTTCTGAAGCCAATGGACCTCTCCCAGCGGGACCTAGCCGACGCCATCCGGGTTCCGTATCAGCGAGTCAATGAGTTGATCAATAAAAAACGAGGGGCAACGCCCAGTACCGCTCTCCGGTTGGCAAAGTTTTTTGGCAACTCACCTGGTTTCTGGATGAATCTTCAGCTTCGGTGGGATCTCTATCAAGCTCAGCAGACCGAAGCGGGTGTACTTCGTCAAATTCACCGTGTTCGGGCTTCCGGCTAGCTAGCTCTCCGGGTGCGGATAGGGTGTGGAAAGTGCAGGTTTTTGGCGTGGACGGTAAAGGGGACCGAAGTTTTTAAAGGAGTCCTTAGATGTCGCCCGGTAGCCTCGCCGTAGAGCCTGGGCCTGTAAATTGAACTCTTAAACCGCACTTTCAGGGGCCCGGACCCTCCTTGTGTGATACTATGGAATCCTCCACTTCAGCCACAGGGTCTTCTGAACTGGGGCTGAAAGAAATAAAGACCCCATTTGAAACAGGATACCGAACTCGCTTAAAGAACGTTTCTAGGGGTTAGAAGACCTTCATCCGTTCCCAGTTTCCCCGGCCAGATCGTCCAGAGTCCGCTTGATTTGAGCAGACCGGGCAGCACCCGGTGATCCAGCGGAGGCTTATTCTTCGAGAAAGTTCTCAGGGGACCGCATCCAATGCGCTCGGGTCCATCAGATAAGGAGCAATTGTTTTGAGTTTTACACAGTTTTCGTTTGATCCCCGAATAGCCGACGCCATCAGGCAGATCGGCTATACCGTTCCCACTCCCATCCAGCAGCAGGGAATTCCCGTTGTTTTGGAGGGACGCGACATGCTGGGGTTGGCCCAGACCGGCACTGGAAAGACGGCATCTTTCCTCCTTCCCTTGCTGCAGCGCTTGATGCTAGGCCGCATGGGGCGGATCCGGGCTCTCATCCTGGCTCCCACCCGGGAGCTGGCCGAACAGATTCACCAGACCGCTGTGGATCTGGGCAAAGATACTGGAGTCCGCAGCATCTCGATTTATGGGGGTGTTGGAAAGCACGCCCAGGTGGGGGCTCTTCGGCGGGGTGCTGAGATCGTGGTCGCCTGCCCGGGACGACTACTGGACCACATATCCGGGGGAAGCATCAATCTCTCGGGAGTCGAGATGCTGGTTCTGGACGAGGCCGACCGAATGTGCGACATGGGATTCCTTCCCGACATAAAACGAATTCTCAAACACCTTCCCGGAACCCGCCAGACCCTGTTTTTTTCCGCCACCATGCCGGCCGAAATACGCACACTGGCGGATGGAATGCTCCGCGACCCGGTGACCGTACAGATCGAGGCCAGTGTACCTGCCAAGACCGTGTCCCACGCCTTCTATTTGGCTTCCCAGGATCGCAAGTTCCAGCTCTTGCTGGGGCTTCTCAAGACCACAGATACGGGAAGGGTGCTCATCTTTACCCGAACCAAGCGGCGAACCCGGAAGCTGGCTGCTGAGTTGAAGAACCAGGGGTACCGGGTCTCGGGTCTGCAGGGCAACATGGTCCAATCGCAGCGTCGGCGGGCCATCGAAGGATTTCGCAACGGCCAATACGACATTTTGGTGGCCACGGACGTGGCGGCCCGGGGCATCGACGTGTCGGAGATCTCCCACGTGATCAATTTTGACATGCCGGATTCCGTCGATGCCTATACTCATCGCATCGGCCGTACCGGCCGCGCCGAGCGAACCGGCGAGGCCTTCACCTTTGCCACGCATTCCGACAAGCCTATGGTGCGCAAGATCGAGGAGGTGCTGAACAAACCGGTCGATCGCCGGATTTTTCCGGATGGTTCGCAGAACACGACGCGTTCTGAGGACACACCCGGGCGGGGTCGTTCGCGAGGGGGCCGTCCTCGGAATCCTTCCGGGAGAACTCGCGGCAGGCGTCGTGCAGGAAGGTCATAGGAGTCATTGCATGGGCAATTCGACCCCAGTCTTTTGGCGATTCTTGTAAACTAAAGCAACCCATTGGAAAGAGGTGGGGGATAGGGACAGAAGCCTTTAAGACAAGTGGTAACCTGAGGAGTGCCCCGTGGGTAGTGGTGCAAGCGCATATGCCTTGCTCAGACGGATCAAGGCAGGTCTCAAGAGACCGGTCCATCGGATTCGCTTTTGGCGGTACCGGAAGGGCCACGAATGCCCCCTGATTTTCATCGTGGGATTGCCCAGATCAGGGACGACCTGGCTGACCCAGATGTTCACCTCTGTCCAAGGCTACCGTTACCTCTCTCCTTGGCACGCAACCCAGACAGACCACAACCTGAGAGAGAAGACTCTTCAAGGGTTTGCCCATCAATTGGTGGTCCTGCGACTTCATCTCCCTTGGTCGGAAGGGAACGCACGAATTCTCGAGGCTAGCCGACAGCGCTACGTCGTCACCTACCGGGATCTGCGGGATGTGGTTGTGAGCTGGTATCACTACGTCTCGAAGGTCGACCCGCGGCATGTTCTCCACAGCCAACTTCGTTCCCTTAGCCTGGAAGAGGGAATTGACTACTATATTGAACACATCCTGGATTACGAGGTGCGGTGGATACGAGACTGGCGGAACCACCGGCACCCGGAACTCAGTACCGAGACCCGGTATGAGACCCTGCGTGAGGGTACGCTCAGTGAATTCAGTCGACTGGCCGGTTTTTTTGGCCTGGACCTGACGGATGCACAGATCGCCGGAATTGTCGACGAGAACTCCTTTCAGCAGCGTACCCAGCGTAGGCCAGGTACTGAAGACAGGGGTGCCCATGCGCGCAAGGGAGTTCTCGGAGATTGGCGCAATGTGTTTCTCCCCAGGCATGTGGACGCCTTCAAACGTTCAGCAGGGGGATCTCCTGATCGAGCTAGGTTACGAGAAGGACGGGCGGTGGGGGCCGTGAAGAGCTATGGGCCGCTGGTGCTATATTCCGAAAGAAGTAGAAAATACAAGAAACGGCGATCTAGATATTCATCAAGAGAGCACCGGCTGTCAGCCCGCCACCAAATGAAATAAACAGAACTTTATGATGGCGTTGAATGGTCCCATCCTCTAAAAACATATGTAATACCGATGGGATTGTGCCCGATGTTGTGTTCCCTATCTTTTGAATATTCATGAGGTTTTTTTCAGCCGGTATTCCGGTCATTTTGGCGACACGTTTTAACATGGAGCCGTTGGCCTGATGGAAGATGAAATGATCGACATCTTCAATGCTCAGCCCGGTTGCTTGAAGTGTGTCCTTCACCAGCCTGGACATTGTCCGGATACCTTCTTTATAGACCGATGTTCCATTTAACCTGAAAATGGGTCGGGTTAGACTATTTTCATCATCATAAACATTGGCATCATTAAGCCTGAGAATCCCTTTGAGCTGCCGTTTGGAGTTTGCCTCCAGATGCAGAAACAAGGCATCTGGATTCTCAGACTTCTCCACTAAGGTTGCAGTCGCTACATCACCCATCAACACGCATGACGCAGGGTCGGAATAATCCAGCCCGCGTTCCTGCGTTTCCGTGCAAATCACAGCTCCTTTGGCTGCCAATCCAGCTTCGATGTTGGCAATGGCCTGACTCATCCCATAAACCCAACCGGAACATGCCGCTTTTAAATCGTAAGCCATCGCATTGTAGGCCCCTATCTCCTGCTGCAAATGACAGGCTGCAGAGGGGATTAAATGATCACCGGGGTTATTGCCAACACTGACAGTAGCAAAGATGATGAAATCCAGCTCGAGCACGTCCCAGTCTGCACGTTTCAAAGCCCTATTTAATGCGATGCAGGACATGTTTACCGCTGTTTCCGGATTTTCTTCTCTTGTCATATCCGCATAGTGGCGCGTGTTTATTCCTGTATTTGCAGTAATTTTTTCTGCATCAAGGTCCCGCAGACGAGGATCTTCAGGATTATTGATGGTTCTCTTGATGCGTTCAATTATTTGCTCATTGGTATAAACAGTGTCCGGCAGATAGATTCCGGTGGAAGTGATCCTGACTTGTTTATGATGTGCTGCTAGCATTTAAAATCCTTGGAATCTTCAATCGGGCTCCGAATTCAGGGGAAAACTTTTAGTACGAGAGTCTGGTGGCTTTTATTCGTTGCTCCAATGGCGTCGCGCACTTCACCTTTGAGGAGATAAGGTCCTCACTATAACCCAGTCGCGGCATATCTGCGAGTATTGACCTCAGTGCCGTGCTTCACCAGAGTGACTCTATTTGTGAAACGAGGCACTAAGCCAGGGCGTGCCGTACTGTGCTAGCAAAATGGGTTGATCGTGGGGGTAAACCGTGTTCTGATGTGCATGGTTTTGAGAAAAGGAGCATTCCCCATGATAAGAACTCGATTACTCGCTCTGGTACTTCTATCTCTTGGTCTTGCGGCCTGTGGTGGGGCGACCCGGTTTTCCAGTACCTGGGTCGATCCCGCGGCTGGGCCCACGGACTGGCCCGGCCAGAAGGTTGTGGCTTTTGTTTTGAGTGCTCGGGATTCCATCAGGCTGGGAGCCGAAGAGTCGCTGGCCCGGGAACTGACCAGCCGGGGAGCACTAGGGGTGGCCGGGCATACCCTCGTGCCCAAGGACGTGACTGAAGATCAGGAATAAGGTCCGGGAGCTCTTGAGCAGTGCAGGAGTGGTGGGTGCCGTCGTCATGCGTGTTGTGAGCCAGACCCAGCAGATTAGCTCCTCGCCTGGAACGGTCTGGTACACGGGGTCCTACTACCCGTCTTTCTACGGCTATTAGGGTTACGGGTGGAACGCTATGTATCAGCCCGGACAAGTCCGATCCGACACCATCGTCTCGATCGAAACTCTCCTCTACTCGGTCGTCGAAGGCAAGCTTCTTTGGGCGGGTCTAAGCAAAACCACCAACCCTGAGAATATCCCCAAGTTCATCAACCAACTGGTCAGCGCGGCAGGCAAGGAAATCAAGAAGACCGGCCTGGTTGAAAAGTGATCTAAGAGGGGACACGAGGCGTGGTTATTACTAGCAATAAATACTGTTAAATTAGATTATTAATCCTATTCAGTTAATATTTCACTTGAACTGTATTAATACTCTCCGTCTCGTTCTTTAATCCACAAGTCAACCGATCGCTCCGTCCTTTTCACACGGAGCTAATGAGGAGGATCAATGATGCGCGGATCCAGGAATTCAGCTTTCTTGTTCGTTTTAGTGGCGTGTTTGCTGGTGAGTGCTTTTCAGAGCTCAACAAGCTACGGGCAGCTGCCTGTGCTCGATGTCGTGGTTTTGCGGGTAGCCACGGTGATTGACGGTCTGGGAAATCCTCCTCTGGCCGACGCCACGGTGATTGTTGAAGGGGATCGGATCCGATCGATCGTTTCCGGGCAGGATCCAACCTACCCTACGGATGCGACCGTCATCGACCTATCCGGTAAGTTCATGATTCCGGGATTTATGGACACCCACGTCCACTGGGAAGGCTGGATGGGCGAAATCTTTGTCAATCACGGGATCACCTCGGTTCTGGCGCAGGCCGATATTTCCGAGGAGGAACGTTTGGGCTCTCAAGGTAGCCTGAGTACTCCTCGGGTTTTTCATACCGGAGGCCGCCCTCGGCTGTCGCCTTCCATGAGCAGGCAAGAGGTTCGGCAATCCATGCGGGAATATTTACAGAAGGATCCGGATGTGGCCTGGTTTTTACAGATTCGAGAGAACAACAGGCAAGTGTATGGATGGGCTGCTGAGGAAGCCCACGCGGCTGGACTGGCTGTTTTTGGCCATGCTCAGGACGCCGGTGAAGCGATCGATCACGGAATGGATGTGATCGAGCACGTTTGGGCTTTCGCCTTGCCCCTGATGTCCCCTCAGGAGATGGAGGATTTCCAAGAGGGTCGGATTCTGCATTGGGCCACCTATTTGAAGGAAGGGAGCCAGCTGGACGAGCTGATCCAGAAGGCCGCCCTTTGGGATGTGTATCTGAATCCTACGCTGGCCTATGAATGGGGTGCTTTGAGCCCCAAGATCAGGGAGCGCGAGCGGGAAATCTACCTCATGTTGAGCAATCCCGATCTGTCCTACTTTCCTAAAGCACGGGGTGAGCTGCTGCTGCACCGTCAATGCTTGATCAAGATCTATTCCAATCGCTACGAACATATGCCGATGGTCTCCAAGCTTTCACCCCAGGACCTGCAGGTGCTGCAGGATGCAAGAATCAACGTGCAGCGATTTATCAAGGACTATGTCCAGGGCGGAGGGAAGATCATTGCCGGTACCGATGCCCCGGGTGTGGCCAGCCCGGGATTGGGCATCCATCATGAAATGGAGCTTTTAGTGGAGGCCGGCTTAACGCCCATGCAGGCTCTGCAGTCGTCGACCTCATGGGGTGCGGAGATGTTGGCCGGCTACCAGGGAAGGCGGGGAAACCAAAGAGTGGGTTCCCTCCAGGAAGGGAATTTCGCTGACTTGGTGATCCTGGAAGCGGATCCTCTCAAGGACATTGCCAACACCAAGAAGATCGAACGCGTCATGAAAGGGGGGAAGTTCATCGAATTTGGATATCACCCTGAATTTTTCACCTCTCTCCCTTCCTCAAGACCCTTGACTCAAGCACCGGAGATCAGTGCCATTTCCCCTCATCAAGTGATCGAGGGAGTCGCAGATCTTGAAATCGTCATTGATGGAGCGGGTTTTTTGACCTATTCGGTGGTGAAAGTGGACGGGGTCTCCCTGGCCACGATATTTGAGAGTCCACGCAGGGTCAGGGCCACCATTCCTGCAAGTTTGATGGAGAAGGCTCTTCCCGACCGCTTTCGCATGGCGGGACCGGATACGAAAGTGGGTGTCTTTGGGGATCGATCCCTCTCCATTTCCGTCTTGAATCCACGTCCCAGCGGCGGGCTGTCTAATAGTGTCTCCTTGATGATTCAAGCCGAGTGGCACGCCCAATAGCCCGGATGATGCATCAATCCTCTACTGCAACACCGGCCGGGCGGATGGGTGCACTGCTGCAGTAGAGAATGTATGAATCGTCCCGGCTATGTACCGATGGATAAAGCATTTGACCCACTATTAGCTCCCCGATAGACTAGCGCCTTCTATTACTCTCATGTAGACGGGAAAGGACGCGGAGTCACCTCATGAAGATGAAAAAGAATACGATACCACCTCTTTTAACTCTGGCTATCCTGTTGATTTCACACGGGATGCTGTGGGCCATTCAGGACCTTCCAGCACCGGACGACGTGGTCGCTCCCCCGAAGGATGCGCAACGGACAAGCTCGGGATTGGCCTCCAAGGTGCTGGTCAAGGGGACCGGGAGCGAGCACCCCAGCGCCACCAGTACGGTCACGGTTCACTACACGGGCTGGTCGACGGACGGCACCATGTTCGACAGTTCGGTGGTGCGCGGGCAAAGGTCCACCTTTCCGCTTAACCGGGTGATCAAGGGTTGGACAGAGGGGCTGCAGCTGATGGTGGTGGGCGAGAAACGTCGGTTTTGGATTCCTGCCGATCTGGCTTATGGTGAGAACGGTCGCGTGCCCGGCATGCTGGTCTTTGACGTGGAACTGTTCGAGATCAAGTAGCTAGGATTCAATCCGGATTCGTACTTTCAGCCAACGTATCATAGACGAGGCATGCCCCATCGATGAGTTGGCGCAAGTCGGCAGTGTCACTCAAGATGCCGTCGACGCAAAAAATCAACTTGTGGTCGTGGTTTCGGATGTGCTGAATCCGATTTCTGTCTTTCGTGACCCATCCCAGAATCGCCTGTTGAACACGCTCAGTGAGCAGCGCCCCCAGGACATCTTCATCATTGGTGTAGATCACAAGAAACTTATCCAAGGGTGGATGACCTGTGAGAGCTGCTTTTTTTAAGCCCAGGGCGCCGTCGACAGCGGTCTGTACGGATTTGGGTAGGATCCGAAACTCGAACCCAGCAGATTGGACATCCTGGAACAGTACGTAAGTATAGGGTGAAGATCCTTCTCCTCCACTGGAGGCCGCTGAAATCTCCATCTTCTTTCCGTTATGGGAAAGCAGCAGCTTCGGTGAGCGAAGGAAGGTTCCTGACTCAAGAACACCATTCTTCTCGGCTGCTAGCCGCCTCATGATGGAGGTGAGTGCACGCGATGAACGCCCGTGCATGAACCATCCGATGAGCAATCCCGTTGCAATGAATAGGGCTATGATCGTACCTTCACTCATGATCGCGCTCTGATTAGCGATTTTCCCAGCATCTTTTCTCCCATATTACCCATTTTGGCCCATTTTATGGGATGAGGTGGACCAGGAGGGTCTGGGAGGCGACCGATCTAGTGATTGTAGTCACCTCCTGAGCGGGGAGGAGGTGACAATAATAATCACAGTTTTCGGGTATCCATGTGAATGGGTTCGCATATTTCTGAGAACAACGAACGCTTACAGGGCTCACCTGCCAAGAGCTTCCCGCTGAACCTCCCCGTTGTGGCTTTTCCTCACGAGGTCATTCGTCAGCTCCGAGGATCGTCCCGATGTCGCGATAATGGCTATCCACAAACAGGACGCTGGTAGCCAGCTCTCCGAGGTGCAAGGGAATCTCGGGTTTGTCCGAGTTCATCAGTGCGTTCTTCAAGCTCTCCACGGCACTTTCGTCCTTCTTTACTAACTCTTTGTACATAGCTGCGCACAGAGGACACAGGGCCAAGAATTGCGCTTCGTGCTCCTTGGTGAAATGATCTCCGGTAAGCGCCTCAATGGCTTCGAAATAGTACTCACCATTGCGCTTCTTAAACGGCATCTCCTTTTTACATATCTGGCAAAACATCTGTTCCTTTTCGTTCGTGTACTTATTCCTGAGCCATGGCCTGGGGTCGATGCTCCCCCTCGTCTTCCGAACACTTCTTTTACGTCCCTCCCATTCCTTGTCCGGGGTATCCTCCAACTCTTTCGAAAGTCGCTCTTGCCTGCGTTCGGGATTCGGCGAGGTCCCAGTAGGGAAGTCAGGTTTATTCTTTCTTTCTTCGATCAGAGCGATCACGTCTGATCGAAGATCGTCGTCATGTTCCAGTTCCTTGGCAATTTCAATTGTTTTCGGGTCTCTAATGCCCAGTGCTTTGCAATGTTTGTCTCTTTCTTCATCTGACTCTCTCGACTTTCGCACATTCTCGCCAAAACCTACCTTGGCGAGCCATTCCTGTCCTTCGTCGAATGGAAAACCCTTCGGCAACTGGCCGCGGGAGGCATCACACGGCTGAACAAAACTGCCATCCTTCTGTGGAACCCAGGGAACGTTTTTGAGCTGGTGTACAAGTTGGGAATGCGTGCTCCTAGAGCCATTACTGTCATTCTTCTGGTACGTAGCTTGAAGGTGTTCTCTATCAAGGTCACACATGGTGCGCCAAACGAGTCTTGAAAGCTCTAAGGAAGGAGACTTGAGTAACCTGTCTAAATCCTTTACTTCATAGTCCCGGTTAATTGGGGAAGTGTATCTCTCACCAGGAACCCGGCGCAGATAGTCCCATTGAGGGTTTTCTTGGCATCTAGTTATACTGACAGGAAGAGTATCAGTGACTCCTACTGCCTTTGCGAATTTCAGGATTCTGGCCACAGCAACGCCGCACCTGCGATAGGCATCGGAAAGCGCCTTGGGAGCCGAGTTATCGGCTAGTGCGTCATAGTAGGCGGAAAGCCCAGTTTCAACCCATGGCGAGTCGAGAAACACCGCTGGCGGGTTGCCCCATTTATCGTCGACCCTCTTGAAAATGAGATACGTGGAAAACATTCTGGCCTTACCTGGATCTTTCTCGACGAGCCGGATAAAGCGCCGAAGGTCTTTGAGTTTGGGCGAGATTTTCTTACTGGAATACCTCGCTTTAAGAATGCCTTCGACCTCCTCGGCCTCGCCGACCTCGCTCACTCCAGACCAGGGGGCAGTGACCCTTTCGCCCACCAGCACCACGACGTATACCCTGGTTGCCTCCAACGTCGTCGGTGAGAGTGTCATTGCCAGTGTGACGGTGACGGTCAATCCCTTGATTCCGGTGATCAACACTTTTACGGCCACCCCAATAGGCGTACCGTCCGGTCAGCAATCGTGTCTTGCCTGGGACATTCAAAACGCCTCTAGCGTTACTTTGACCCATTCAACCAACGGTCAACAGCAGCCCGTTCCCAGTCAGACCAGCAGTTTCTGTGTCCAGGTGTTCTCGAATACCACCTTTACACTGACCGCATTCAACAGCATCGGGGAAAGTTCTTCAGCCAACCTGCTGGTCATCGTGACCAACTTTTGATCTGCCGGGATCTGTGTGCCCGGTGTCTCCACCCACCCGTCGATTCGTTCGTATTTAGGGGTGATTTGTCCTCGTTGCTTCTTGCACGAGAGTGTGCCAAGCTGTATCCAAACAATCAGGAGGTCACAAATATGCCAACCCTTCGTCTATCCGTCAATGGTCAGGAGCACTCGGTTGAGGAGGTCGACCCGCTGACCCCGCTGCTGTGGGTTCTGCGTGACAGTCTCGGTCTGAGCGGCACCAAATTTGGCTGCGGTGGAGGTTTCTGCGGGGCCTGTACCGTGCATCTTGATGGCAGTCCTGTTCGCTCCTGCTCGATTCTAGCGACCTCTGCAGTTGGCCGGAAAATCACCACCATCGAAGGCTTGGCCGGTGATGACGGGACCCTGCACCCGCTTCAGGAGGCATGGATTGAGCACGATGTTCCTCAATGTGGCTACTGCCAGGCGGGTCAGATTATGTCTGCAGCCGCCCTGTTGGAGAGCTATACTGTGCCGAGCGACGCCG
>Ga0066376_10003714_pt1 | contig 13503 bp, 12 predicted proteins | sample Knorr_S15_td_Bot_FD_77009 | JGI IMG/M metagenome (GOLD analysis project Ga0066376, IMG submission 77009) | Marine microbial communities from Southern Atlantic Ocean transect - Knorr_S15_td_Bottom_ad_5009_LV_A | ecosystem: Environmental > Aquatic > Marine > Oceanic | place: Southern Atlantic... | reverse complement strand
ACGACCTCGAAACATGGCGGATTGCCTATCTCGGTTCAAAAGGGAGGCTTAAAGGGGTCATGCCACTCTTGAAGGAAGTCTCAAAAGAAGAAAAACCCGCAGTTGGCAAGCGACTCAATGAAGTCAAATCTTCTCTCGAAGAAGCATTTGAATCACGAAAAAATGAACTTGCCGGTAGTTCAAAAGCAAGATTACCCCTTGATATCACTGAGCCCGGCGATGATGTTGCCAAAGGTCGCCGGCACATCATCACTAAAACCATCGATGAAATCACCCAAGTCTTCAGTCGGATGGGGTTTTCAGTCGCGTATGGTCCCGAAGTCGAAGACGAATACCACAACTTCAATGCTCTAAACATTCCTAAGGACCATCCCGCCCGAGATCCGATTGAGAATTTCTTTTTGGATGGCAATCGCATGTTACGAAGCCAAACATCGACAGTACAGATACGTGTGATGGAATCAACTCCGCCTCCAATAAAAATTATTGCTATTGGCCGTGTCTATCGTCCCGATACACATGATGCAACCCACTTTAGTATGTTTCACCAATGCGAAGGCCTCCTAGTTGCCCCAAAAGTTTCAATGGTTGATTTGAAATCTACGCTCTTCCAATTTGCAAAGGCTTATTTTGGGGAAGAAGCCGAAGTCCGTTTCCGACCAAGTTTCTTTCCGTTTACCGAACCATCTGCCGAAGTCGATATGAAAATGAATATCAAAGGGAAGTGGCAGTGGGTTGAAATTGGTGGGTGCGGTTTAGTCGATCCGAATGTCTTTGATCAAGTTGGCTATGACAATGACAAGTGGCAAGGGTTTGCCTTTGGTCTGGGAATCGAACGCATTGCCATGCTCAAATACGGCATTGGGGACATTCGCCTACTCTTTGAAAACGACGCTCGATTCCTCAGGCAGTTTTGACAGACTCCATCCAACATACAGCCACATGGCCAACCACGATTGGGGCGGTCTGTATTGTTGTTGGCGGACTCACCCTGTTTGGTGGTTGTCTCTCGCTCACGGGGATGAGTGAAATCGAACAACTCCATACCGCAGTCTCTTTTGGCGACGGCGAGTTGAACGATGAAGTTCGCGAATCGCTCATTGCCTCAGCACCACCAGGGTGGATACTATCCACTTCATCTGTTTGCATCATTTTGTTTGCTGTTACCTTAATCGCGATGGGTATATCGATTTTGCAGCGGAATCTAAAAGCAGTGAACCAATTAAAATGGTGGTCAACACTCTATATCGCCTTCTCACTTGCTTTGGTGACCATCAATTGGGCTCCCCGGATGGATCTTGTCCAAGCAGATAGCACCGTTCAAGCGCTCTTTATGACCCATATCATGATTTCGCTCCCGCTCTATTTGGCACTCCCAATCTTTCTATTGATTTGGTTGAACCGTTCCCAAGTCCGCAACGAATTAACGCTCTGGAGGTAAACTACCAAACATGCAATTCCTCGAAGAACTCAAATGGCGTGGTTTGCTCCATCAGACAACCGGTGGGGATGAATTGCAAGAACATCTTGCATCAGGAAGCCGAATTGCATATTGCGGGTTTGACCCAACCAAAGACGCGCTCACCATTGGCAATTACATGCCAATCAAAATGCTCAGGCATTGGCAACTTGCAGGGCATACACCAATTGTCTTGATGGGTGGAGGTACTGGATTAATCGGTGACCCATCTGGGAAAGACGCGGAACGTCAACTACTCACCAAAGAACAGGTTGAAAAAAATATTGAAGGACAACTTCGCAGTTTTTCAAAGGTGCTCGATTTTGAAGGCGAGAATGCGGCAATCATTGTGAACAATGCGGACTGGCTTTGTAATCTTAAATTTATAGATGTTTTACGCGATGTCGGTAAATATTTTTCGGTCAACACGATGATTCAAAAAGATTCCGTGAAAGATCGTTTGCACAATCGCGAGCAGGGGATTTCATACACAGAGTTTAGTTACATGATTTTGCAAGCATATGACTTTTTGCATCTACGAAGAGAAATGGATTGTACGATTCAAATTGCAGGCAGCGATCAGTATGGAAACATCGTTGCGGGGATTGATTTGATTCGCAGAGACATGTCCGACAAGCCAGAGGACGAATTCCGAGGAGCAGGAATCACTAACCCATTAGTCACTGCAAGCGACGGAAGCAAAATTGGAAAAACGGAAGAGAGTGCAATTTGGCTCGATAGCGACCGTACAAGTCCTTACGCGTTCCACCAGTACTGGCTGAATGTTCCGGACGAAGATGCAGGTCAATTTTTACGTTGGTTTACGTTTTTAGATCAACAAACAATTGAAGCAATCGTGAAAGAGCATTCTGGAGCTCCGCACCAACGCGCAACACAACATGCATTAGCCGATGCCATGACTGAACTGTTTCATGGTGCAGAAAATGTCGCGCGTTGTAATGAAGCAGCGAAAGCACTCTTTAGTGGCGATGTCAAATCGCTTGACGAGAAGATGCTCGGTGAAGTCTTTTCCGAAGTACCAGCGGGTGAGTTTGCAAAAGATTCGCTTGGAACCGAAGCGGCTTCACTTGTGGAATTGCTCCCACAGACGGAACTGTGCAAAAGCAAACGTGAAGCCCGCGAGTTTTTACAGAACGGTTCGGTTGCGATTAATGGTGAGAAGATTGCTGGTGATGACGCAATTGACCGCGTGCTCTGCAGTGATGACCTCCTTCACGGTTCCACCATTCTGCTCCGAAGGGGTAAAAAAGCGTGGTTTGCGAGTCGTTGGGCATAGGCGACAGGTCTCACCCAACAATCCTTCTCGACAGTTCCATTCTTGGTTAAGAGCATCGGTCTCTGTGGCAATTCTTAGACCTCAGCACCGCAGCGGTTCACCCTTAATTTGTTCGATGTTAGGACTCGGGTTGTCTCAAAGAAACTATGGACTTGGTTGAGCGATTGGCTCAATCTCAAGCGCAACATCAAGAACAGCAGAATCTTCAACTGTTGCGGTGACTTCTTGTCCTGTGCCATCTTCAAGCATTGCCAAGAAGGTTGTCACGCGTTTCGACCCAATTCGCTGTTCCATATCTCTTGATGCAAGCCGAACAATGGCAAAGACAGTGATGTCACCTGTCTTGATTTTGGAAATCAACGCTTTGTCTGCTTCAATCGTTACATTTGGGATAATTTTTACGGGTAATGAAACGGAAAAGGAAGAGTAATCTTCAGCAGATCCTGCAATCAAAACGCGAACTTGAGGAAGTGTTGCCTTATCCATTTTGGATTGAATCATGAACGAAAGAGAAACTCGATTTGGTTCAACAATAACACCCTGATCCACGAGTGACGCTGGCAATTGAATGGTTGCATCTTCAGTATGCATCCTGCCCGGTACCAATTGCTCAAGGACACTTTCACTGACAACAGCTGAGACGGTCACCGCTTCAGGGAGTTGACTTCTGAGTTGTTTTGGTATCCGCAGGGTGACAGTCGCGGGGTCGACAATCACATCTCCGCTCACCGTAACGCTCGGCAATACTTGTTCTACAACAGCCTCAACAAGGATCATCGTTTGGACGGTGAGCGTGATCGAATTCGGATCAACGCCAACGACTTCTGCACCAGTTTCTCGCATTGCATCTAGACCGTTAATTCTTGAAACAAGATCGAGCGTAATTTCACCATCATCTTCGGCAATTGAAAGGTCAATACCGTCAAGGCACGCCTCATCTGCAGCATTCAGAGAAGAACGAGTTCCTTTAAACGTTAACCGGACAGATTTAGACTGAGGGTCAATAGTACTAATGGAGCCTTCACTCGGAGAAAAGTGAATGGTTGTATTGACATGCAATTCGTCTTCAGTTCGGGCTGCCGCCCATAACCAAATTAAAATAGCAAGAACCGTAACAAACAAAATGGCAATGGTGTCATCTTTGCGTTTCATTCAGTTTTTTCCGTCGTCGTGTCTGGTTGAACGGGGAGTTCTTCTTCGGAAGATTGTTTTTCAACAACATTGGTTTCAGGTTCTGGATGGAGTCGTTGTGCCAATTCAGTTTCAAAATCATCTCGCTCGATTTGAGTTAAAACGCCATGTTCAGCAAAGGAAATACGACCAGATTGTTCACTGACAATGATAACCAAGGCATCACAACGCATGGACAATCCGACTCCTGCTCGATGTCTTGAACCAAGGTCAGAGGAAAGCATCGCTGAGTCATCTGCTAATGGAAATTGCACACACGCCATAACAATGCGATCGCCCCGCACAATACAACCAAGGTCATGCAGTGGGTTGTTTGGCCAAAAAATTGACTTTAATAACGGAGAATTGACTTCCGCATCTATTGATTGTCCTCCAACGATATGATCGCTTGTGCTGTTTTCACGTTCAATTGCAATGAGCCCGCCGAATTGGTTTCGACTTAAAAAGACAGATGCGTCTGCGATTGCGGAAATGGTTGTCTCACCCACGGAAGGGATATTTCTAAAACGAGCAAATAGTCCGGATTGGCTCACACGGACAGCCGCTTGCCGTAGTTCAGGCTGGAAAATAATAATGAGCAATAAAAAGACGTACGTTAAAAACTGCTCTGCGAAAAAATCAAGGCGATCAAAATGACCGGTCCAGTCTGCAAGCACTTGGAGCAGCCAAAGGGGGAAAAGCAAGATGATGAGCCCTCGAATAACACCACCACCGCGAGTCCCCTGAAGGAACCGGAATGCTAAAAAGACACTCAGCCAAATGATGAGAAGCTCGATTATTGTCTCAAATACGTCGTATCCAAAAATTGTCCACGTCATGTATGTCAAAGTATACGCGGATACCGTAGGATTCTCATCTATGTCACGGTTTGGAAATTCTCAAGGTATCTCAAGACCAACTGGAGTATGTGCTGCAACAGGAGAACCCCTTGTCGCAGAGACACTTGCCATGGCTGCTTTATGTGATCGTGAAGCAGACGAGGGGTTTGATCGATTCGATTACAGTATCGGAGCGTGGGAGAGCGGGAACCGTCCTGACCGATTATTCAGCCATTGGCGGTATACCGTGCCTGAAGCAGGTAAAAAGCCAGATATTCTGATTGATGACACCGTTTTAGTCGATTTATTTGACCGTTTAGCAGACGATGATCGACCACAACGAATCGCATTTCGGTACATTTTGGCACTAGTTTTACTCCGAAAACGGAAACTTCAACTCATTGGTCGCGAAGAATTTGAAGGAGGAGAACTCTGGAATCTGCGGTTTAAGGGAACGGATGGCGACCCCATACAAGTTAAAAATCCAGGAATTGCGGAAGAAGAAATACAAGATTTATCCGAGCAACTCAGTGAAATTTTGCAGGGTGACCTGTAATGCGACTTCTATTTGCAGCGATTTTTTTGGTGGGCGCTTGTTCGTCGAACAAGCCTATAACGAATCACCATTGGTCTCCAGAAGTCTTGAAAACGAATCAAGCAGACCGAACCGCACAATTCGATTCACTTGTTGGTCGAGGTGTCATCGAATTTAAGTGGACGGACGAGAAGGGAACACATAAAGAACAAGGAGACCTTGATTTTTGGAAACAGGGGAATGCGGTCTCGCTTCGGATTTCAAAATTGGGTGAACTTATTGCATGGTTTGGGGGAGAGGGCAAAGATTTTTGGTTTTTTGACATGATGGGCGATGAAAAAACGCTTACGATTGGTGGTGAGCAGGGCATGTTTCATGACATTGAAATTGCTCTCATCCTGCTTGGTTTATCACCACTTCCCGAAGGAGAGATGACGAGCCGAGATGGTGTTGTTACTCTTGTGGATGAACAACAACGGCGATGGATTGCTACCTTTGATTCGTTGGGGAATCGACCTCTGACCATCGAACTCATCGACGGTGAACACGAAGCAAAGGCAAGGCATAAAAGCGGGATTCGCGTCGAAATTGAACAATTGCACGAACTGCATTGGCCAGAAACTGGCGGGTCCATCGATTTGACTGATAACCAAGGGAACACCGAAATTAAAATAGTTTTTTCTTCATTGTCGACAATTGTTGAAGATGAGCCGATGCACCGTGTGATGAATCTTGAATATCTCCGCAATGCGTTGAAACCTTCGATTATTTTGGAAGGGGACGAAGCGTGATAAGCACTGTTGCGACATGTCTGCTTGTATGGCATCCACTAGCGTCAACTGGAAACGAAAATGGAATGTGGTTTGTTGGAGATCAAGATCCAACCGTTCTGAATATTGATGCAAGAACCAAAGGACTTGATTATTCAATTTGTGTCAGAGTGTCTAGAGATTCATACGTCATTCTTCAAAGACTTGACCACCGTCCTATCGACCTTGCGGTGTATGAAGACGCTCTTTGGTTTGTTGATTATGCCTCGAACATGACGTTGTATTCAATTCAAAACGCAAGTCAGGGTACGCCCCGTACAATTGCTAAAACAACCCTGCAAGGTGTCCTCTCCGTTGAATCAACTCCCACAGATTTGATTTCTTTCCCTGAGGGTGTCGCTGTTGGTTGTGGAGGGGAAACATTACAAGTCCATACGTATGATGGGTATGATTGGAAACAGATTCCAACCCTCGATGTACCAAACGCTCGCATTGCATATCACAACGGCGCACTCATTGCCGCCACTCCACATGAACAGGGTGCCATGTTGTGGTCACATTCAGATGATGGTTGGGCAGAAGGAATTCTTGTGGAATTGAATGGTGCGTTTTATGACGTTTTGACAAAAAAAGATTGGTTGCTCCTTGTGTCTACCGAGAATGAACGATCTCATATCGTTGGGTTGCAGGGAACAGACCCAATCGAGATTGCATCGTTTGATGTCCCCAAGGGAAGTTGGTCGGTTGTTTCTTCACCAGAGGGACTCAGTGTGGTTGGTGTGCAGCGAAATGGAACAACGACAGTACTTGATATAGGTTGGGCATCTGGAAAAACCCATGCAATGCTTGAGTTGCGCCAAGAGTCATCGAGCGGATTATCTTTTATTGACAGATTTCCATTTCTTGTTCCAGCAACATTAGTTCTCCTTCTATTTTTATTGATGTCGAGACGATCGAAGACCAAAATTGCAAAAAAATAAAGGTACATCTGAGCATTTACGCCGATATACTGGAAGTGCGTAGTGCACGGATGCGCTACAAAAGTCTTGCTTAACTTCGCTCATGAGGGTACTAGGGAGAAGATGATTTGCAATGGATTGCATGGTATACCCGATTTTGAAAACTGTAGATGAACTGGTAGGCGACGAATGAGTAATAGACTCAAACGCTGGTTGTTTGCAGTCGGACTTTTTTGTTTCATCGTAGTAATCTTGTTTTCTGTGAACACAGACGTCCATCAATCGGAAAATATTGGGATAGCGGGTTTTGTAGAAATTGAAGATGTGCAGGAAATACCCGAAGAACCATTTTGGTCTGAACTTTCTCCGAACTCTACCCTTGAAGATCTTTCAGAGGAAAATATACACCAGCACTCTTCAATGAATCTTGAAACAGTCCGTCGCAACATTGAAAATGCACTGGGATTAACTGTCGCGTCGGTCCGAGTCTTTTTGGAAGATCAGTCACCCAGCGAGGTTACAATTCCATGGCGTGAACATAAACAGCCTGTAGTTCGGGTTTCATTGCCATCATCATGGGTGACGATGAGAACCTCTCAAGTTGGAAATAAAGATTCGGTTTTTGAATCACTGAGAACAATCATCGCATCTGTACTACCCGGATCAAAAACAACATTTAACATTGTTCAAGTTTCACCGAGCATCCCACACCATGCGTCAACCCAAGAATCGTACGCGAAACAAATTGTATTGCTGATTGGTTTGTTTGGAGTGTTGTTTGCGTCTTTCATTGTGGATCATCGGAAGTCACCGAGGGAAGAACAAGTCGTTCGCAATATCAAAAACCCAACAGAGGAAGCGAAGCGAATTCTAGAACTGTCTTACGATGAAGCAATCCATGCTATCGATGCATTACATGACCCGCATAAAATGAACGTATTGCGGTCCATTGCAGCATGCGACGTAGAGCCGGAAGAAACACCGGTTTTGCAAGTAGAAAAGCAAACTCAACGAGTAGGATGCAGTTAACTAGCGGTGAACGTGCCACGAGCTAACATTAACTCTAGTGTTTGGCAGACGATATCAACCTCACGTTTTGTCATGTTCGTATAAAAAGGAAGAGCGATTGTTCGCTGTGAAATTGAGTCAGATACAGGGCAATGATTTGTTCCTTCGCCGTGTGCAGAGAACAGAGGAAGCGTCGGGATTGATTGGTAATAATCTGCAGCGCCGATTTCATGTCGATGTAATCCTCGGATTATTTCATCGCGGTCATCTCGAGTAAAACGGTCATTGAGTCTAATGACAAAACCGTCCCAACTCATCTCCACGCCGTGCTCTATCGTTGGGCACATGATGTCACCGTTCCCACCGAGCCTTTGGGTATACCAGCCTGCGACAGTGTTCCGTCGTTGTAAAATTTCATTCAGCCGCTTCATTTGAACTGTTCCAACAGCAGCATGAACTTCACTTAATCGATACCCGTGCCCAATCGTTTTCATAAGTTCATCAGTTCGAACTCTATGCAGTTCATCTGATGATAGTGAGGGGTCGTTTATAAAGCCATGATTTCTTCGTAATCGACATTGCTGGGCAAGTGCATCATCGTCAGTTGTAATCAACCCTCCTTCTACGCTCGTGACTTGTGTTGATGAGTGAAAGGCAAAGATGGCGACTCTCCCAAACGTTCCCACTTGCCGCTGATGAAGTTTGCTTCCAATCGCTTGACTTGCATCTTCAATGAGGGGTATTTCTTGTTCTTGAGCAACCTTTGCAATTGCATCAATACCCGAAGGGTTTCCAAAGGTATGCGTCGCAATAATCGCCTTAGTAGAGGGTGTAATTTTTTGAGAAACATCATTTGCATTCATATTAAGTGATCGAACGTCACAATCAGCAAAAACAGGTATCGCCCCCATGCGAAGTAGAGTTGCAGCCGTGGAAGGAAAGGAAAATGCGGGTGTAACGACTTCGTCTCCAGGCTGAATACCGATTGCTTCAAGAGTGATGTGCATTGCACTTTGAGCGGAGTTTGTTGCGATTCCGATTGTGCTTCTCGCGTGTTGTGCGACAGCATCTTCAAAACGAAGAGTCCAAGGACCAAGGACGAGTTGTTCAGCGCGCAGAGCATCGGTTGCTGCTCGTATCTCGCGATCAGTTATATCAGCGCAACTTAAAGGAATTTGGGAAGACACGATGTTATTACTGGGATCTTACGGCTGCAAGCGCCTTATCAGCGAGCCCCAATCGTTTGAGATAGAGCCACGCGGCTTGCGTCTCAAGGGCTGGACTCAAGTGACCTCCGCCTGCAGCAATTATTCCAAGGTACTCCTGATCGTTTTCTTGAAGTGGAGAAGCTCCTCTAGCAATAAGAAGGAGCGTCATGATATCTGCCTTGTTCAAACCAATTCTTCTCAATTTTGAAGCTTCTTCTACAATTTCTTCGTTGGCGATTTGAAGCATCGCAAGGAGCAAGAGTTGTTGCTGGTCGCTGTCATCTTTTGCGACTCGTAAAATTTCCCATGCAGCATCTGGTGAAAGATTGATAAGCCGTACAAACGCTCGAATCGCAACATCGTTTCGGCGAGCGTTCGTTGATTCAGGTATTGTCGAAAGGGATTTGTAAAATGTTTCTGCAAGGGAATCCGAAAGATGTTCTTTTGCAACACGAAAAGCCCACTCAGTTGATGCACGGTGCCCGCGTTCAACTAGATGTATGAGTGCTTGTATATCTTCAACTGCAACGGACGGTATTTCATTATTGACGTTGCCCGCTTGAACCATAATACCAAGTAGAGGGTCATCTAGTTCAATATGAAGACGCTCGATTTGTTCTGTTGTTGGTGAAATCTCAGACTCTAACAGCAAAAGTAAAAATCTTACTTGATCTTTTCTATTTGGCTCGATTGGAAATGCTCTGTTCCATAACTCAAGCCCACTTTCGCTATCAATTGCAAGGAGTGTGAAGAGTGTCCAATATCGTTCTTGATCAGTCAGTGTTACGGTATTCTTTTCAAGTAATGCAAGCAACCAATGACTTGCGTCTTTCACATTGTATTGACGAATGAGTTGGAACGTCCTTTGCAAGGCTCTGCTACGGTCTGAACTTGTAGCTCGACGAAGACCCTGAGTTGTATTCTCGATACTTTTTTCATCTCCAGAAAGTAGCGCCGCAAACATCGCCACACTTAAATCAGTGTTGTTTGCAAGTTTCTTAAGCATCGCGTTATTTGTGGTGTTGCTCAATAGTTGTAAATCTGCAATCAATAACAAGCGTGGTGCAGTTTCAAGAAGAGGCCAATTTAACAGCACTTCAATTTGTTCTTGTTGGAAGAGTCCGTCATCGAGAGCCTGTGCAATGACATGCTCACGAGCTATGGGAGCAATTTGCTGAACAAGCCATGGGTCGATTGTTTTGTCATCGCTGAGTTCAGCGATGCCTAAAACAGCATGCACTTGTACAGCCCAATCTGGGTGTTGTGAAAATTGATGGAAGAAGGGGCGCAAATCGGGATCGCGCAATGTTCTTAATGCAGATAAGCTTAGTAAATGCTCCCCATTCCTCTGTGTTTTAGTTGCTCTATGAAGTTGACGCAAGGCAGCTTCAGTGTGGTCACTACCATAAGACGCAAAGAGACCCATAGCGATTGCGAACGTTAGGATAGTGACGACTATTCGCATGATGTGATTGTAGCATCATCCTCAAAGTTTTCCGTATTTTATTGGCTCAGAGAAGCAGTCACATCCTATGATCTGCTTCCCCTCACCAACATTTCGTGTCCAAATCCTTTTGGAATCACGTTCTTCTCATCTCTTATCCTCGTTTGCCTTTGCTCTCACTGCCCACGTGAGTTGGTCAATGACTTCTTTAAGGTCAAACGATTCATCTTTTATGCTCATTGTCGTCGTTGGCTCTTCGAGCAGTTGTGTAATGCGTTTTACAGCGGCGTGGACTGTCGAGTGATTTTTTCTTCCCATCGCTGACGCAAGTTCAGGATAACTATGCGAAGTGAGCTTTCGGCCAAGGTAGGATGCGACACTTCTCCAAAAGACGACATTTGACGCACGTGATGGACCTTTTAAGTCTGCACTGTTGAGCCCTGCACGTTTTGAAGTGACCTCAATAACATCAATGATACGTATTGGAAGTGATGTGGGGGGTGTGGTTCGAAGTAGTCTCGTAACAGCATCAATGCCGATTGTCGCGTTGTCACCCTGATAGAAGAGCGACGCTGTTGCTCGAAGGCGAGTGACAGTACCCTCGATTTCACGAACTGAACCTACCGCTTGGCTTGCGAGGTGGTCTATGGCACTCGGGGTCATGGCGATACCATGCTGACGTGTTAATTTCTGGATAATATTGCACCGAGTTTCCCGATCTGGGCGTTGTACCTCCGCAATCATTCCAGCGACGAGGCGGTTGGATAATGCTCGATTCAGACGACGAATATGACGTGGATCCTCGTCCGAGGCAAGGACGAGCCTTGCACCCCGCAATCCCGCAGCGTCGACGGTATGGAGAAGTTCTTCTTGTGTTTTCAATTTATTTGCAACAAAGTGAACATCGTCAATGGCAAGTAAATCTAGATTGCGATAGCGATTTCGGAAACGGCTGAATTCACCACTTCGAGAACTTGCGATAAATTCATTTGTAAATTGCTCCGCGGTGACGTATCGAACTTTTCCAGGTGATAATCTTGAAGCAAGATGGCAAATCGCTTGGAGTAAGTGCGTCTTCCCAACGCCACATGCTCCATGAATAAATAGAGGCGAGATGGTATTACCACCATCTTCAGTAATTTGTTTCGCAGCCGCGCATGCAAGTTGGTTGCAACTCCCAACTATAAAATCATCAAATCGTAGAAGTTTTCTTGTTGATTTCCGTTTGACAACTTGACCACGAACAGGTTCTGGAGCAACCGATGCGTGTTCTTTTTTTGCAGCAGATTCTTGAACTGAAATGTGAACTGGAATCTCACGACCGCACGCATGTTTTGCAGCATCTTCTAGTAAGGAAGAGAATCGATTTGTAATCCAACCCGCAGCAAGTGGAGTAGCGGCAAAGATATCAATACGATCCTCGTGACATTGCACATCAGTATTTGTGAACCACATTCTGTATGGTCGCTTTCCAATCGTGTTGCTCAACTCTTTCCTAAGTTGTTGTTCAATTGAAGGTGCGAGTTGTGATGACATGAAGGGACGACACCAATCCGCAAAAGCGGTAAAAAACTAGGTTGCTAAGAATGGGTCCTTCCGACATCCGCCCCCCGAGCCACGCAACATTTGTTGCAACAAGCAATCGGTCCTGCTCGTCCTTGAGCGGTTCGAGCAGAGTACAGAATTGACAGCCAAATGCAAGCGGTACTGTCTGAACTTTGTTCATTTCTGTCAATTCAAGATGCGTAACTCTAGTGTCTTACCGGCTCAACGTTGATGTAGAAAAAATGATTTTGTTCTAAAACACAATTGTCAACAATGTGTGGACAACTTCAGTACAACTTTTGAATCATGGAAAGTCGCTGGCGAGTTGCGCGAAATTTCCAGCGTTGATACAACGCACCCGCGGGTGAATTTGCAGAATCGACGGCAAGGACAATTCGAGACAACCCATTCTCGCTTGTTTGTTCGATAGCGAGGTGCATGAGTGCATCACCAACCCCCTTACCGCGGGCTGATGGAATTACTCCAAGGTACGAGAGTTCCATACAAGTCGCTTCGGGGATTGGACTTAGGAGTAGAACGCCAACAGGAACACCCCCAAGTTCAGCAATAGTCCAGAGTTGCGCATCGTACGCCCCTTGGTTGCGATGACCTTCAACAATATCTTTAATGTGGCGAAGACCATGAATTTTTGGACAATCGAGGGAACCGATGTAAGACTCGAGCAAGGTGGTTTGAAGTAATTCGTCGGTTCTCTCGAGCATAGATACGAAGGTGACCTTGCCGGAAGGCACGTCATCCAATTTGACTGATTTTGAACGTTCCATATATGTCAAAATGGCGAGTTTAGTAAACCCCGCATCTTCATACGCATTGGCGAGGAGGGGTTGGTCCACTTCCATCAGGGTCTGTGCAAGTTTGATGCTTCCGACCCGAAGTGGCTCGATTGCGGTACGAATCAGTTTGCTAGTCCTTTCAATCTCCCCATCCATTTTGGGTGGAGTCACAAGACACGTCGTGGTTTCCCCTGCATTATGAACTAAAAGAAGTGCGAGATCGATTTGCCCCCTGTTCATGACAACAAACTGGTAACTATCTCCTGCCCTGGGTTCAAGGGTATGGAGTAAGGCTTTTGCTTGTCTTTTGTTTCCTAGGATAGCCGTTGCTGCTTCAAGATGCCTATTCTTCTGAACAATCATCACGAAATCGTATCCTACTGATAGAATGCCGTACTGCTAGGAGAACTTTCAATGCGATTATTCATGAGTACGCTAATCCTTTTTGTCATCGCCTCAGTGATACAGACTGGGT
>Ga0066376_10003713_pt1 | contig 13503 bp, 12 predicted proteins | sample Knorr_S15_td_Bot_FD_77009 | JGI IMG/M metagenome (GOLD analysis project Ga0066376, IMG submission 77009) | Marine microbial communities from Southern Atlantic Ocean transect - Knorr_S15_td_Bottom_ad_5009_LV_A | ecosystem: Environmental > Aquatic > Marine > Oceanic | place: Southern Atlantic... | reverse complement strand
GAAGTACTGGGGCAGGTGGACCACGAAGATTCGAGTGTCGATGCCCGCTTCTTCAAGGGTATTGGATATCAGATAGGTGATGGTGGTCGGCCCTTCGTAATCGCTGGGGCGCACTCCGGCCAACTTGTATTCATCTTCGTTATCGGCGTTGACCGTTCCACCCGAGACCAGCAGTTTGCGGGTGTGGGGCACCATGTCGTACATCGCGCCGATCATGGAATAACGCTTCACCCCGAAGTGCTTCAGGACCTCGATCACGGAATCGGTGTAGTCCTCGCCGTAGAGATGGGGCTCCAGCAGGTGCAGGGTGATGATGTCGGGGCCGTGTTCCCGCACACAGGCGCTGATGGTGGTGGAAGGGATGTTGTACTCCCGCACGCCCTGTTTCAGGATCGACTTGGGGCGGTAGCGGGTGAAGTCGTAATAGCGACCGGGCTTGACCAAGCGCCCGATCTCTTTGGACTCAAGATGACGCTCCAGACGCCGCATGGTGAGAGTCCCGACGTTTCCCACGTCGATCCAGGGCCTGAGGACGGCCAATACGTGGGGGTCTTTAAGCTCGGGCAATGGCTCTGGGAATTCGAAATCACCGATGCGCATGCTTCTAGTTTGACAGTGGCGATTTGGATTTACAAGGGCAAGCTATCCGGCCTGCGTGTATTTTGACATTAGCTACACCGGCGTGCGCGGGAAACCTGAATTTTGGTATCATACGTAGCTAGATATTGAGGCGGAAATAAGGCTGGACCCGGCCTGGAAACCTGACGATGATCCGAAGCGGTGGCAGTCCAGCAGATCACCTCCTAGAAGGGCGAATGCCGAGCATACACCCGGCGGTCTTGATCGCCACCGTGGTTACTTTCTTGATAGCTGCCTGTGGCGGCGATTCGGTCACGCCTACCATAGAACCCCCGGAAACCGAACAAGCCGGGGTCACACAGGAGCCGCCGACCCCTCCCCTCTGGCGTTACGTGAACAGCGGCTGGGTTTCGCCTTCGAATGAGTCGGCCAACGCATTCTCCAGAGAACTGAGAGTGGACGTCATTACCAGCTCGGAGGAACTTGAGAGATTCAACCGCACGGTTATAAGCAAGCGGACCGTCGGCACCGGCACGACTTTGAACAGAGCGGAGTTCCCCGGCTCGGTGCTGCTGGTGGCCTACATAATGTGGCTGCCGGTACAGGGCGACCCCTTGTCGGTGGTGGGCCTCAAGATTGAGGGAAACCGGGCCGTGGTGGACCTGGAGCTTGACGAAGACGCCCAGGGCCGGGCATACCCCTATCTATTTGCTCCGATGACCATGGTCACCGTGGGCCGCGACGAGTTCCCAGCGCAAGGGCCGGTGTCCTTCGAGTTCCGGCTGGACGGTGAGCTGAAGGTCACGTTTTCGGATACGCTGGAATAGAGCCGGTTGACCACCATTAAGAATGGCCGCCGGTAAATCCGCTCATCCTGAGCCTGTCGAAGGACCTGCTGGCCTCAGTTGTCTTATGCTAAGCAGGTGGTTCGACGGGGCTCACCACGAACGAGCCATTAGACAATTCGGTTTGCTGGGATTCCTGCCTTCGCGGGAATGACAGGCTGCCATCCCACTCCGTTCGTCCTGAGCCCGTCGAAGGATGCGCATAAGTCATGATTCTAGTGGAGATGACTAACGCCTAACGGTGGCTAGACAGGCTCGCCATGAGCGGGAGAGGCAATCACCGTTTGCATGGAAGGTTTACGAGAAAAGGGCGCTCCGACTTGACCGGAGCGCCCTTTTTTTGCAGATTAATAGCTGACGGCTGATAGCTGTCAGCTGATAGCTATCCCCGCTAGTCGGGGATCTCGGCAACCATGCCTTCGCCCAGCTCCACGTCCACGGTCATCAGCACCTGGGCCACAAGTAGGTAGTGGCCGACGAGGACGGCGAGGTGCAGGGTGTCCTGCTCGCCGAAGCGGTCCACCAGGGCCTTGTAGGTGGCGTCTTTGACTTTGTGGTCGCGCAGCAGTTCGTGAACGTAGCCCACGAGCAGGGCCTCGTCACCCGATAGGCCGGCGGGAGCGGAGCCATCGGCGATGGCCTTGATGGTCTCATCGGATACGCCGGCGGCCCGGGCCAGCTTGGCGTGGGCCGAGAACTCGTATTGGGAATGCATCTCTTTGCCGGTGGCTATGATCACCACCTCTTTCAGGTTCTCAGGGATGTCGAATTCATAACGGACGAAGGCCCCGGTGTCGGCCACACGGGCGGCCAGCTTGGGGCTGTGGAGCAATACTCCGTAGGGCCCGCGGATGCTGCCCCGAGTGCCTACTATGGAGTCGAAATATTGGTGGTCTTCTGCGGCCAGTTGGTCGCGGGTAACGGCTGGTAGTCTAGCCATTTAGGTTTCTCCTTTTGGGTCTGGTAGATGACAGGTTGAGGGGCGCCCCATACTTGTTGTTAGCCCTTCTTGATGGCGGGGATGGGGTTGCCTGGGATGTTTACTTTTACGGAGCCCAGTTGGTTACGGCTGGTGAAGTAGAGAGTCTTCATGTCGTCGCCGCCGAAGGCCAGGTTGGTGGTGGCGGTGTATCCGTGCCTGATGATGCCCAGTTTCTTGCCGGTGGGGTCGAAGATATACAGGCCGCCTGAGCCGCCTGTGTAGATGTTGCCCTCGATATCGACCTTCATGCCGTCGGGCACGCCGGACTCGTCGCCGGTGACGTCGATTAACACCTTGTCGGTTTGCTTGGCCAGGGTGCCGTTGGGCATGACCTCGAAGGAACGGATGTGGCCCCTCCGGGAGTCGTTAATATAAAGGATGCTCTCATCGGGCGAGAACATCAGCCCGTTGGGAACAACGAAATCTCCGATCAACAGTGTCATGGTGCCCAGGTCAGCGCTGACCCGGTAGACGCCGGAGAAGGTCAGGTCCCACTGCTCCGCCGGGTTAGGGCTGGTCCAAGGGTCGGTGAAGTAGATGCTGCCGTCCGACTTAACAATGACATCGTTGGGACGGTTCAACCGGCGTCCCTGGAAGCTGCTGGCGATGACGGTTACGCTGCCGTCGGCCTCCTGACGGGCGACGCGGCGGCTATCGTGTTCCGCCGACACCAAACGGCCCTGCAGGTCGCGGGTAAGGCCGTTGGCCCGGTTGGTGGGCTCCTGAAAGACTACCGTGTCTCCGCCTGGGGTGTGCTTCATCCGCCGGTTGTTGTGGATGTCGCTGAATAACAGATAGCCGCCCTCTTTCCACCAGAGCGGCCCCTCTGCTGGGCCTTGGTCTCCGCCGAAGCCATCGGCCAGCTCCAGTATGGGCTCGTCGGTGGGTATGATCTTGGACAGTTCCGGGGCAAACTGCTCTATCGGCATGTTCCCCTCCTCTTTGAGTATTTTGGTTGAAATTTTTGTGCGGGGTTAGGCTGAAGGTCTGAAATTACTCGGGAATTATAATACGAAAACCCCGCGTGCGTGACAGGCCTGAGTCACGGGCGTCCGGGCGAGCTTGACTGGCCTCGCCGGGAGGACTATTCTGCCCCTAATCTGGCGAAAGCGATTATCAACGCGAACCAGCAACCTGAACCAGCAACGGAGGCGCATCATGGCACTGAGCCTAAACCACGTCCATCTGAAGACCCCGGACCCTCAGAAGACAGCGCAGTTCTACATCGACACTCTAGGCGCCACTAAAATCGAAGATGTCGGGGACATCGGCGTGCGCCTGGACCTGCACGGGCTGACTTTGAACGTGACCAAGCACATCGAGTCCCAGACCAGAGAACAGAAGTACGGGATCGAGCACATCGCCATCGACGCAACCGATATCCAGGGCATGATCGACAGCCTGAAAGCCAGCGGAGCCAAGATATTGGAAGAGACTTCGGTGTCCGGAGACCGCCGGGTGGTGTTCTTCGAGGGTCCCGACGGCGTGCAACTCGAGTTTATCGAAAAGAAGTAACGGGACAAGAAGTAACAGCGGCAGCCAACACTTAGACGCACCAGGAGCAATGACATGATCTACGAGTCGCGGATATATAAAGCCGTGCCTGGCAAACTGCCGGCGATAAACGCCCGGTTCGCCAACCACACCATCGGCTTCTTTGAGGAGTTCAACATTGGAATGGTGGGTTTCTGGAACGATGAGATCGGCGCCAGCAACCAATTGACCTACATCCTCAGCTTCGACAGCATGGCCGACCGGGAACAGAAGTGGGCCGCGTTCGGCGCGCACAAACCCTGGCAGGAAGTGCGGGCCGAGACCGAGAAAGACGGGCCGCTGGTGGCCCAGGTGATCAACTCGTTCATGAGCCTGACGCCCTATTCGCCGGAGCCCTCTTTCAAGAGCACGCTGCACGAGAAGCGGGTTTACGAGGCCATGCCAGGAAAGCTGCCCGACCTGCACAACCGGTTCAAGGACCACACCATGGGCCTGTTTGAGAAGCACGGAATCGAGAACGTGGCCTACTGGACCGAGGATGTCGGCACCAGCAACCGTCTGGTGTACCTGCTTGGTTATCCGGACTTGGCCGCCAGGGAGAAGGGCTGGTCGGGCTTCCAGGCGGACCCGGCTTGGCAGAAAGCCAGGGCGGCGTCTGAGGAGAACGGAGCGTTGGTGCGGGTGTCCAAGCACTCGATCCTGCGCTTGACAGACTACTCGCCCAGATAACCCAACCTCCTGAGTAAGGATTCACGCGTCGGCCTGGGCCTTTTGTAGGTCCGGGCCGATGTGGATTTTGGGGACCGTATTTGTAAAATCGCTGGTAAAATCGCCGATTGGGGAAGATTCAACGTGGACATAGAGAAGATACGCAGCCAAATACCCGTGCTGGACCACACGGCCTACATGAACACCGGATGGTCGGGCCCGTCTCCCCGCCAGGTGGCCCAGGCCATGAAGGACCGCATCGACCTGGAACTGGAACAAGGCTCTACCACGGCCGGAGTCTATGAAGCGGGCAAGGAGATTCAGGCACAGGCACGGGAGGCCGCGGCGCGCATCTTCAACGCCTCGGTGGATGAGGTGCTGGTCACCCGCAACACCACTGAAGGCATAAATATCGTTCTTAGTGGACTGGACTGGAACCAGGGTGATGAGATCGTCACCTGCAACCTGGAGCACGGATCGGTTATCGTGCCCAGTCAATATCTCGGCCAGCGCTACGGGGTAGTGGTGAAGGTGGTGGACCTTGATCCTCACGACCCCAGGGAGACCATCCTGGCCAAGATCGAGGCCGCGTTCACCCCAAAGACGCGCATGGTCTTCATCAGCCATGTGGAGTACTCCACGGGACTGCGGATGCCCGCAGAAGAGATCAGGCAACTGACCAAGGACCGGGGGATCCTATTCATGTTGGACGGCGCGCAGAGCGGCGGCCACATCGCCCTGGACATGGCCGGCTCGGGGTTCGATTTCTATTCCATCCCAGGCCAGAAATGGCTGCTGGGCTACGAGGGCACCGGGGCCTTGTTCATCCGCAAAGACCACTTGGAGCGCATCCACCCGGCCCACACGGGCGGCCGTGGCGTGGTCTCGCCGATGGACGCGCACAACTTCCAGCCGGTCCCCGACACCATGGAGAAGTTCTTGGGCGGCTCTACCAGCGTGCCTTTGCAGGCCGCTTTCCTGGAAGCGGTCAAGTTCGTGGAAGAGGCCGGCATCAAGAACATCGAAGAACGGAACCTGGATCTGGCGGACTCGGCCAAAGCCAAGCTGTCAGAGATTCCGGGTGTGACGGTGATTTCCCCGTCCGAACGGCGGGACTCTTCGGGACTGGTCAGCTTCTCGGTGGAAGGCCAGACTCCGGTGTCGGTGGTCAGCAAGTTGTGGGAGAACCATCAGATAGTCGTGCGACAGGTCAATTACCCAGCGGCAGTCCGAGTATCGCTCCATTTCTTCAACACCGAACAGGAAGTGGAACTGCTGGCGGGCGGCGTTCGAGAACTGGTCTAACAGCCCGGGCCAACCTCCTCCCCATCGATTCAACCACGGGCCAACCACGGGTCAACCACGCGCTGAAACCGAACTACCCCTGCGTCCGCTCATATGGCCGGTTTTGCTGGGCCGTTTGAAGCGATTTTGGAGTACATAAGGCCCTATTTGGCGATCACGTATTAAGAGAACATGTCATTGAATTCTTTGGGGGGAATCTTGGGAGGAGGCTTCGGACATGTACACAAAGATACTGGTGCCCCTGGACGGCTCAAAGACGGCCGAGATGGTTTTGCCGAATGTGGTGAGACTGGCCCGCGAGTCCAAATCCAAAGTGGTCCTGCTTACTGTTGACGCTCCCAGTCTGGATTCTAGGAAAGCCGGACCGTCATGGAGCAACATGGGCGACGCCCTGGCCACGCTGGAGCGCCCAGACGCGCAGATGAAAGCCTACATGGACAGCGCCGCCGGCATGCTGGCGGGGATGGGGGTCGAGGCCACGACCGTCACGGTCACTGGCGAGGCCGCGGAAGGGATATTGGCCTATGCCGCGGACAACGGCTGCGACCTGATCGCCATGTCCACTCGAGGCCGTTCCGCCCTGAAACGTGGACTCATGGGCAGTGTCACCGATGCAGTGGTCCGGGCGTCAAAAGTGCCGGTGCTGGCGGTGGGACCCAAGACCGTTGAGGGCAAGGACCTGGACGGCGCTATAAGAAGTGTGGCCGTGCCGCTGGACGGCTCGGAGATGGCTGAGACGGTCCTGCCGCATGTGGAGAAGCTGGCCAGATTGCTGTCCCTGGAAGTGGTCTTGCTGCGGGTGGTGCGGATGGTCCCGTGGGTCTACGGCGCGCACGAAAGAGTGCCGATGGACACCACCGAGATCGAAGAGGCCATGGAGCTTGAGGCCAAAGAATACCTGATCACCGTTGCGGACCGGTTCACGGCCAAAGGCATCAGTTGCCGCACGGAGGTGTTGCACGGGGTGCCCTGGGACAAGATCGTGAACTTCTCCGCGACGACCAACGACATGATGGTGGCCATCTCCACTCATGGCCGATCGGGCATCACGAGACTCGTCCTAGGCAGCGTGGCCGACATGCTGATCAGATCACTGGAGACGCCGGTACTGGTAGTGCGGCCTCTCTAGTTCCCAAGACGGCCCCCGGGCCAGGCTCCGCGGAGTTTAAGAGGGTTCTTGCTCCGTCCGCGAAAAGGAGCCGGTCCGGGGCCGGGCCGGAGTTGGATGTGACTCATGGCCCATGAAATGGGCGGCAATTGGCCCTGACTGCTGGCGATCGACGCTAGAGTGGTCGATCGATCACGATTTCTGGTACGGGCGCTGATCCGGGACCCGCGTAGTCCCGGGACCGGCGCGTAGGCACGGCGTTGGGCTGCACCGTCTTTCCTCCCAAGGACTGGGTGCGGAGCGGCGCCCGTGGACCGGAGGCGTCACCGCCGGGGTTTTGGTGAAGCCTTCGGTCCTTTTACTTTAGGCCCCAGACTGGTCTGCGTCTGGTGAACACTGCCCGCCAGTCTCACACGTAATCGTAAACAAACATTCATAGCTGGGGTTAACATCTGTTTTAACTTGAGCACCCACATAGCGGCCAGTCTCAAAGTTCTTCAGCACGATGCGTGGAGGTCCGCCCGGCATGGACGACTCTGAAAGAGAAGCAATCTTCTTCATCGCGGATATCTCCGGTTATACCAAGTTCATATTTGCCAACGAGAAAGAGGTCTCCCATAGCCAGATGGTGATCCGGGAGATCATCACCACGCTGATGGACCGCGTCGTTCTTCCCTTGAGACTGGTAAGGATCGAGGGGGACGCGTTGTTTCTCTACGTGTTGAAGGACGACCCAGAGCATCCTTGGGAAAAAGTACGCAAGACATTGGCGAGCGACATGGCGGGTTTCTTCCAGGTTTTCTCCCCCAAGTTGTCAGAATTGATGATCCACAAGGTCTGCAATTGCAACGCCTGCGTCAACATAGAGCAGTTGAAGTTAAAGGTTGTCGCCCACATCGGGACGGCCGCTTTCTACCAACTGGGAGACCATCAGGAGCTCACCGGGATTAGCCCCATAGTGATTCACCGGCTGATGAAAAACTCCGTTCAAGCCACCGAGTACATGCTGTTCACCGAGACGGCCTACCGCGACATTGCTCCGCCGGACTAGGAGGTGGAGGAAGGCGGAGAGGACTACGACGACATCGGCAACATCAAGGCGTTCGTGCACTATCCGCCGGAGCCGGAACCGTTCGTTCTGGCGCCCGGTTCCAAACTGCCCGCCATATTCATCGATACCCTGCGCAGTGAAGTTTCCAGGGAATATTGCCAGGTGGCTCAGAACCCGGAATTGGGCTTTCACTTCCACACCGGCAGGCGTCTCACGGCCCTGCTGGAGTACCAGGACCATTGGCTGGAAGGTTTGCCGGAAGAGACCATAGAGTCATTCGCCGGCACCGGAAACCCCTTTATGTTGGGCGATATATGCCCGGCCGAAAAAGTCGTTGACGCAGGCTGTGGGGCCGGTCTGGACTGCATAATCGCCGCCAATATGGGCGGGGCCGATAGCGAGCTCATCGGCATTGATATGACTCAGGAAATGGTCGACAAAGCGAAAAACAACGCCAAAGCCGCAGGTTTTAAGAACATCTCTTTTCACAAGGGAATCTTCGAGGAACTGCCCGTGGAAGACGGTTGGGCCGATGTTGTGATCTCCAACGGGGCGGTCAACCTGGCCCCGGACAAAGGTGACGTCTTCAGGGAATTGAACCGTGTCTTGAAACCTGGCGGGCGCTTACAGATAGCCGATATCCTGGTTGATAAACCGATCCCGGAAAGCGCCAAGAGAAGCATTGACCTCTGGACTGGTTGAATCGCCGGCGCTCTGCTGGAAGCAGCGCTTGCGGATGAGCTCTCAAAAGCCGGATTCGAGGACTTCGAGATCGTCTGGCGCGGCGATATCTACCGGGACGCCCCGCAGCAAACGGCGGGCCTGGAATTCGGAATCATGGGCATCAGCTACCGAGCCCGCAAGGCGATGGAGATCTAGCGGCACAATCCCAGGCCGATTCAGGCTTGGAGTGTGCCCGGTGGATAGTGTTCCAACCACCAGCGGGCGATCTCGTCGCGACGGGCGAACCAAACGCCTGAGAAGTCCTTGGTGTAGTTAAGGAATCGCTCCACTGCTCGGGAACGGGCGGGACGGCCGGCGATGCGGCAGTGCAGTCCCACCGACATCATTTTGGGGTGGGTTTCGCCCTCTTGATATAGGCAATCAAAGGTTTCTTGCAGGTACTCGTAGAAATCGCTGATGCTGACCAGCCCGCCGCGCCAGAACCGGGCGTCGTTGGTCTCCATGCTGTAGGGCACCACCAGCCACGGCTTGCCCCGTGCCTCCGTGTAGTAGGGCAGGTCGTCATTCAAACCGGCGCTGTCATAGATGAACCCACCCTCGTCTACAACCAAATCTCTGGTGTTCAGGCTGGGGCCGTAGCGGGTGAACCAGCCCACCGGACGCTCCCCAGTGGTCTTTTCCAACGAAGCGACGGTCTTGGCGATGGCCTCCCTCTCGGCATCGATGTCCTTCAGGTGATATTCCTCCCACCGGTAGCCGTGGCCGCAGACCTCGTGCCCTTGGGCGGTGATCTCTTTGGCAACCTCCGGGTTGCGCTCCAGGGCCAGGGCGCACGAGAAGAACGTAGAGCTGACCCCGTGTCGCTTGAACATGTCCAGCAGACGCCACACGCCCACACGGCTGCCATACTCGAAGAACGATTCGTTGTTCAGGTCCCGGTCTTGAGGCGGGACCGGCGAGGGAACTTCTCCGTTGGTCTCGTGGTGGGCGTCGCCGTCCAGTGTTGAGTACTCGGCCCCTTCTTCGTAGTTGACGACCAGAGACACGGCGATGTGGGCGCCGCCGGGCCACTGAATCTGGGGTACGTTCTTCCCGTAACCGATGAGATCGCGCTGCATGGATGGTCCTCCTATCTATCCGCTTTTTCCACCCCGTTGGCTCTTGGGGTCCTAGATCAGGGCCATTATATATGCGGCCCGCCTCTGCGCCCTATGCTAGAATCGGACACGACTTCAAACGAGCCTAGTAAAGGGTAAGAAATGTCAGACCCCATAGCGCCAGACCTGGTATATCATCTCAAATCTACAGCGGACCCGGCCCTGTCCCCGGATGGGACATCGCTGGCCTACACGCTGGGCTGGGTTGACGGGGATAGCCTGAACACCCGCTCCCAGATAATCGTCTTGGACCTGGGGAACGGTTCGACCAAAGAGTTGACCCAAGGGGAGAAAGACGCGGCCCCGAAATTCTCTCCAGACGGCCTTAGTTTGGCGTACTTGCGCTCGGTTGAGGGCAGTCTCCCCCAGGTCTGGGTCATGGGAGCGGACGGCGGGGAGCCCAGGCAATTGACGGACCTGGCCAAAGGCGTGTCCGATTACGTTTGGTCGCCCGACGGCCAAAGATTGGTCGTCTGTGCTGATGTTGACCCGGAGGCTGGCTTGGCCGCCTCCGAGCCTGATGCATTGCCCCAGGTTACCGTGGTTAACCGCGTACGTTACCGCTACGACACTCTGGGCTGGCGTGGCGATTCTCATTTTCATCTTTTCGTGGTCGATGTGGAGAGTTCGGAGTGCCGCCAGTTAACCGACGGAGATTGGGATGACACCGCTCCAGTCTGGTCTCCCGACGGCTCTCAGATCGCCTTCATCTCGGGACGCCGCGACGACCGGGATTTCATGGCCTTGAGCGAGGTGTATTCCGTGCCGGCGTCGGGGGGAGAAGCCAGGTTGATGTCGGAAGGGTTGATCACCGTCGGGGCCCTGACTTGGTCTCCGGACGGCCGGCAACTGGCTGTCGTTGCGTCTGACGCCCCGGAAGGCATGGTGCTGTGGCAGGGGTGGCTGTATGTCTTAGAAGACGGAAAAGAGCCACGCAAACTGACCGACGACACCATTCGTCCCTATCTGGGATTCGCGCCGGTGATGCGCCCGGCCAACCTGTACTGGGGCGACAACGGCCAGATCATCTTCTTGGGAGAGCATAAAGGCGAGTCGTTCCTATTTCAGGCCCCGTCCGGCGGCGGGCCAACCGAGACCATCTGGGGCGGCTCATGCTTGTCCACCGGGTTGTCTGTTGACCGCAGCGCCGGCACAGCAGTCGTGACAGCCACCTACCCTGGCTCCCCCGGTGACCTTCATCAGATCGATCTGATCGTCGGTGGAAGCAATCAGTTGTCGGACCTGAACGGCCCGTACATGGAAGACCATCCTGCGGCGAGCATGGAGAAATTTTCCATCGACAGGGCTGGGGTTGAGATTGAATGCCGGTTGTTCTTTCCGCCCGGGTTCGATGAAACGCTGAACTACCCGTTGGTATTGGACATACACGGCGGGCCCAACGGCGCGTTTTATGACTCCTTCGTGCCGGCCCAGCAGGTCTTGGCCACGGCGGGATACCTGGTGCTGGCAGTCAATCCCCGGGGTTCAAGCACCTACGGCGCCGACTTCATGATGGCGGTGCTGGGCGATTGGGGTGGCGAAGACTACCAAGACCTGATGGCCGCGCTGGACCACGTTTGCCGGCGGGCGTATGTCGACGCCGAGAGGTTGGGCGTTCACGGCTACAGCTACGGGGGCTACATGACCAGTTGGACGGTGGGCCACACCAACCGGTTCAAGGCCGCGGTAGTGGGGGCGCCCTGCATCAACCTGCACAGTATGTACGGCACGTCCGACATCGGCATCAGCTTTGGCGAAGCACAGTGGGGCGGGTCGGTGGTTGACGCGACTGAAAAGATGTTGGAGCGCTCGCCGATCACTTATGTTGCCGAGGTGGACACACCCGTGCTGCTGCTGCACGGCGAGGCCGACGCCCGCTGCCCCATAGGTCAGAGCGAGGAATATTTCACCGCGCTGAAGCGGCTGAACAAAGAGGTGGAGATGGTCCGGTTCCCCGGTTGCTCGCACCTGTTTCCCAGACTGGGTCACCCCAAGATGCGTGAGGAGTATTTGAGCCGCACCCTGGGCTGGTTCAACCGGCTCTTGGTTTAACGACTAAGTATCTAGAGGATGGGAAAAAGCGAGGGTATCAGTTAAACAAGTGGAGGCCAGAACCCACTGGGTCGTTGCGTAGGCCGGAGTTGTCCTTGCGCCGGTTGATGAGCGATACAACCAGTTGCTCCAACTCGCGGAAATCAAAGGGCTTTGACAGGACCGGGTTGGTCAATTTGCCGAGTAATCTCTCGGTGTTCCGGTTTACGGTGTCCCCGGTGATGAATATGATTGGTCCACCATCTCGGGGTTCGAATCAGCGATTCGTTCGTACAATTCCTGCCCGCTCATGCCCGGCATCCTAATGTCGAGTAGCACACAGTCGTAATCCATGATCTGCAGTTTTCGCCAAGCCTCTTCGCCGTCTCCGGCATGGTCCACGTTGTAGCGAGAGAGTTCGAATTGTCTCACCAGCACGGCGCGGAGGTCGGGCTCGTCGTCCACCACCAATACATGGCTAGTGGTGCTGATTGGGTGGATCACCAATGGCGGCAAGGAAACAGAGCCCGGAGTTGTGGAATTCGCCCCATCTGTCAATGGTAATTCGATGTGGAAAGTTGCTCCGGCGCCAAGATCGCTCTCGGCCCAGATATTACCTCCATGCTGAGAAACGATGCCGTGAGATACGCTCAGCCCCAATCCGGTGCCAACTCCGGGTTCCTGAGTGGTATAGAACGGTTGGAAGATCTTGGCTAACTGATCGGGCGAGATTCCCGGCCCGTCATTCTGGATCATGATGTCGATCAAATCGCCGTCTGTGGAGGCTGTAACGGTGATGTTGCCTTTGCCATGAGCGGAAACGCACGCCTGCTCTGCATTGGTTAGAACGTTTAGCAGTACTTGGAGGATCAGGTGCTTGTCCACCTCGATCAGAGGCAAACCCGCGGGAATTTTTTCGACGACGGTGATGCTATTGACGTTGAACTCATGGGACTTCATCTCCAATGACCGGCGAACCAACTGCTCTATGCTGTGCGGTCTTATATCCGGGGCCGATTTTCTGGCGAACTGCAGCAGGTTTCTAACGATCTTGGCGGCCCGGTATGCTTGGGAAGATATCACTTGGAGGTCTTTGTGGACGGAGTCGGGTAAGTCCTCATCCAGCAGCATCTGAGAGTAAAGAACTATGGAGGTCAACGGGTTGTTTATCTCGTGGGCCACTCCGGCGGAGAGTTCGCCGATCGAGGCCAGCCGGGCGGACTCGGCCTTCCTGAGGTCCGCCTCTTTCCGCTCCGTGATGTCTTCAACGAAGCCGCCCATGCGGTAGACCTCTCCTTGTTCATTCCGTATGGGGAAGCCACGGCCTGAGATCCAGCGTGTGGAGCCGTCTTCTAGGAAAATCCGAAATTCCTCGTCCAACTCTCCCGTGTGATACGAAAGCTCCAAGGCCCTGTCCACGCGCTCTACGTCTTCAGGTGTTGGCAACCAGCAAAAGTGGGACACTTTTGTTAAGGAGAGATCAGGGGGAGATGGCGGTGTTCTGGGACTCCCGGAGCAGGCGGTTGTAGCGTTTGCGTTGGGCTAAGGTCTGAGCTTTC
>Ga0066376_10003712_pt1 | contig 13506 bp, 9 predicted proteins | sample Knorr_S15_td_Bot_FD_77009 | JGI IMG/M metagenome (GOLD analysis project Ga0066376, IMG submission 77009) | Marine microbial communities from Southern Atlantic Ocean transect - Knorr_S15_td_Bottom_ad_5009_LV_A | ecosystem: Environmental > Aquatic > Marine > Oceanic | place: Southern Atlantic... | reverse complement strand
ATCAGGTTCGTGTTATGGGTGTGCCTTTGGATCTTGGCGCTGGGCGTCGCGGCGTGGATATGGGGCCGAGTGCGTTACGAATTGCACGATTAAATACGCGGATTCGTGATCTGGATTTTGATCTGTCGGATGTCGGTGATGTGCCCGTTACGATTCAAGAGACGCATGATGCGGGTGATCATAATGCGCGATATCTTAATCAGATTGTAGCAGTATGTCAGGCACTCAGTGATCAAGTAAGCCTGACCATGAATGAAGGATTTTTTCCACTGGTACTCGGCGGAGATCATAGCGTAGCCATCGGGACCATTGCCGGCGCTTCCCGGTATTATCATCATCGTGGTGAGCGTCTGGGGGTCATCTGGGTTGATGCCCATTCGGATATGAATACGCCGGATACCACGCCCAGCGGAAATATTCATGGGATGCCTCTGGCTGTCTCTCTCGGTTTCGGCGTCTCTGCGTTGACCGGCATCGGCGGTTTCACCCCCAAGATTCATCCTGAGGATACGGTACTCATCGGCATCCGAAGTATTGATGAATCTGAGAAAGACCTGATACATGAAAACGGGATCACCGTATTTACCATGCGGGATATCGATGAGCGCGGTATGTCAGAGGTGATCCACGAGGCGATTGATATTGCCACATGTAAATCCAACGGGTTGCATGTCAGTTTCGATGTAGACGCGCTCGACCCGAGTCTGGCACCCGGTGTGGGTACGCCTGTCAGTGGGGGACTAACCTATCGTGAGGCGCATCTGCTCATGGAGCATATAGCCGATTCGGGTATGTTGACTTCCCTTGAAGTGGTCGAAATCAATCCGATCATCGATACGGGAAATACGACTGCGGAGGTGGCGGTAGGGCTGTTGCTTTCGGCGTTAGGGAAGCGGATATTATAGATTTGTTGATTGTCTGATTATCTGATTGAAAACAACAATTTCAAATGTGAATATCAATCAGACAATAAGGAATGGGTGGTGCGGAGCGGACACAAAAAACCCTGCACAAGTAGCAGAAGTCTTATTTGAGAGAACCTGATTCGAACGGTGGTTGTCCCCCCGAATATTTCTGACGTCCTCCGTTCTGGTGAGGCATGCCATAGACATCCGGAGCAGGTTTCCCTTTAATAGACATAAAGGTTCTTCAAATTATCTTTGCTGAAGACCTGTGCAGGGTAAAACCAAGTATAACATCTCAAGCCCCTATTAGCAAGAAAATTCTGATAAAAATCAGGTTTTCTTTTCCTTCTTTTTGGCGGCCGGAAAGAGAATGTTATTTAGAATAAGCCGATATCCGGGTGAGTTTTTGTGCAGCGCCAGGTTGGTCGGCGGATCTCCAACCAGATGTTCTTCATCCTCCGGGTCATGCCCGCCGTATAGGGTATAGGTTCCTTTACCGAAATTACCGTGGATATACTTGGCGCGATCGGTCCCTGCTTCTTCAGCCAGGACGATGGCTGTCCGCTTGAGGACATTTTTGTTGAAAGAGGTCGACAACCCGTAGAACCCTGCGACGTAGTTCACATGATTCTGGGTCAGCATGGTGGGCACCGGATCATATTTTGCGGAGAAGTCGAACAGGGTAAACGGTCCGGTGGGTATTTTTCCGGCATTGACCTGATTGACATCGATATTGGAAAAGGAGCCGATGAGCGGGTTGAGTTGCAGCGTAAAATTTTCAAAGGCAAAGGTTTGACTATAGTCCAATTTTGCCTGGGCGTTGGGATCGAGCGCCGTATGATCATATTCAGGCGCTACAATATCCGTGTTTTGCGCTGCCAGGGCGACCTCCAATGTTTCCGTAGCCGCACACATGGCAAACAGAAAACCTCCATTACTTACATAGGATCTTATGGTTCGAGCGACTGCCTTTTTTTCCTCTGCGACGGTAGGAAACCCGAGTTCCCTCGCCAGGGCTTCGGCCGTTGCCTGCCGCTGTTGATACCAGGGCATCCGGTGATAGCTGTAAAATTTACTGTACTGGCCGGTAAAATCCTCGTGGTGCAGATGAAGCCAGTCATATTTATTCAGGTCACCCTTCAGGAGTTCCTTATCCCAAATGGTTTTATACGGTACCTCGGCATACTTGAGTGCCATGGTCACCGCATCGTCCCATGGGCGCTGGTCGGGCGAGGTGTAAACGACGATTTTGGGCGCTTTTTCAAGCATCACCCTGTCCATATTGTTGGCTTCAATCTCAGCAAAGATCCGAGCCAGTTCTGCTCCACTGATCACGGCGTAGCTTACACCTTTTAGCCGGCAGGATCGAACACGATCCTCGGTGGCGTCTAATACGAAGGAACCGCCGCGATAGTTGAGTAGCCATTCAATGGTAAAGCCCTGTTCTAGTGCCTGGAAAGCGACGCCGTAGGCTTTGAGATGATCTCGTTGTTCCAGATCCATGTAGATCAGCATCTTCTGGGCGGACGCAGGCGGTGCGGCCAGCATCAGGAGGCCGACGGAGAGAAAAAGTACATAACGCATGATATACTCCGTTATTGAGTAATATAATACCAATTGTTGATTTATGAACCGCGTAGCGCTAGCTGGAGCCCGCAGGGATCAGCAACAATGAAATTTTATTGATAACCTTATTATTATCAGATATTTATAAAAAGTGATTCATGATCTATTACATGGCAATTGGTATAAGTTAAACTATATCGTTTCGTAGCTTCATCTTTCCTCTTCATCCAATATCGTCAACGCTTCCTTCCTTTGTCGCCATTCATCATCACCGACGGTCGTCCAATTCTCAGCTTCTTCTTGTTTCCAGCGGGCCAGGACGGTCCGGCGACGGCGGCGCATCTGAATATAGGACAGCATGCAGAGGATGACGAACAGCGGACCTATCGCCAGCGACAGTCCTTCCATGGGCAGCATCCGCCAGCCGTAGGTCCGTGTCAGATAGTTTTTCCAATTCCGTTCGAACTGCACGATGCTGATGCCAAAAGCATCGTAACAAGCCTGGTTGATTGAACCGGTGACGCGCAGCCGGTCCAGCAGGGTATGCAGGCCGTCCCGACCGTATTGCCTGAGAATGTATTGCACCGCCAAGGCACTTTCCTGATAGGCCAGTTGTGCTCTGCGCTCTGGAAAGGTATTCACAGCGTGAATCGCGCTGAGTGGAATCAGATTGTCGGTAATGATGGCGACGAACAGCACGGCCCGATCCCAGAACCCCCACTCGCGTGCCGCGTACATGGCAAATCCCTCGTCCAGCCACCGCGGAATATCGGCACCCCGAAGGGCGCTGTGCAACATCACATGCGCCAGTTCATGCACCGTAACTTCGTAGGTATTATCGAACGAGCCCGTTATCCGGGGTGATTTAAGCACCACCAGCCGTCGGCTGGGCACGGCATACCCGGCACCCCAATCCGGAATCGCACCAGGAGTATACGTCTCAAATTCTTCCTGCGTGGCCGCGATGTGGATGTGGATGGTATCGGCTGATGACAGGCCCAGGTTAGCATGCAGTTGAGGACGGGCGGTACGAATGATAGACACCGTACGATCTACGTAACGGGCGTCCTGCGGGTCATAGGTGATCCGCAGGCCATCGATAAGACGTACTGCGGCTTCTGCTGCCGCCAGCTGGCCAAACAGACAAAAACATACACCGATGAAACTGACCCAGAACCGAAATCCGATCCAGCACCGGCCATCTTCCACCGCCGGACATGGGGACATGATGGCCTCATTCCCGGATGATGCCGCCGCCGAGGACCGCCTCGCCGTCATAGAAGACGACGGACTGCCCGGGTGTCACCGCCCGTTGGGGATCGTCAAATGTGATTTCCGCACAGTCCGCTTCCAGCATCCTGATGGTCGCTGGCGTGCCTTCATGCTTATACCGGATCTTCACCTCACCTCGGATCGTCTCCTCAGACGGCCTTTCCGACTGCCAACTGACTTTCTCGGCGATCAGACCGTGCCGCTTGAGTTCTTCATCTTTCCCGACCACTACCGTATTACTCTCAGGCTGAATTTCGACCACATACACCGGCGTGCCGGTAGCCAGCCCCAGCCCCCTGCGCTGTCCGATAGTATACAGTGGATAGCCACGATGCTCACCCAGCACGTTGCCCTTGGTATCGACAATCGGTCCGGGACGAATAGGATCTTCTATATTCAGCAGCCCGTTGTCCGCTTGCACTGGATGGTCCGCCGTCCATTCTCTCAGGAACCGCTCGTAACTCTCATCCTGTATAAAACAGATTTCGTAGCTGTCCTTCTTCTGCGCCACCCGCGGGGCCAGTTGCTCGGCGATCTTTCGCGTCTGAGGTTTTGTCAACGAGCCTATAGGAAATACAGTCTGCGACAGTTCATCCTGCGCCATCTCCCACAGGGCATACGACTGATCCTTGTTGTTATCGATGCCGCGCTTCAGGATATACCGGTCTGCTACCGGATCGTGGATAACACGAGCATAGTGGCCGGTCGCCACGAAATCCGCCCCGAGCGCCCGCGCCCGGTCGAGCAGGACACCGAATTTCACCTGGCTGTTGCAGGATACACACGGGTTCGGCGTTCGGCCGTGGATGTATTCCGATACGAACGGCTCGATGACGCCCTTCTGGAATTCCTCCCTGAAATCCACCACATAATAAGGAATCCCAAGCCGCCCGGCCACGACCCGCGCATCGTTGCGGTCTTCCACCGTACAGCACCCGTGTTCATGCTGCACATTGCCGCCCACCTGATCATAATCCCACAGATGCATTGTAATCCCGATGACCTCGCATCCGATGTGCTTCAACAACGCCGCCGCCACCGAACTGTCCACCCCGCCGCTCATGGCCACCACCACGGTAGAGCCGGCCGGTGGCAACAGATTGATGGCAGGATCGAAATCCAGGTCGAAATCCAGATCAAGTTCTACGGGTTGCGTAGGAGGTAAAGATATATTTATCATGAAATTTGTTGATGGCATGTGTCCTTCGGACACGATGCGAGCCCTTTGGGGTTGTCTGATTTGTTGATTTGTTGATTTGTTGATTGTCTGATTGAAAACCTACCTGCCCACCTGCCGCTTTTCATAATCTGCCATGGCCGCCTTTACCCCATCCGCTGCCATGGCCGAGCAATGCATCTTTGTCGGCGGCAGACCGCCTAATTCATCTGCGATCGTCTTGTTATCGATGGTCAACGCTTCTTCAACCGTCTTACCCATCAGCCATTCTGTCAGCATACTGCTTGTCGCAATCGACGCCGCACAACCGAACGTCCGAAATTTGGCATCGGTGATGGCCTTGTCGTCGATCTTCAGATACAGCTTCATCTGATTCCCGCTGATTGGATTGCCGGCCTCGCCGATGCCGTCGGCCTCCGGGATGTCCCCGACGTTACGGGGCGACTGGAAATGGTCTAAGACGGTTGGAGAGTACATGGAAATGGTGATTGGTGATTGAGTGATTGGTGATTGTTTAAGTCATCAGAACCTATCATTCATGTTCCATCACCGCCGACATCTCACGCAACCGCGATACGATGCCGGGCAGATGGGCCATCACTTCATCCACATCGGCTATGGTATTGTCCCGTCCGAAGCTGAAGCGGACTGAGCCGAGGGCCGTGTGCGGGTCGAGGCCGAGGGCCAGGAGGACATGGGACGGTTCTATGGAGCCGGACGTACAGGCCGATCCGGTCGATACGGCTATGCCTTTCATGTCCAGGCTCATGAGTAACGATTCACCTTCCGCACCGTAGAACGATACGTTCAGAGTTCCTGGCAGTCGCTTTGTCGGATGCCCGTTGATCTGTACATCTTCGACTTCATCTACAATGCGTTTTTCCAACGTATCCCGCAGTTCGATCAGATGCCGGTATTCGCCTTCGCGATCCTGAGCCGCTAGTTCCGCCGCTTTACCGAGGCCGATGATGCCGGTCGTATTCTCCGTGCCGGACCGGACGTTGTTCTCATGATGCCCGCCGTGGGCCGTTGGTTCGATCTCTACGCCTTTCCGGATGTAAATCGCGCCGACGCCTTTGGGTCCGTATATTTTGTGTGCTGACAAAGACAGCAGATCCACCTGCATTGCCTCCACATCAATCGGTAGTTTGCCCGCAGACTGCACCGTGTCCGTATGAAAATACACTTCGTGCTGTTGGGCGATCGCGCCGATTTTCTTGATCGGCTGTATCGTCCCGATTTCGTTGTTGGCGTGCATCATGCTGATCAGAATCGTCCGCTCGGTGATCGCCTGTTCTACCTCATTGGGATCGACCAGACCGTAAGCATCTACCGACAGGTACGTTACCTTGAAGCCCTGAGTTTCCAGAAACGCGCCACTGCTCAACACCGCTGAATGCTCAATCGCGGTCGTGATGATATGATTGCCGCGATCCCGGTTGGCATAGGCGATGCCCTTGATCGCCAGATTATCCGACTCGGTCCCGCCGCTGGTAAAATAGATCTCCCCAGGTCGCGCATTGATAAGTCCCGCTACCTGAGCGCGTGCTTCCTCCATCGGCGCACGGGCGTCCTGCCCAAACACATGGATACTGGACGCATTACCAAACCGCTCCTGAAAGAACGGCCACATGGCTTCCAGCACTTCGGTGCGTACCGGCGTGGTAGCGTTATGGTCGAGGTATATACGTCGCATGGCTTCAATCGTACAGGCGACCGAAAGGCCGCTTGGGATACAAGATTCAGGATGCAGAATGCAAGGGACTCTCAGGCACCTTGACAGGCTGTTTCAACTGACGTGAAAGATAGGGGTAATTGGTTGAAATGTCAACTGTTAATGGGGAGGAGAGAGCAAATACAAAACGGATATTATTGACTTTGTTATTTTAGCTATTTGGTTATATTTGATATGGGGAGCTCTGAAAGTGATGATCACCTAAGGACAAAAAGTAATTACAGGTAAAAAACTTACAGAAGAACTATCCTCCCGTGGCGGTTTCTTTGTTCAGGAAGCAGGGAGAGAGTACGAATTTCGCAATCTATCATTCAAAACCATTCCGTTGATATTTGTAGAAGTCAGATAGCTATGGGACAAGCAGTCACATCGAGGCCTACCCTATACTGCCAATTACTTTAGTCCCCGCTACTTATCTCCACGTCGCCCATAGAATAAATCAAACGCATATTCGACTATAACATCAGTCTATCACGGAGGATACTGCATTGGATATCTATGAAGAACTGGGTGTGACCGCCTACATCAATGCGAATGAGTGGTATACCTCGCAGGGCGGTTCCATGTCGGCCGCGCCGGTGATAAAGGCCATGGCCGAGGCGGCGTATAAGAATGTGAATTTCAGCGAATTGCAAGGTGCGGTGGATGACGCTATCGCCCGGCTTACCCAGAATGAATCGGCGTGTGTCACCTCTAGCGCGACGGCGGGCATCGTCCTGTCTGTGGGCGCCTTTATGGCCGGGTTGGACGCTAAGAAGAGTGAGCAATTGCCCGATACGGACGGCCTGAAGGACGAGGTCATCATGTATGCCTGCGGCCGATTCGACGAAGATCCTGCCGTCCGGATACCCGGCGCCCGCATCGTGGAAATCGGAGATCAATCAGGGGCAACTATGGAAGATCTTCAGAACGCCATCACCGATCGGACAGCCGCTGTGTTTACTGGACCTTCAGGACCGAACATGATTCCTCTTAAAGAACTGACGACGGTGACCCATGAGCGGGGTGTGGGCATCATTGTGGATATTGCCTGGGCCTTGCCGCCTAAAGAGAACCTGTGGCGGTTTACCGAAGAGGATGGGGCGGATGTCGTGCTTGTCAGCGGCGGAAAAGGACTTCGGGGGCCGCAAGCAAGCGGTCTCATTCTGGGCCGGAAAGCCGTCGTGGATGCTTGCCGGGAGATGGCGTCTCCTAATAGTCGCCTGGGCAGACCTATGAAGATTGGCCGCGAGGTGCTGGTTGGGATGTATGCGGCCGTAAAGCATTTCCTGAATGGCGGTGCCGAGAGAACCCAGCAAATGGCGGCCTACATCGCCGACGCGTTACAGGATGTCCAGGGTATTACTGTAAAACTGGACATCCCGGCTTCTCATGTACATATCCAGTGGCCACGCAACAAACTCAAGTGGTCCCGTGATCAGATACAGGAACACATGATGGCGGGGGAACCAGTTGTCAGGGTCCGTCGTAGCGGACCTACCGGCATTAGGGTAAATGCCGGTACGCTTACGGAAGGTCAGGAAATTCTTGTTGCCGAGAAGTTAAGGGATGTATTTTCAGACGCCTTGCAGTGACCTTGTACGGCACACGACAAAAAGCAAAAGGCATTTTGTCATCTCGACCGAACATAGTGTGCGGAGAGATCTTGTATGAGTTGACGCCGAATAGATCTCTCAATTTCTCCCTTCGGACTACATTCGAGATGACAAATTATGATGTAATAATACCACAGCTTCAACCAAACACCATAATCCATTACCCCTAAACCAAACCCATGGTCGACTACAACAGCACCATTCCCGGTCCTATTCGCACAGAAATCCAAACATGGCTCAAGGATGTTGAGGAAGAGGAGCAGGTCCGCATCTTTTACGCCTGTGAATCAGGGAGTCGGGTATGGGGATTTCCTTCGGCGAACAGTGACTATGATGTTCGGTTTCTGTATGTCCATCCACTGGAACGGATTTCCTCTTTACATGTAGAGCATCATATCCCTAAGCCGTCCATAGAGACGCTGAATATTTTTTTTCGCCGGACGATCAACGAGCTCTGGACCTGAGGGTATCGCCGTCAGCCGGTCAAGCGTGAACGAATAGGTTTTTAGCCACAAATTACCAATCATAAATCAACACTTGGTATAATTCATTGTGCTACGGCGCGCCATAGCATATTATTACTTTATTCTGAATTACATTGATAATCGTTCAACTGTGGACAGTGGATAGTCTTTAGTTTGTGGCATGTGGTCCATCCGCCACGTGTCACCCGCTACCTGCTACAGGCTATTCGCATACTCGAGGAGGCTACCATGTCGCATTCATGTCGCATGAGATATCTTTTTTCAGCCGTTACGGCTGCATTAGTCACAATGTTCGCTGTCGAGGCCTACGCGCAGAACCATGCGTCCAATCCGTATAGCACGGTCGAAGGAATCTGGGGCAATCTGCCCGCAGGCAGGACTTGGGGTGCGACCAGCGCGGTGTATCCGGCGCAGGACGGCAGTGGCAACATCTGGGTCGCTGAGCGCTGTGGCAAGAATAACTGCATCGACGTGCATGACGTGCCGCCTATCCTGCTGTTCAGTCCTTCGGGCGAGCTGCTAAAAAGCTTCGGCGCCGGAATGATCGTGTGGCCGCATGGCATCTTCGTGGACAATGAGAATAATGTGTGGATCGCCGATGCGCGCGGCGGAGAAGGCCGAGGTCATCAGGTCTACAAGTTCAGCCAGGACGGGGAACTGTTGATGAGCCTGGGCGTCGCCGGCGTCGCCGGTGAAGGCGAAACGATCTTCAACCAGCCGTCTGATGTGCTGGTCGCCCCTGACAGCAGCATTTTCGTGGCCGACGGCCATGGAACGCGTGGTAACAATCGCATCGTAAAATTTGCGGCCGACGGCAAGTTCATTAAAGCATGGGGCAAAACCGGATACGGCCCCGGCGAATTTCGTGATCCTCATGCGCTCGCGCTGGATTCACAGGGCCGCCTGTTCGTCGGAGACCGGGCCAACAGCCGGATTCAGATTTTTACCCAGGAAGGCGAACACATCGCCACCTGGACCCAGTTTGGCCGCCCGAGTGGTCTGTTTATCGACGCCAACGACATCCTGTATTGCGCCGATTCCGAGTCGAACGCCACCTGGGCAGGTAATCCGGGCTGGACGCGTGGTATCCGCATCGGCACCATCAAAGACGGCGGTTGGGTCACCGGATTTATTCCGGACCCGGTAGAGGATCAGGACAAGGCCGGCACGAGCGGCGCGGAAGGCGTGGCTGCCGATGCCGAGGGCAATGTGTATGGTGCGGAAGTGGGGCCGAGGATGCTGCGAAAGTATATCAAGAAGTAAGACCGGCTATGCTGGTTCTACACTGGGCGCGGCAGAATGTCACAAATAAAATCCTGAGTAACGGTATTCGGCCGTCCTATCGAAAAGGGCAGGAGGGTAGACGGAACCCAAAGGGGGTGTACGTCTACCCTTTTTCTCGTACACCACCTTGAGCGGAAGCTGGCGGTGTAATTCACCTACTCTGATTGCTCCTTCGCGGCGGATCGCTACCGCTCGGCCTGAACGATCCGTTCGATGGACGTGTCCTGCGGCACCACCACGTCGATAAAACTTTCCTTTAATACCTCGTCTATACTCTCCACCGGTATACAACAGATGCTATCCCGTACCGTATCCGGGATATTCGCCAGGTCGTTTTCATTCTGCTTCGGTACCAGCACCGTCTTGATGCCCGCCCGATGCGCCGCCAGCACCTTGTCCTTGATGCCGCCGACAGCCAGCACGCGTCCGCGCAGCGTAATCTCGCCCGTCATGGCGATGTCCGTACGCACCGGCCGGTCGCTCAGGAGGGAAGCGATGGCCGTGGCGATGGCGATACCGGCGGAGGGGCCGTCTTTGGGAATGGCGCCTTCAGGAAAATGCAGATGGATATTGTATTTGTCGAACATCTCCGGCGGGATATTGAGCGTCCTCGCCTGGGACTGAATATAACTTTTTGCCGCCAGGACAGATTCCCGCATCACCTCGCCCAGTTGGCCGGTAATGATCAATTGTCCGTTACCGGGAATGCGTAACGCTTCGATCATCAGGAGTTGTCCGCCTGAACCGGTGACCCCCAGCCCATTGACCACACCGACTTCCGGCGACCGGTCTTCCGTGGTCGGAATAAACAGGGGCGGTCCGAGATAGTCGGGGAGATTTTCCAGCTCAATATGCGCCGGCGCCTTATCGCCAGAAGACCGTATCACAGCGATTTTTCGGATCACGGTCTCAAGCCGCCGACCGAAATTACGCAAGCCCGGTTCACGGGTATACTCACGAATAATCCGTAGGACGGCTGCATCCGTTATTTGTAGTGGCTGATCATCCAGGCCATGCTGTTTCATCAGCTTCGGAATCAGATGCCGGCGGCTGATCTCCAGCTTCTCCTCTTCCGTGTAGCCGGGAATCGCGATCACTTCCATCCGGTCGCGCAACGGCTCCGGAATGTCATACAGTGTATTGGCCGTGGCGACAAACAGCACCCGTGACAGGTCGAACGGTAAACTTAAATAATGATCCGTAAACGAGGTGTTCTGTTCCGGGTCCAGCACCTCCAGCATCGCCGAAGCCAGATCACCGGTGATCGGATGCGCGCCCATCTTGTCGATTTCGTCGATCATCAGGGCAGGATTGCAGGCACCGATCCGCTGAAGTGATTGAATAATCTTGCCCGGCATGGCGCCTACATACGTACGCCGATGCCCCCGGATCTCCGCTTCGTCGCGCACGCCACCCACCGACATCCGTATAAACTTACGATCAACAGCCCGGGCGATCGACTGACCTAACGAGGTCTTTCCGGTACCGGGCGGGCCGACAAAGCAAAGAATCGGACCGGTCATATTGCCGGTGAATTTCGCCACGGCCATGTATTCTATAATCCGTTCTTTGGCCTCTTCAAGCCCATAGTGGTCCTGATCCAATACATCCCGAACGGTCTGGATATCCACATCGCTCTGCGTTTCCACATTCCAGGGGACGTCCAGAATCTGATCGATATAGTTGTGCGTGACCTGATATTCCTGAGAGACCGGCGCCAGCAGACGTAACCGGTCCAGTTGCGCTTCTACCGTTTCGCGGATGTCGCCTTCAAGCCGGGCCTGTTTCATACGGTCTTCCAGCGCTTTGATCTCCGCTTCTTGTTCATCCCCTTCGCCCAGCATCTGTTTGATGGTCTGCAATTGCTGGCGTAGATAGAATTCACGCTGTCCTTCTTCTATGACGACCTGCGTACGATCTGTGGTCTCTTTTCCTATGATCGCACGCTGAATCGTCTCTTCTATATATCGAACGGCCAATGCCAGCCGTTTCGGATGATCCGGGGTATTGATCACCAGCTTTCGTTCATCGTACGACAAATTGAGATACAGACAGATCAAATCTGAGAAGATACCGGGATCTTCCGTATTCATCTTGAGGACATTGAGTTCTTCTTCCTGATAATACCGATTGATTTCCATGAGTTTCGAAAAAGCGTTCAACGCATCTACCAGAAGCCGGCTGACGGCCCCGATATTCCCTGGATTCTCGTTGATACCACTGACTTCGGCGCGGTAAAACGGGTCTACTTCCACCATGTGCACATACCGCGCCCGGCGGATACCCTGGAACACGACTTGAAGCACATCGCCCGGCAAATTCAACTTTGAGACGAGTCGTCCCACCACACCGATTCCGAGCATGTTATCCGGCGACACGTCCCCATCGCTATCTTTAAGATACGTCAGCAGAATAGGTTCGTCCGGGGGGACTTCCTGAATCAACCGCCGGTTTCGCTCTATTCGGATTTGTACCGTTTCCGTGCCTAATGGAAAAACGACGCCGCTCAACAAGGGGATGACCGGCATCACCTCGGGCAAATGGGTATCCTGCGACAGTCCTCGTTCGCCTGTCTGCATATGGGGCTCCTGGAAGATCGTGGATGGAGGGGATGGATGGAGGGAGGGTGAGAGGAATGCGTCACACCAGATGAAACCTGGGATCAACATTTCCTTCCATCCCGGACTTCTTCCCGAACTTCTATCCAGGATATATTCGAAATAAAAAAGATCAAGGGCTTAATGGTACAACGTCTTGCAAGACATGGAAAAACACCTTGACGTCTGGCAGGTTTTCAGGGTATCTTGCCGGGGGTGTCAGCAGTTCTTTGGGTATTATGATTGAGGTAGACAGATGGAGTCTTCCATATTGCACGGACTGATTATCGCGGGTTATCTGGGTAGCGCTGGGGCCTACATTCGACATTTTCCAAATAAGCAAGTTCGAGTCGGACGTTATGCCACTGGTTTATTGATTTTCGCGCTCATCTGCCACAGCATCGTCCTTATTACGAGGAGTATCAAGTCGGGCCATCCGCCTTTTGTAGGCTTGCATGAGTCGTTGAGTTTTTTTGCCTGGCTTATTGCTATCGTTTATTTGTTTCTGGAACTTCGATTTCGGGATAAATCGTTGGGCGTGTTCGTCGTTCCAATGATTCTGGTAGCCCAGATCGTCTCCATCATGTTAATCCATCCGGAGAGCCCATTGCCGCCACTGCTTCAGAACTCCTGGTTCAACATACATGTCACCTCGAGTTTTCTGGCCTATGCCGCCTTTTTCTTTTCATTTATCACAGGGCTGTTGTATGTCATGCAGACCTATTACATCCACAGGCGCCGGGTCGGCCTCATCTTCTCTCGCCTGCCTGCCCTTGATATGTTGGATGAGATGAATCTCAAAGCGACATCCATAGGATGGCTTTTCCTGACTGTAGGCATTGCTACGGGGGTCTGGTGGGCTAATGATGTGTGGGATTCTATTATGCCCT
>Ga0066376_10003710_pt1 | contig 13507 bp, 13 predicted proteins | sample Knorr_S15_td_Bot_FD_77009 | JGI IMG/M metagenome (GOLD analysis project Ga0066376, IMG submission 77009) | Marine microbial communities from Southern Atlantic Ocean transect - Knorr_S15_td_Bottom_ad_5009_LV_A | ecosystem: Environmental > Aquatic > Marine > Oceanic | place: Southern Atlantic... | reverse complement strand
TTCAGGATCGCATCGACCGCGCCGTCGCGCAGCGGCAACGCCTCGATCGATCCGCGCAGGAAATCGGCCTTGGCGTCGGCATTCTTGGCGCGCGCCGCGCGCAGCATGCCGTCGCTGTAGTCGAGCGCGTGGATATGCGCCAGATGTTCGCCCAGCGCTTGGGTAAACGCCCCGGTGCCGCATCCGGCGTCGAGCATCGTGCTCTCATCTGGCGGGCGGCCGAAGCGGGCCAGGCAATAGAGGATCAGATCAATGCCGACCGGCCGCCGCGTTCGGTCGTAGGACCGTGAAATTCGGTCATAGTCTTCATAATTACTCATGGCGTTACTATGCGGTTCGGGGTGGGGCCGGAAAAGCGAAATTTAGGCGGGATCGACGGCCGCAAGAAATTCGATCCAATGGTCGGGCAGGCCATGGGCATGGGCGCCTTCTCTCAACAATGTGATGTATCGAAGCGATGGATTGCCATCCTCTTCGTTGCCATCGGCAAGATAGGCGACGGCGTAAAGCGGGTTGGCGCGGCTGTCCTGCGCCGTGAGCCATACCGGTCGGTAGCGCCGGCCGGGCACGCCCTCGCTGGCGTTCAAGCGCACCAGTTCGCGCCGGCTGATGCGATATAATACACCCCAGACCTCGCCTTCCGCCTCCGGGCTTATGTTTGCCGGCGCCGCCTTGCCCTTGGGGCGGCCGTCGAGATTGAAGCGCAGGCGATAGCCGGTGATCCGTCCCGCCCGCCACTCCACCGGGCGCATGCCGCGCCGCTGGACGAACGCACTGTCATGCATGTTGGCACCATAGGCGAAATACCACACCAATTCCTCGGGCCGGCCGTCCAGCGTCAATCCCCAAACGCGGTACCAGAGCCGGGCCAGCGGCCAGACCCGAACGATCATTCCAAGCCAGATCCGGCGCAAGGCGCGCCGCATCAGTTTTCCTCCCAGCGTCTTAGCCGCGCATAAAGCACGAGTTGCGCCACCGCGGCCAGGATTGCCGCGCCGAAGACCCCGGCCAGCGAGACCGTATCGGCGATCAGCGCACCGACCAGCGGCAGCAGGGCGGCGGGCGAGGCGAGGGCATTGAAATAGGCGGAATAGGCCGGGCGTTGCGCGTCCGGCGAGATTTCCATCAGATAGCCCAGATAGCCGATTGTCATGCCATTGGTCAGCGCGCCAATCAGGACGAACAGCACGGCGAACGCGGCGAGCGGCGGCGTGCCATTCGCCGCAATGGCGAACAGGACCAGCGCGCCAAGCGGTGGCGCCAGACGGAACAAGCCGACCATCCGCAGCAAGGCCAGTTTGCCATGCCGGTCGCCGATACGGCCCCACAACGCGTTGGACGCCAGCGCCCCCGCCGTCTGGGCACCCAGCAAGATGCCGACATCGGTCACGGCCAGACCGGCATTGGCTGCGGCAACGACGTAAAACGGCAGGGCCATGAGTGCCGCACCCCCCAGCCATTGGGTATAAAGAAACAATCGAAAGCGGCCGTCCGCACGCAGGACCGCCCATCCACCGGCAATAAACTGGCCGAAGCCGGCGGCCGTATCGGCCGCTTTATTGGGCGGTGCGGTTGGTTCGCCGGCAGAAACGAAGCTGAACGACGAGGCCAGCATCAAGACCGCCGCCAGCGCAAAGATCAGCGCATAGGCGGTGAACAGCGTCTGCGTCGCCAGCAGCCGGTGAATCAGCGCGGTGACGCCAAGCGCCAATACGCCGCCGCCAAAAAACCGCCAGGCCAGCATCCGGCTCCGCGCGCCCGAAGGAATCGCACGGCCGACGATGTCGTTGTAGGGCACCGCGACGATACCGCTGACGAAGGCATAGAGCGTCCACAATGCCAGGAACCCGCCGGCGACCCAGCCGCCGTCAGGCGGCTCACCGGCGAAGGCCAGCATCGCTGCGATCAAAGCGAGGCAGCCGGCCCGGCCAAACGCGCCGGCAACATAAAACGGCATCCGGCGTTCGGCGCGTTGCGCCAGGAACCCGACCACAAGCTGCGGCAACAGCCAGCCCAGGCGCAGCACGGCGCTGGCCGCGCCCACCGCATACAGGCTGCCGGTCAGATGGTTGACCAGGCTGGCCACGATGGTGGCGGAATCGACCGCCGACGATCCGGCCTGGAACAGCGCGCCGGCGCCGGTGATTTTCCAGAACACCGGCCCGCCGGCGGATCGGTCACGGCGGGGCATCGGCATTGTCCTTCAAGTTGCGTGCCTGGCGGATATCGAGGCCGCTGCGCCACAAGAACAGCAGTCCCAGCCCGACCATCAGAACAACCGATAGAATATGATTGAACAGGATCATCGCCAATGCCTGTTCGTCGGGAACGCCGAGCAGCCGCAGCGCGAAACCGGACCCGATGACGAAGCCGCCGGGCACGCGGACAAACCGGGCAAGCATCAAGGCGAACCCGGCGAACACCATGAGAAACAGATAGTCGAATGGCGCCAGAACGACACCGACGGCCAGCCCGGCCCACAGGAAATGCGTCGCCGCGATAATCTTCATCGCCACGCTTGCCAGCACCGCGCCGGCCTGGCGGCGGCGTTCATGCGGCCACACGATGCCTTCCAGGATCGCCGCCCTGAGGCCGTCTAAGCGGGCGCCGCCGCGCTTGGCCAGCCAATCGATTGACCGGCTTATCCACGATTCCTTGCGGTCCAGTGGCGCGCGGCCGACGAACAGGATGTAAAGCAGGACCGAAAACAAAATCAGGTTGAGGCCGCCGGCGGCGGCCAGTCCGGTCCGCACATCGCCGGTGACTTCGGGAATCTGGCCCGCCAACGCAACCGTCGCTGCGATCAGCGCGAAGACGATGCCATCGAGAAAGCGTTCGATTGCCGTCGTCACCAGCACAGCGGCCCAGCGCAGATTTTCCAGGCGGGCTATCAGCCATGTCCGCACCAGGGGACTGACGCCGAACGGGATCAGTATCCCGACGCCATAACCGGCCAGGATTGCGCCAAACAACCGGAAACTCGATACCGGTTTCAGGTCGAACAGTATCTGGCGCCATTTCCAGCCGCGGGTAAGCTGTTCCAGCGCGATGGCGCTGGCCAAAACGAAAAGCCAGCCCAACGAGGCGGTGGCGACAATGGACAAAAACGCCGCAAGGTCGAGGCCCCGGTAAAGCCAGAACAGCACTGCAATCGTGAGGGCTGCGCCAATCGCCGGCACTACCCAGCGAACCAACAAGGATTGGCTGGCTTTATTCATGGCCGCTCATTCCGGCACGAACCACAGGCTGCTGCGCAAGGTTTGCGTTGTTTTCTTGTGTTCGCTCATTCCTTCACTCCGCTGCATGACATCGCCTGGATCGCCAAGGATGCCATCGCCGCCGCAAGGCGTCCACCGTGGCGGTCCGGTTCCGGTTCTGTTAGGTTGCCGCGCGAGGGCTGAGCATGAGAAAGACGTCGTGTCGAATTTTCGTTACGCCGGGTTGGCGTTTTATCTGATCGCGCAACTGATTTCCGGCGCCGCCGCCGCGCATGAAAACCATCCCTACAAGATCGATGTGGAAAAGCTGATGGGGCCGCTGGCCTGCGCTGAGTGCCACAAACCCCTGTTCGACGCCTGGAAACAATCGCACCATGCGCGCGCGGCGCAGATCGTGTTGCGCCGGGCCAAGGCCCTGGCGATGGCGAAGGCGATGGGGCTCAACCGGATCAAGGGGCCGGGTCTCTGTCTCAACTGTCATTTCAGTCTCGATTCGGTAGATGGTGCGGTCGTGGGCATTCCACTTGTCGGCATCGCCTGCGAATCCTGCCATGGCGCCGCCAGAGACTGGTACGGGGCGCACAGCCGCTATGGCATGAAGGAGGCGACCAGCGCGACAGTTCCGGCCACGCGCGGTCAGGGCACTTTTACCGAGCCCGAGGAGATCGGCATGATAATCCCGGCCAACCTGTATGGCGTGGCGGCGAACTGCCTGGGCTGTCATTCGGTCTCGAACGAAAAACTGGTCGACCGCGCCGGGCATTCGCTTGGCCGCGGGTTTGAGCTGGTGGCCTGGTCGCAGGGCGAAGTCCGGCATAATTTCTGGTTCAGCAGCGATAACCCCGAAGCCTCGTCCGCGCGCAAGCGCAAGATGTATGTCATCGGCAAGGCGGTCGATCTTGAATTCGCGCTGCGCGCCCTGGCGCGGATCGAAGCGGGAAGCGACCCCGGCCGCTTTGCGGTCGGCATGACCGCGCGCGCGCAAGCCGCCATCGAAGCCTTGCTTCGGGTCGCGGCGCTGGTGCGCTCACGCCAGGTGGATGCGATCCTCGACGCCGTACTGGATACCAGGATCGTGCCGCCGGGCGACCCGCGGCTGGCCGCCGCCGCCGACAAGGTGGCCGTCCTCGCCCGGTCGCTCAACAACGCCTATTTCGGAACCGCCTATAGCGCCATGGACCCCCTGATCCCGACGCCAAAGGACTATAAGGGCCGGCCGCCGCGTTGAACCGCCGGCCGTCGATGGTGTAATAATGCGACATGACAAAGGAGGCGGTCGATATCGCGGATGACGGGTTCGAGCTAGGCCCCCTTCCGGGGGCGAGCTTTGGCGCATTGGTCGGATTTGCCGGTGGCGCCGCCGCCGCCATCGACGCAGCGGAGGCCAGTCCCGAATTCTTACCGCGCGCGCTGAACGAGGCCGGAGGTCTGCTGGTCTTACCCGGTATGCAGGCGATTACCGAAGCGCCGGCGTTGTTGTTGCGGCTGAGCCGGTTGTTCGGCCAGGAGGTCGAAAACTACGATAAAACCATGACGTCACGGAAAATAGTGCATGACACGGTGCCGGAAATCTTCATCGTCTCGAACATGCCGCCGGGCGGCCGTGCGCCGCCGCCGCGCCCCGATCCGCCACTCACGGGGGACGGCGCGCTGCCGACCCGGTTTCCGCATCGCCGGGGCTGGCACACCGATCAGAGTTTTCGGCGGCCGCCGCCGGATATATCCTTGTTCTACGCTGCGATCCCCGCGCCCAAGGGGCAGGGGCAGACTTTGTACGCCAATGGCGCCGCCGCTTATGAGGCGCTGCCGGACGGCATGAAAGCCCGGCTCGAAGGACTGCGCGGGTTGCATGTGATGCCGGGGACCGGGCGCGGCGAATTTGCGGTCAAGGCGGGAGAGACGCCGCAGCCTCTGCTGCCGCACGAGCGGCCCCGGCCCCAGCCGGTGGTTCGCCTTCATCCGGTGACCGGCCGGCGCGCGCTCTATCTTTGCGAGGCCGGGCAGATGGACTGGATCGAAGGTCCCTTTGTCGGCATGACGCCGGGAACGGATGGGGATGGCGCGGCGCTGCTCTATGAAATCATGGCGCACTACACCAAGCCGCAATTCACCTATGTGCATGACTGGAACCGGGGCGACCTTGTTATCTACGACAACCGTGCCCTGGTGCATGCGGCGACCTGGTTCGACGCCGACAAGCATGACCGTCTGATGTGGCGGACCACGGTTCGCGGCAACCCCGGCGCTGAATATGCCGGCGAGAAACCGAGCTGGATCGCCGATTCCTAGCAATTAGTCCGGTGTGAAGTCCTGGCCGGTGGCGTCGCAGCCATAGAGCCAGAGATGGGCGTCCCGGTGGCTGTTCAGGCGCGCTTCGAGATTGTCGATATCGGCGTTGTGAAAGAAGGCGATATTGTCCCGCGACATCTGCTGCACGGTCGCGGTGCGCTTGCGCCGTAGATCCTCGTAGCGGCGCAAGGCGGCTGCGTGGTCTCCCTTTGCGGCGGCGAGACACTGCGCCAATGTGTAGCCGTCCTCGATCGCCATCACCGCGCCCTGGGCCATGAAGGGCAGCATCGGGTGGCAGGAATCGCCGAGCAGGGTTACCCGGCCCACCGACCAGCGTGGCATCGGGTCGCGGTCGAACAGGCCCCAGCGAAAGCAGGTGTCGGCGTTGCGGATGAGAAGTTTGACATCGTCATGCCAGAGATCGAAATCGGCCAGAAAATCGCTTTTGTCGCCTTCGCTTGACCAGGATTCGGCCAGCCATTCATTGCGCTCGAACACACCGACGCAGTTCACCAGCGCGCCGCGGCGCAGATAGTAATGCACGAAATGACCGCCCTTTCCGATCCAGTTGGAGGCGACCGGGCGGACATGGCCGGCCGGCAGGCGGTCGGTCGGTATCGTCGCGCGCCAGGCGACGCAGCCGGTAAATCGCGGTTTGTCCGGTCCGAACAGCCCGCTTCGCACGGCCGAGTGAATGCCGTCGAAGCCAACCAGGACCGCGCCAGCGATCGTGTCTCCGGCTTGCGTGGTCACGCGCACGCCTTCGCTTGTCTGGGAAAACCCGGTCGCCTGCGTTGCCAGATGGACCGCCTTGGGGGTGCGCGCCGCCAGCGGGTCGGCGAGCACGCGATGCAGATCGGCGCGGTGCAAATGATAATAGGGAAAACCGAACCGCGCCACGCTGGCATCGCCCAAGGGGCGTTCCGCCAGAACCGCGCCGGTTTGCCAGTGCCGCACCTCGCCGCTTTGCGGGGTGAACGCCACGGCGTCCAGTTGATCCTTCAGCCCCAGATGGTGCAGCACCCGGCTTCCGTTGGCGCTGATCTGCACCCCGGCGCCAACTTCGTCCAGTGCAGTAGCCTGCTCCAGTACGCGCACATCGAAACCGGCACGGGCCAGGCAAAGCGCCAGGACAAGCCCGCCGATGCCGGTGCCGGCAATGACGATCTGATGGAAATGGTCGGACACGGGGGTACTCCTGGCATCGCTATCTGTGTAACTTGGACAATGTACAGGGGGGAGTTGCTATCGTGAAATTCGGCGTGCTTCAGTTTTTCAGCTGGCCGGGGCGGCGGGTGCCGCTGGCGACCGTCTATGAACGGGCGTTCCAGCGCATGGAGGTCATGGACAAGGCCGGCTACGACGCGGTCTGGCTGGCTGAACATCATTTCAGCACCTATAGCGTCTGCCCGTCGGTGCATATCATGGGCACCCATATTGCGGCCCATACCAAAAGGCTGCGCATCGGCACCGCGGTATCGCTGGCGTCGTTTTATCATCCGCTGCGGCTGGCCGAGGAGGTCGCCTTGCTGGATCATGTCTCTGGCGGGCGGGTGAATTGGGGTGCCGGGCGCGGTTTCGATCCGACCGAACATAAAATCTTCGGCGTCGAGCCAAAAGAAAGTTACGCCAGGTTCCGGGAAGCCGTTGAAATTGTGATCGAGGCCTGGAACAGCGACAAGCTCAATTTTCACGGCGAGTTCTGGGATTTCGAAAATGTCGAGGTGCTGCCCAAGCCGTTGCAGGACCCGATGCCGGTCTGGCTCGCCGCTAGCTCGCGCGAGGCGCTGGAATGGTCCGCCGAACGCGGCTTCTCGATCCTCATGTCGCCGCACGCGACCCATTCGGAAATCGCCGAGAACCGGGCCTTTTACAAGAAGGGGCTCGAATCCGCCGGCTATTCCATCGCCGGGCGCGATATCCCCATGGCGCGGACCCTGGCGATGGGCGACACCCAGCGCGAGGCCGAAGACGTTGGCCGGCGCGGCGCGGAATTCATGTTCGGCAGCTATTTGCGCAAGAAGTCCAGCATCAGGGGTGAATCCGCCGGCGGGCAAAAGATCGTGCAACTTGATTCCATGGACCAATCCTTGCGCGCCAATATCGACCCTGTGGCGCGCTACGTTCAGGAAATCGCGATTTGCGGCACGCCGCAGAAAGTCATCGCCGATATCGAGGAGATGCGCGAAACCCTGCCGCTCGAATATCTGATGATTGCGCCGCTCAGCCATGCTTCCTTTGTGATGTTTACCGAAAAGGTGCTGCCGCATTTTATATAGGCGGCGCGCGCAGATTACGGCTTGCGTGCGGAATTGCCGCGACGGTAAACTGTATGGCAAGGCTATGATCACAACTCTTTTGATTGAAACAGGCTCCGGGGATTGGGCGGGCGGCGTATTCGCGCGGTCTTCGCCATGGTTGTTTTCCGGGGCCGGGAAGGACGCTCGGTATGAATGAGATCAAGAAGCCGTATAAATGGGTTGGCACCAGTCAAATTCGTCCCGATGGCGTGCCCAAGGTCACCGGCATTGCCAAATACGGCGCCGACTACACCCTGCCCGGCGCGCTGTTCGGCAATATCCTGCGCAGCCCGCATGGCCATGCCCGCATCAAATCGATCGACACGTCCAAGGCGCAAGCCCTGCCCGGCGTCAAGGCGGTGGTGACGTCGGCCGATTTCCCCGACCAGACCTTCGCCTATGTTGGCCCGGAACGGGTCGCGGCCAATTTCTGGCACATCACGCGCAACGTCATGGCGCGGGAAAAAGTGCTGTATGACGGCCATGCGGTGGCGGCGGTGGCCGCCGTCGATGCCGCGACGGCGGCGCAGGCGGTATCGCTCATCGAAATCGATTACGAGGTCCTTCAGGCGGTCGTCGATGTCGATGAAGCCATGGCCGATGACGCGCCATTGCTGTTCGAGGACATGATCACGCGCGGCATCGAACCGGCCCCGACCAAGCCGTCCAACATCTCCAAGCGGCTGCAATTCGAGATCGGCGATCTGGAAGCCGGCTTCGCCGAGGCCGACGTGATCGTCGAGAAAAATTTCAAAACCGCGGCGGTCCACCAGGGCTATATCGAGCCGCATGCCTGTCTGGCGCGGTATGACAGCGACGGGCAGGGCGAAATCTGGAGTTCGAGCCAGGGTCATTTCGTGGTGCGCGGCCTGACCGCCAAGCTGATCGGCATGAATCTCGCCGATCTGAAAGTCTATCCGGCGGAAATCGGCGGCGGGTTTGGCGGCAAGACGGTGGTTTATCTGGAACCGGTTGCGATGTTGCTGGCTAAAAAATCCGGGTTGCCGGTGCGGCTCACGATGTCGCGCGACGAAGTGTTCAAGGCTTCCGGCCCCACGTCCGGCGCCTCCATGACGGTCAGGATCGGCGTCAAAAAGGACGGGACGTTGAGCGCGGCGGAAGGGGTTTTCAACTTCCAGGCTGGCGCTTTTCCGGGTTCGCCGGTGATGAACGCCTGCCTGTGTGCGTTCGCGCCCTATAATATCGCCAACCAGAAGGCGGTCGGCTACGACGTGGTATCGAACCGGCCCAAAGCGGCGGCCTACCGCGCGCCGGGCTCGCCGATTTCCGCCTTCGGGGTGGAAAGCGTGCTGGATATCCTGGCCAAGAAAATCGGCATGGATCCGCTGGAACTGCGCATGAAGAACGCGGCGCGCATCGGTGCGCCGTCGATTGCCGGGCCGAAACTGGCGTATGAAGGCTATGCGCAAACGGTGCAGGCGATGCTCGACCATCCCGGCTACAAGACCAAGCTCGGCCCCAATCAGGGACGCGGCGTTGCGTCCGGATACTGGTTCAATGGGGCCGGCGAATCCGGCGCCACCGTCTATGTCAATACCGACGGCACGGTTACCATCGCCACCGGCAGCCCGGATATCGGCGGTTCGCGCGCGTCGATGGCGCTGATGACGGCGGAGACGTTGGGCGTCGATTACAACGATGTGCGCGCCACGGTCAACGATACGACCTCGGTCCCCTATACCCATGTGACCGGCGGCAGCCGGGTGACCTTCGCCACCGGCCTGGCGGTGGTCGGGGCTTGTGAAAAAGTCATCGTCGAGCTGTGCGCGCGCGCCGCGATGATCTGGGACGTCGATCCCGAAGGCGTCATCTGGGAAGACGGCCATGCCAAACCGGCGGGCGCCAATGTCGGTGACTTCGAACCGTTGTCGCTGAAGGCGATCGCCGCCAAGTCGGGCGCGACCGGCGGGCCGATCGGCGCTTCCAACGCGGTCAATGCGGGCGGACAGGCACCGGGTTTCGCCACCCAGTTCTGCGATGTCGAGGTCGATCCCGATACCGGCCTTGTCAAGATACTACGCTTTGTTGCGGCCCAGGACGCCGGCCGGGCGATCCATCCCGATTATGTCGAGGGACAGATCCAGGGCGGCGTCGTCCAGGGCATCGGCTGGGCGCTGAACGAGGAATATATCTATGACGAAAAAGGCCTGCTGCAAAATGCTGGATTCCTCGATTACCGCGTGCCGGTTGCATCCGATCTGCCGATGATCGAGGCGGTTATCGTCGAGGTGCCAAACCCCAATCATCCCTTTGGCGTCAAGGGCGTGGGCGAGGTCGGCATCTGTCCGACGATGGCGGCGGTCGCCAATGCGATCGCCGATGCGGTCGGGCGGCGGATGGACAGCCTGCCGATGTCGCCGCCGAAGGTTCTGGCCGCGCTGGACGACCGCAACGAACAGGAGTTGTAACCCATGGACCCCGCCGTGCCCGTCCGGGTTCTTTTCACAGACGGGTTCAGCCGGAAATACACCGGCGGCCAGAAGGAATTCGGCGTCGAGGCGCGCAATCTGCGCGGCGTCATCTCGGCGATGGAAAAACGCTTCCCTGGCCTCGGCGAACATATCCTGGAAGAAACCACCGTCGCCATCGATGGCGAAATCCACGAGACCGCCTTCTTCCAGCCGGTCCGCCATGGCAGCGAGGTCTTTTTCATCCCCAAGATAGAAGGCGGATAGCCGGTTCGTCGGGTGCCGCGGCTTATGCCATCTGGCCGAAGGCGACCCGCTCGGCCGGGTGCGGTAGGTCTTCGTCGGCGCGCCTTGGGTTAATCCTTCATCCGCGCGACGTTCAACGGCTGCCACCCGGCCAGGTCAGGAACGGCATGTTCACCACGATCCCAGCGTCCTTGACGCTTACCGCGCCGCTGTCGATAATGCGCTGCAACGCGGCCATCGACTTCAAGACGCGCGCCGCCTGCTCGTCCCGCCAAGTCACCAAATTGACGGCCCGCAGTGGCCGGTACGCCGCATCGCCCGGCGGGTGCGGGAATATGTCCGCCTGTCCGCCGAGTGGACCGGCCGGCCCATCCCCGGTCTTGCCGTTGGTGAAGACGTAGACGGGCGCCAGCAATTCCTTGGCGGCGCTGGCGAGGGCGGGAACCACCAGGACCGGCGAACCGCCCATCATATCAGTGAGTATTTTGGCGATTTTCGAGTCCGATGTCTCGGTGTGAATGAACAGAATTTCCTGCCCCTCGCTGTAGCCGGTGACGGGCGGAACCGTCGGCGCGTTGGCCGGCATCTTCATGCCGCCCATGGCCGCCATCGGCTTCATCGTCCCCTGCGCCCAAACCGGTGTGGCGGCCAGCAGGGCGATGGCGAAAAAGGCTATTGATCCACGGGTTATCCATGTTCGTTCCATCGTTGCGTCCTTTCGGTAGAGGGCTGGCTTTGGCACGGCGAGGACGCAGCGCGCGACCCCAACTCGATGAGAAATTGCAGCCTAAACCCTGGACAATGGTACGGAGTCAATGGCGCAATCGCGCCCGGTCAAACGGTCGCTATTCCATCTCGCTAAAAGCGATCACGACGCCGAGCCCGCTATCGGCATCGACGATGACGCAATCTTCTATCCGCCGATAGGCCATGGCATTGCCGTCCAGCACCGCCATGGTTTCCTCGATGGCGTCCACCACGATCCGGTAGGCGGCGAAATGCGGGCTGGCGGACCCTGGCGGCGGCGTGCCGAAGCGGCGCTCGAAGTGGTCCGGCGTAACCACGCGAAGGTCCCCGCGCGCGGTCGTCATGCGCAGCGTACCGCCGTCCAGGCGCACGGCGCCGGGCGTTTGCAGTTGGCCGAGGAAGCCGGCCAGGTCGCCCGGCGACGGCGCCACCATGACGACTTCGGCCACCATCCGGGCGCCATTGGCGTGGGTCTGATATTCGGGCTTCCAGAAATATTGCGGCGCGTGTTGCTGGCAGGTGAAAAATACCGCTTCGGGCAGTGCTGGCGAGGTCGCAAAGGCCAGCGAGAAGGCGACCGTAACGCTGCTGCCGTCGGGCTGTTTGGCCTGGCGCTGGAAATGCAGTGGCGCATAGGTTTCCACACCCTTCTTGGCGGCGAATTCCGCCTGATCGGCGACGGCGTCCTGGCTCTCGAAGACCAGCATCGCCATGCCCTCGCGCCGGCCCAGGAAGTGCCGGACATGCCCGCCGAACCCGAACTCGCCGGCCTCGCGCGGCGCAATGTTTTCCGGTTCGACGACGGCGATCAGCTCCAGAAAATTGCCCTGTAGCTGGACCAGGCTGTTGCCGGTGCCAAAGGGATGAAGCGCTGGCGGCGTCGTCGTGAAACCCAGTGCGCGATAGCGCTTTCGGGCCCGCGCCAGGTCCCTGGCGCAAAGCACCAGATGGTCGATCCCACGGTTCAGTTCAGGCATCGTCGGCAACCCTTAAAACAGCCTGCCGCCATTGGGAACCCCCGTTGTCGGCTGCAACAGCACGACTTCGCCATCGTCGTCGGGAACGCCGAGCACCAGGATTTCGGACATGAATTTGCCGATCTGTTTGGGCGGAAAATTGATCACCGCCATCACCTGAGCGCCGACCAGATCCACCGGCGTGTAATGTTTGGTGATCTGGACCGAGGTTTTACGTTCGCCAATCGGCGCGCCGAAATCGACCCACAGCTTGTAGGCCGGCTTGCGCGCTTCGGGGTAGGGTTCGACGCGAAGCACGGTCCCCACGCGAATATCGACCGCGAGAAAGTCGTCGAAACTGATCTCATCCATGCCGGCTTTATGCTCAGGCCGGCGCGGTTTCGGGCGGTCTGGCGCTGCGGCACGTCAATGCCGAGGCAAGACGTTCGGCGCGGGCCAGATTGCGGTCGAGCGCCGCCATGGTGCGCGCACCGTCTTCGCTATCGTCCCGCAGCCAGACCCGCGCGGTGGCGAGCCACACGACGGCCAGTCCGCGCACCCGCATGCGGCCGCCGGGGCCAGCGGCGCGGATCCCGGCCGCCTCCAGCATCCAGTGCATCGAGCGCATCAATCCGGCCGACAGGCAAAGCCCGGCGAGCGGATCGCGGCACGCCGCCAATACGATGGCGGCGATGGCGTCGCGGTCGCCGGACATGGCGTCGAAGCGCCGCATCAGCACGTCGAACAGCCGGTCACGGCTGGAATCTTCCGAATCGGATTCCGCAATGTCCTTCAGTACGGATTCGTCGATGGCGTCGAAATGCGCCCGCAAAATCGCTGTCTTGGAAGGGTAGCGTTCATGCAGTTCGGCCAGTGAAACCCCGGCTTCCTGCGCGATATCGCGCAACGATACCCGCGACCACCGGCCCGCCGCCGCCAACGCCAGCGCCGCCTTGATAATATGCCGGGGCCGATCCGCTTTACGTACCATGATGAGCACCCCATCGGTTGATTGCGAATTTCGCAGTGTAGCGCCTTCGCGCCGCTGGTTTCAACGGGCGCGGCCGGCCGGTATTTCGCCGGTCGGGGGATCGGTGAAAAGCTGGCCCGGCTATTTTCCCTCGAAACGCGAATAATTAGTTTTATGCCACCACGAAACAAAACTTTTTATTCGTTAGCATTCGTTATCATTCATTAACATCGCATCGGTACAGGAACAAATAACGATAGAAGGACTATAATACTAATTTATCGGCAATGCAAGCCTGAACTACCCGCCCGGCCGGAATTTAGCGCTATTTTCGGCTTGGTTGCTTCTCGCA
>Ga0066376_10003709_pt1 | contig 13507 bp, 13 predicted proteins | sample Knorr_S15_td_Bot_FD_77009 | JGI IMG/M metagenome (GOLD analysis project Ga0066376, IMG submission 77009) | Marine microbial communities from Southern Atlantic Ocean transect - Knorr_S15_td_Bottom_ad_5009_LV_A | ecosystem: Environmental > Aquatic > Marine > Oceanic | place: Southern Atlantic... | reverse complement strand
GAGGATCCCGAGGTTTCTACCTTGCCGGCCTTGTCCGAGGAGTAGGGAATCAAGATAGCCGGAAGGTCGTGGGGAGAAGAGGTCCTCTATTTTGGAGGAAGCGACAAAGCATAGGTGATGCCCAGGTTGACCCATTCTTCCAGGCTGGCGTCCGCCTCATAACCTTCCAGGCCGACCGTGACCCAGCCCGCCATGGGTCGACCCGTAAAGTCGAATTCTCGGGTATGGGGTCGTGCCAGTGCCTCCGGATAGCGCTCGGGCCCGACGCGAACGATCAGAGAATCGTTCAACACCCCGCAGACCATGTTTCCCTGGGCCATGAACCCGATTCCTCCGAACATTTGTATTTCCGACAGATCGGGTTGATCGCGGAGGCTCTCACGAATACGCTGTGCCAGTCCTTCATCCTAGGCCATAGGGGGTTTCCATCCTTCAATTTACTACAGTTGTGGCCCGGGCCAAAACCGGAATCATGCCGCGATCCATGGCGAAGCAGTACCCTTCTGGTTTCGGGTCAGCGCATGCACATGTTGTCGAAAGCAGAGGCTAGAGCCCCTATATCGAGCGCGCAGGCCGCAAATTCCTCGCTGGTAAACACTTCCAACTCAAAGCCCTCTGTGGTGTAAGAAAATCCAGAAGCGAAGGTCGTGTCCACACCACACCCTCCTGGAAGGAGGAGGGAAGGCGGCTGACTGGCGAAAAAGAGCAGTTTATCCTCCTCGGCGAACTGGCCAGGGACAAAGCGGTTCGCCAGGACACTCACGAGTGTGAATGAGCCGGGCATATAATTGACCGAGCAGGTGAGACAGGTGCCCGGGTTCTCTCCAACGCAGAGGTCTAGATGGTCTGAAGGGAGAATTTGTACAATTGCGTCTTCTCGGTTTGGATCGGTCCAGAACGGGAGGCTGAAATTACAGGGGCAGCTGCCGGCTTGAGTGGCGATCGGAGTTGCAGTGTCTATACAGGGCATTGAGTCTCCGCCAGTGGCCCTCATGAAGTTGTCAGCCACCCGCCCGCAAGCCTGTCCTGAAGCATTGGGGTCACCGTCACAATCCATGGCCGTGCAGAAGGCGTTACAAAGTCCCCAGGCATTGTCCGAATACTTGCCGCAAACGTCCTCCTCGGGAGTCTGGGCAGAGGCGGCTCCCATCGCCATGATGAACACAACAAAGGCACAGAGATTCGTGTGTCTCAGCATAAGTTCGTCCTCCTGTTTCTGTGACTCGTCCGGTGAAGGCGTACGGCTGTTTTCCTTAGCGCCCAAGCTGTGCTATGGCCCAGGCCCAGCGATCAAAAAAAAAGGTTTCTGACGGGTCGGCTGTTATGAAATGGCCTATTCTTTTCTACAGCCTACCCGATGTAGGGGAAGGCGAACCGTGATGGGAATCACAGGTTCTTGTGCAGGACTCCGTGGAAGGCTTCAATCTGCTCCAGCGGTTGAGGCTTGGTGAGAAAACTGATCAGGACAAACAAGAAGCAGTTCAAGGTAAATGAGGCCGCAAGTCCGGGCAGCATGGGGGAAGCGAAAGGATCGGGGAGAAGGTTCAATCGAATTCCCACCAGCACAAGGGTGCCCACTGCAGGGGCAATGATGGCCGCTTCTGTGGAGGCACGAGGCCAGGCAACGGCACCAAAAAGCAGAGGAAGAAGCTGAATCGTCAGCCCTCCAGCAATGACTGCCAGGGGTGTGAGTAGTCCCGGGTAAAGCATGGCCAGCACAACACTCATCGTTGCCGCCAGGGTGATGACGATGTAATTGAGGGTCAATTCGCGGGACTGTTTCATATCGGGGGCGAAAACAGATCGGACCAGGTCTCGGACCACCGTTATCGCCAGGACGTGAAGATAGGAGTCGGTGGTCGATATGATGGCGGCGAGAACCGCAACCAGGAACAGAGAAGCCAGTAGGAAAGGCATGAACTCAAAGGCCAGAAGAGAGGAAATAAAATCGGGATTCTCGATATCGGGGAAGATGACCCGGCCGTAGGTGCCGATGAAGTAGGTGCCAAAGACGTGGATGAGCGTCATGAGCACCAGGAAGGCCACGAACACTCGGTGAAAGTCCTGTTGTGCTTTTGCCGCATACATCCTGATCCAGACGGCGGGTGAAACCACCGCAGCTCCCGTGACAAAGAGGGCACCGAAGGCGATGGTCTGCAGGGGAGTGAAGATGCCCATTGTTCCGGGTAGGGTGGTATGTCTGATCTGCAAGTCCCCAAGACCGGTAAAGACGGCCGTCATTCCGCCGGCACCTCGTATGATAAAAAGAGCAAAGATGGCAAGCACCACCAGGATGAGGGTCCCGTTGAAGGTATCCAACCAGGCAATACCTCGAATGCCCGTGGTGGTGATATGGATCAACACCACCAGGGTGATGATCACCATACCCCCGTTGATGGAGAGGGTTCCTGCGGAAAGGACATTGAGGACGATCCCTCCAGCTAAGAGTTGAGCAACCGTGTAGGCGACGTTAAAGACCAGGCTGGCCATCACCGTGTACAGTCTAACGGTGTCGCTTTGATAGTACCCTCCCAGCAAGTCTCCCGGTGTATTGAAGCCATGCTCCTGTCCGAGTATGCAGATCCGGCGCCCCAGGTACCAGGTGGTGAGGGCCGCGATGTTGATGCCAATAACCAGAGAGGCCATAAAGGGAGCGCCGAGGACGTACACGGATGCCGGAAAACCGGCCAGTGCGACGCCACTCCAAATGGTGGCCAGGATTGTCAGTGTCGTCACCACCCAGCCCAGATTTCTGGAAGCGGTGACGTAGTCAGAAAATTCCCCCGTGTATCGACTTCTGGCCAGGTAGGAGATGATTCCCAGCAAGGCCAAATAAAGCAGGAGCACGGCCAGGGTTTGAGGGAGATGAGAGGAGATATCCTCTGCCAGAGCGGGGGGCACGATCTGCAAGAGGCCGAGCGAATTCATTCGGGTATTTCTCGAGATAATCGGTTGTCCCCGTTCTTCCGCGATCGATGGGCCAGCAAGAGCAAGCCCACAATAAACAAAAGAGACACCAACAGCGTCAATAGAATCAAGGCGGGTAGACCCGCGATCAATACTCCCTGAACACCCACGTATTCAAGACCCAGATAGGTCAAAAGGAGCACCGCCACGAAATAGAGGACCATGGGGAGGTCCGTGCCTGCGGGCCAAAGAGCATAGGACTCTGGAATTTCCGAAGGATGAGGGCGTCTTGATTGACGCCATTCTTCTTTCCAACTCACAGCAATGACACCCGATCTCTATAAGGGGTAATGGATCCAGGGGGACAGTAACCTTTTCTGGGATGCGATTCAAGACAGAGGCGCTATGTTGAAGGGGGAGGCTGGTGACGGTTGCTCCGTCTCAGTGGGTCGGTGCTTCAGGCCTTTTCCGGGTTCGGCTTTGAGTAGATCGGCTCGTATGGCCTCCTCTTCGGGAAGAGAGACTAGTCTTTGAATAAGCAGGAAAAAGCCGGTCCCAATGGCGGTGTCTGAAAGGGCATCTAATCCTTCCACGGCCCCTGCCTCGTGCACAATTGGGAAGTGGTCAGAGGATATGTACAGGGGCTGCCTCCATATCTTGGGAGGGACCGGCCGTAATCCAGGATAACCTAACCGCATTGCAGCTGCAAGTCTTAATCGCAAACAGGGGAAGAAAGCGGCTCCCGCCTCCTGCAATCACACTGAGGGAGAGATTGGGGAGGCGTATTGGGAACCGCTTCACAATCCAGGACGCGGGCCGGGTGAGTTTGTCTCAGGAAAGGAAAGAAGTAGGGGGAACTTGTGAGTGGGGATAGGTGATCGATGACGGGTCCGAGTTGAGATCCATTCACAAAATTCGGGGACAGTCCCCGAATTCCGTCGCCCTTCGTGACGAGGACCTATGCATCATCCGGACTAAGCTGTTTTAGCCTGATCAGCATCGGTATAAGCCTTGATGATGACTCCTTCAGCGCCTGCCTTGTCCAGCGTTTAGACATATTGCTTGCTGTAGGCGAAGAGGACACTGAGTTCACCTTCAGGCAAATCCGCAGCCGAGCATTGGGGCATGTTGGGCAGCGGACCGCTCTGGCGATCAGGCCATCTTCGGGAAAACATACACCGAACATTTTCAGGCTTGTCCCCTGTCTTCTCAAGTGCTTCAAAAAGTAGTTTTTTAATGTTCTGTTCTTTCGTGCCCATAGTTCTAAGTTACCAAGAAGGAAGATCCCAGAACAAGCGAGGGAACTCGTTCCCCTGCCCATCCTCACAAATGGACCTCATGGGTCCCTTTATTGATCTTCATTCAAGCTGCGTTCAAAGGGTGATGACTCATCCTGGGGGATCAGGAGGGTTGGGTGGATCGGAGGGGGTGGCCGTCAGTGATCCGACGGTTCTAAACCCAGCCAATGATATTGCTTGCGATGGTGGATCCTGCCGATGTCCTGGGTGCAGACGACTTCTATGGTGCGAAATGCTTTCTCAGAAGAGGCCGGGGGGCGAAAAGTTAAGACATACTGGCTCTTGAGTTCTTCTGCCACTCTCATGTAGCTGCTCTTGAGATCTTCCAGCTTCTCCGGAAAGAAAACTCGACCGCCCGTAGCCTCAGCCAAATGAGTTAGAGAGATTTCTTTTTCTCGAAAGTACAGATCAATGAAATCCTTTTCTTCGTGGAGCACGTTCTTCATCACTTGATTGAGGAAATCCACCCGCTCGCTTTGTTCGATCTTGGGCTGGACCAGTCGTGTGCGGCTGACGATGTAAAGCGAAATGTCGGATTCGATCAAAAGGCTCAGGACATCATCAAGATTGGAACGGCTTTCGTTATCCAGGCCGTCCGTGAGAACGATGATGACCTTCTTGCCTGGCACCTGCGTCAATCGTTCACGGGCCGTGGAGATCAGAGCATCGTAAAGCGCGGTTCGATATCCGCGCTCCAGGTGTTTGAGTGATTTGCGCAGTTTCTTGATGTTATTGGTCCAATCCTGCAGGAGTTCCAGCTGATCCGAAAAAGAAACGATGGCGATTCGGTCCTCCCGGCTGAAGGCCTGGGCAAACTGCAGGGCTGCCTCCTGGATTTCTTCCAGTTCCTCTCGCAGACTGCTGCTGACATCGAGCAGCAGAACGACATGAATGGCGGATTTATCGAGGAGGAAGTTTTCGATGGGGCGAGGCTCATTCTCATCCAGAAGGATGAACTGCTCCCGGGTCAGATTGGAGAGAATCTGACCGTTGGTGTCAAAAACGCTAACCGGGACTTTGACGTAGTTGGCCTTGATCTGAAATAAGGGTGGCTCTTGAGCCAGAAGTAGCGGACAACACAGAAAAAGCCAGGCCAGGCGAGGCATAGCCCCATTATAGACCAATCCTATTACTGAAGTAATTGCAAGAGCTGCTCGGGCGGGGCGAAAAGACTACGGTTCCCATCTGAGGATGGCGGAGCGTGCGGCACGAACTTCGTCCAGGCGGGTCAGCTTGGCCGTGGCCGGAGCACTGAGGATCTTTTCCGGATCTTCCTCGGCCTCACGGCTGATGGCAATCATGGCATCGATGAAGGCATCCAATTCCTCTTTGCTGTGGCTCTCGGTGGGCTCGATCATGAGCGCGCCCTGGACGATTAAGGGGAAATAAGTGGTGGGAGGATGAAAGCCGTAGTCGATGAGTCTCTTGGCGATATCCTGTGTCGTCACCCCATTTTTGTGCTGCTTCTTGTCCGAGAAAACAACCTCGTGCAGGATGTCCGTGTCATAGGGAAGATCGTAGTGCTCCTCCAGTTGCCGCCGGATATAATTGGCGCTCAGGACGGCCATTTCGCTCAGTTCCTTGAGGCCTTCTCGGCCACAGCTCAAAATGTAGCAAAGGGCCCGGACCGCCATCCCGAAATTGCCATGAAAACTGTGGACACGACCAACGCTTTCGGGTTTGTCCGAGTTGAGCCGATACAGCCCACCCTCCTGCTCTATCTGGGGCACGGGTAAATAGGGGGCGAGATGTTCTTTACACACCACGGGACCGCTGCCGGGACCTCCCCCGCCGTGAGGGGTGGAGAAAGTCTTGTGGAGATTCAAGTGAAGCACATCGATTCCCATCTCGCCGGGGCGGGCATAACCCATGAGGGCATTGAAATTGGCGCCGTCCATATAGATGAGGCCACCCTTCAGGTGGACGATCTGGGCGATCTCCTCGATATGGGTTTCAAAGATCCCCATGGTATTGGGATTGGTCAGCATCAGACAGGCCACTTCCTCGCTCATCTTCTCGGCCATGACCTTGACGTCGATTCTGCCTTTCTTATCGGATGGGATCGAGATCACCTCATATCCAGCTAAAACGGCGCTGGCCGGATTGGTTCCGTGGGCCGAATCGGGAATCAGGACGAATCTTCGAGGGCTCCCTTTCTGGGTAAGATGGGCGCGAATCATCAAGATACCGATCAATTCCGCCTGGGCTCCTCCGGCCGGCTGCAGACTCACCGCATCCATGGCGGTTAACTCCTTGAGGCACTCCTGAAGCCTGAAGAGGATTTCCAGGCTCCCCTGGCTCTGCTGTTCCTCTTGAAGGGGATGGGTCAAGGCGATACTGGGGATACGGGCGACTCGTTCGTTGAGCTTGGGATTGTACTTCATGGTGCAGGAGCCCAGCGGGTACATGCCCAGATCGATGTGGTAATTCCAGGTGGAGAGTCGCGTGAAGTGGCGAATGAGTTCCACTTCGCTGACCTCGGGAAATCCCCTGACCTCCGTCCGCAGATATTTGGAGTCCAGGATCTCCTCTACCGGGACATCCTCAACGTCCAACCGGGGAAGGGTATAGGCGGATTTACCGGGAGCTGATCTCTCGAAAATCAAAGGCTCGTTTAGAATCGAGGTGACTGAGGTTCGTGTCATCGTGTCACCTTCACGCTGGTGAGGACTTCCGCAAGCCGATTAATTTTTTCCAGACTGTTCTGCTCGGTCACGCAGACCAGCATCTGATTGGACCGATCAGGAAAGTATCTCCCCAGAGGAAGGCCTCCGATGATTCCCTCGCTCACCAGGTGTCGATTAATTTCAGCGGGATCTTCGCTGCACTCCACGACCATTTCATTGAATGTAGCACCGGAAAAGACCAGGGAGTCACCCAGAAGTTTTCGCAAATGAAAGGCCTTCTTGAGATTTTGCTCCGCTAGCTCTCGAATCCCCTGCTTGCCTAAAACCGACATGAAAACGGTGGCCACCAAGGCACACAAGCCCTGATTGGTGCAAATATTGGAGGTCGCCTTCTGACGGCGGATGTGTTGCTCACGAGTGGCCAGCGTGAGGACGTAGCCCTGCCTCCCTTCGCTGTCGACGGTTTGACCTACCAGCCGACCCGGCATCTGGCGCTTGTACTTGTCTTTGCTGGCAAAGAGTCCCAGATAGGGTCCTCCAAATCCCAGGGGGATGCCCAGGGATTGTCCTTCTCCCACCACGATGTCTGCTCCCAGCTCCCCCGGAGGCTTGAGGAGGCCCAGAGAAATGGCCTCACTCACCACCACCACGGACAAGGCGCCCACGCTTTGGGTTAGACCAATGGCCTGTTCCACATCATCCAGGACACCAAAGAAGTTGGGGGACTGGATCACCACGGCGGCATGATCTTCGCTCACCAGCCGTTCCAAAGCTTCAACATCAACGCAGCCGGATTCGGTAAAAGGGAGTTCCTGGAGTTGGATGTCCAGGTTGGCTGCATAGGTTTCCAAGACTCGCCGGTACTCGGGGTGTACGCTTTGGGCAACCAGGACCTTCTGGCGCCGGGTGGTGCGAACGGCCATGAGCACCCCTTCGGCCAGAGCGCTGCCCCCGTCATACAGGCTGGCGTTGGCAACCTCCATTCCCGTGAGCTGGCAAATGAGTGTCTGAAATTCAAAGGTGGCCTGCAGTGTTCCCTGGCTGACCTCCGGCTGGTAGGGGGTATAGCTGGTGTAAAACTCGGATCGGGAAATGACCGAGTCAATCAGGGTGGGGATAAAATGATTGTAGGCTCCCGCCCCCAAAAAATACTCGAAGTCTTCGGCGGAGGCGTTCTTCTGGCCCAGCGAACGGAAGTACTTGAGGATGTCCGTTTCTGAAGCGGCCTCCGGTATGTCCAGAGTTTTGCTGAGCCGGAGATTTTCGGGAATGGTGGCGAAGAGGTCTTCCACTCGATCCACACCGGTGGCTTTTAACATCAACCGTTTTTCTTCCGGCGTGATCGAAACGTAGCGCATGGATTACCCCTGTGACTCCTCTTCGACGTATTTGGAATATTCCTGGGAAGACATGAGGGCCTCCAGCTGTGAGGGGTCTCCCAGACGGATACGAATGATCCACCCCTCTTCATAAGGACTGTCATTGATCTTTTCCGGAGCGTCCAGCAACGACTCGTTGGTCTCCACAACCTCTCCGGAAACCGGCAGGTAGACCTCCGATACTGCCTTCACCGATTCCACGGAGCCAAAGGCTTCGTTAGCATCGAATGTGGCTCCCACTTCGGGGAGGTCAACGAAGACAACGTCACCCAGCTCCTTTTGGGCGTGATCGGTTATTCCAAGGGTGGCAACGTCATTTTTGTTGAGGATCCACTCGTGTTCCTTGCTGTACAAAAGACCATCTGGTGCATTCATGTTTTCCCATCCTTCTCGGTATTTTTAAAGAGATCACCAAACCGTCAGTTCTTTTAACCCAAGTCGAGAATTGAATCAAGCGGGGATCGCAGACCGCATACCGCATACCGCAGACCACAGAACGCAGAGAGGAAAGAAGAAATCAGGAGCTGAAATCCGCCCAGATCCGTGATGGTGAAACTTGAAACCGGGACCGCGCGCAAAACGCGCTCTCCACCAGACCTCCGTGATATATAGGGTGTGGATCTATGAGAGGCCGAAAATGAAGGTCGAAGAAGTGACGGAAGTCAGCACGGAACTGGTGGAAGCCTTTGCTCGCCTAACTCCACAGCTGAGTCGTTCGTCACCCCCTCCCGGAGAGCAGGAGCTGGAGCGGATTGTTCAATCGGATGCCACCCGCTTGCTGGTTGCGAAAGTGGCGGGTGCCGTCGTCGGTAGCCTGACCCTGGCTTTGTTCTGGATTCCGACAGGTTTGCGGGCATGGATTGAGGACGTGGTGGTTGATGAGAGCTTTCGGGGGCAGGGAATTGGAGCAGCGCTGAATCGGGAAGCCTTGAAGGTGGCTCGAGATCAAGGCGCCCGAACGGTGGATTTAACCTCTAGGCCCAGCCGTGAAGCCGCCAATCGTCTCTATCAGCGCTTGGGGTTCAAGCAACGAGAAACCAACGTCTACCGCTATTCGTTCGACAGTTAAGGTTTCCCAGAGAGCCTATGAGAACCATTTTCATCTTGGTTTTGATTCTTGCCGCTCCATCCGTCGGGGCTCAAGAGAGTCAACTCTAAGTTGCCCGGATCCGTTTACTTGGCGAGAGGATCGGGGCGCAACTGGAAGTGCACGACCTTACTCGTGGTTCCTTTGCCGGTTTCCATGTGGAAGGGCCCTCGGGTGCTCACCGTCGCCCACACGCCCTTACCCTTCCAGCCGGTGTTCGGATCATCGATCCGGCCGTCCATCCACTTGGTGTAAAAGCCCAGCGGATAGGGCACGCGCATGATGACCCACTCCCCGTCCTTCAAGGCCAGCAGCCCTTCGGACGAATTGCCGGTATTAATCGGTACGTTTCTGCCCAGCCCCAAGGTGTCGAATTGATCCACCCACGTGTAGTAGCTGGCCTCGGCGCTGCCCGAATCCGCCAAGCCCTGGAGTTGCGGCAGCGGTTCCGGATAGAGGGTCCAGCCTTCGGGGCAGTGCTGCCCCGTAGCGGTTGGCCCATTGAGCGGCCCCATGCACTTGCGGCGGTCGAAACTGGCCATGTGCCCGCTGGCCAGGGGCGTCCAGACGACGCCGTTGCGGTCGATGTCCATGCCACGAGGAGAGTACCCCTGCACAGGCGCCTCGGGGTTGCCCCAGGGTAGCTCGTAGAGTTCCGTCAGTGCTGTGACCGGTGGATTCGGTCCCGGGTCCAGCCGCATGACCGCACCCGGGAAGCCCAAGGTAGATCCCCAGATCGACCCGTCTACGGGATTGAAGGCAACGCCGTAGTAGCGAGCGTTGATCCGTTTGTCCTTGTTGGGATCGATCGGCTGGTCAGGCTCCACATAGTCGTCCCGTTTGCCGTTGCCGTTGGTGTCTAGAATGAGCGGCGTCCAACCCTGCGACTTCTCTTCGTCGCCGGTCTCGTCAAACATCTTCGTGTTCACCCAACCGATGACCGGGCCACCACCGCTCGTCCATAGAGTGTGATTGTCATCCTCGGCAAAGATCAGGTGGTGGGTGCTGAAACAGGTGCTAATGAGGGTGAACTGCTCGGTCTTAGGATCGTACACGGAGACGTGACGACGAGCGCTTTCGAGCGGGAATGCCTTCGCCGAAGGATGGTCCGAACCCTCTTTGCAGAAGTCCGGATTCTCACTCGGGCGGACGGTCGAGGTGAGCCAGACCCGGCCCTTGTGATCGAGCATCGGATTGTGGGCGTTGGCCTGACTGGTCCAGATCGCTTCCTCCCCCCAGTAGGGTGATGGTTGTAGCGGTGCCCGTGCAGCAACCGGCGTGTCGGGATCGCGAACCGGTATCTTCACCTGGCTGGCCATGTGAGCCACCGGATCCAGGATGGGCATGTAATCCGCGCTGGCCTCGAGAGCTCCGTAAATCGGACCATGGGCGTTGACAGTGGGATTCCGCTTGTCGGTGGAAGCCTCATCGTGGAGATAGGCTTTCGGATCGGCCCAGTCCCACTGAGTGATGACGACGTTTCGCTCCAGGCCCTGGGGCCTCGGCGGTGCCGGCGGCAACTCCCCGGCGGTGATCCGCTCGGTCCAGTCCGCGAACATGGTCAAGGCCCGCTGCCGGCCCAGCGTGCCAAGGCCTCGAACCATATTGGCACCCGCTTGTCCGGACTGGATGCGCCGATCCCAGGCGGCCTCCAGGGAGTCGAATTCACCAAGCTCTACGGGAACCTCGCGGGTGGCCTTGTTGCCCAGTTGATGACAGGCCATGCAGCCCCCTGACTTCAGGGACCTGATCCACTGGGCCTGACTTTTCATGTTGGGCGAGATGCCATTGCCCTGGGGACCTGTGCCCGGAAACTCGTCCTGGTCCGGCACCTGGATCAGGGAGAGCCAGTAGCCGGCCGGGTAGTATTGTGCGGCGGCCTGCGGGTCTGGGGCCTCAACTGCTGTCAGGTTCAGGATGTTGCCTGGCGCGGTTTGCACCTTAGGCGAATCCACCAGCCCGTAGCCCCGTACCCACACGTCGTAGTTCGCTGCTGGAAGATCGGGGACGACATAGTGACCCTGATCGTCGGTGACCACGATCTTGACGAACTTGGTAGGCAAGTCAGTGGTTTCCGCGATGACCCAGACGCCCGCTTCCGGTCCCTCCTCTCCGGTGACCACTCCGCCCAGGTCGTCGTTGTCGATTTGGATCGCGTCATCGGTGATTTGGCAGGCACTCATCGTGGCTAGCCAGAGGGTTAAGAACAAAGCGATACTGGCCTTCAGAAGGCCTGCGGTTTGGGTTTTCATGAGCTCCCCCTCCTTCGAAATGTAGATAGGAATATTTCCCTAAGAGGATAAGCCTACAGGGAGTGGAAAGCAATGGGACTGATTCCGCTCAGCAGCCGCGGGTGTGGTACCAGAGATTCGGGTATCCCTGGTCGTCAACCGCCTTGAAGCCAGCCCTTCTGACCCTGTCCATCCGTACAGAAGTGAACGTCATAGCGGACAACGTCGACTTCCAGCCACAATCCCTTCTTTTGTCCTGTGGGGGTGATGTCGATCAGTTCGCCTCTAAGGGTGGTGGTTTTTGCGTGGTTGGCTCCGGAACCATCGCGAAGATTGATGGCCATCGAGTCACGCGGGAAAAGACCGCCATTAGATTTGCCCTTTAAAAAATCGATCCAGGAGAGAAAGCTAAACCCGTGTTGGGCCAGTTCTTCAGTTTTCATCCAGGCGCTCTGGCCGGTACTATGTGGCAAAACCTGAACGTAACCATCCTTCTCTTCAAAGACGATGATGGCACCCGATTCATAGCCGACTTCACGTAGATCATCCGGGTTGGATTCTATGGTTGTCTGAGATCCCGCCATTTGGATCAGGAGGCGCCACTGATCCGTGGCCCTGGAGGCAGTAGCCATCTGTTGACCGCCAGGCTGGTCATAAAGGGACACCTGAGCGTCAGGAAAAAGGACCACACCCGGAGCAGCACTGGGATCAGGTTCGTTGGTGATCATCCCGATACCCCAGAGTTCCGCCTGGGTAGGTGGGCGAGGTTTGGAGATGGCTGGCAGCCAATCCCGATCGACGTATATGTCGACATAATCGACGTGATCCACACAAGGATTGTCTTGCTGGGTCAGGCGCCAACTGCGGCTGTTGCCTTCCCGATACTTGAAGGTAAGCTTTCCTTTGCGCACACAAGGGTCCTTTGTTTCGCCGCCGCGGCCCAGCCGAATCATCAGTTCACCTTCGAATTCAAAACGGGTCTTATCGATTACCGTAACAATGCCGTCAATGGTCATGGCCTGGCGTGCCTGAGCAACGTCCCCCGTACCCTGCAAGGTCTGGTGTCCACGGATTCGAAGGAGGCCATCCTCATTGGTAATCGTCACCGAACCGAAATTCTCCCAGCTGATCCACTGGAGGCTGAAACGGTGATCACCTTCCAGTGCCTGAGCTGCAGCCGGGTCATGGACGACCGTATTCTCAGGGGTACTCAGTATAGATACAGAAGCAAGGAGCCATGCGAAAAGGAAGGTGGCTGTATGTCTGAAAACCATCATAGTTCAGGTTAACATAGCCGCCTCGAACGAAGACGTGTACGATGAAGCACACCTTCTGGGATAGAGTGAAGAAGAACATGAAACCGATGGAACTGGCGCTAAAGTATATGGAGATCTTCTTCTGCGGGGAAGATATAGACGAGTTGAGTCACTTGTTTGCGGAGGACCTCACTTTCAGAGGCCCGCTTTACGAATTTAACTCGGCACAGGATTACATCAACTCCCTGAAGTCCGATCCTCCTCGAGGGTTCGCCTACGAGATCATCGGTTCCTTTGAAGACAGTTCTTCTGCCCGTCTCGTTTATCGATTTACCAAGCCTGGCGTATCCACCTTGATGGCACAACTCTTTAAAGTAAGGGACGATAAAATCAGCAAGATTGTACTCGTCTTCGATACCGGCGCATTGACCTAATGTACGCCCTGGTCTTCTTGTTGTCGGGGAGGTTCTTTGGTAGAAGAGGAGAATCGATATGCTGAACCAAGCGATGTTGCCGTTGGCTTTTAGGGGCCCTCTTATGCGGGCGGCCCTTGTTCTTGGTCTTCTGGTGATCTGTTCCGGTCCTGCCCAAGGGCAGGAAGCCAACCACCAGGAGACCGAGTTGGGTGCCGTCAACTTCAATGCCTCCTGCTCGACCCAGGAATTCGATCATGCCTTGGCCTTTTTTCACCACATGCAGTACGAAGAGTCGCGGGCTGCATT
>Ga0066376_10003708_pt1 | contig 13510 bp, 10 predicted proteins | sample Knorr_S15_td_Bot_FD_77009 | JGI IMG/M metagenome (GOLD analysis project Ga0066376, IMG submission 77009) | Marine microbial communities from Southern Atlantic Ocean transect - Knorr_S15_td_Bottom_ad_5009_LV_A | ecosystem: Environmental > Aquatic > Marine > Oceanic | place: Southern Atlantic... | reverse complement strand
CGGCAGGCCCGGCAGACTGAGCTCCTCCTGGAGTTCCGACATCGCGGTCTCCATGCGGTCAGTATCTGAAATCCACTTCAACTTCAGCTGTTCCAGACCCTGGGCGGCATTGTCGCTGACCATCTTGACGAGGCGACGTTTGGGCCCACGCTGTGGAATCGCGATCTCGACAGGTCCGTGCCGCCGAGACTCCAGCCATTCATGAATCACTCCTTCACGGCGTATCGTCTCTGAAACCAGAATTCTCCGGGGCACATGCGAGGCCGACGAATAGAACTGCTCGAAGAAGCGTGCGAGGATCTCCTCCCCCGCTTCGTCGCGGGTACCGCTCATGATGAAGTGGTCCCTGCCGACAAGATTGCCGTGTCGTACAAAGAAAATCTCAACCCACGCCTCTTCACCGCCGTAAGCCGCGGAAATGACATCGAGGTCCTCCCTGCCCAGCCCAACTACCTTCTGGCCCTCGTACACCCGCTCGATCGCCTTCAGGCGGTCCCTGAGTGCGCCGGCACGCTCGAACTCAAGTGAATCGGAAGCCTCCAGCATCGCCGACTCGAGCCCGGACACTACCTCACGTGTATTGCCCTCGAGGAACAGCACGACCTGCTCGATGACCTCTGAATATTCGATTTTCGAGGCGTACCCGGTGCATGGGGCCACGCAGCGCTTGATGTGGTACTCGAGGCAGGGCCGGTCGTCGGTGCCCGTTATGACCTTCGTACACGATCGGTAGGGAAACAGCCGTTTCAGCAGGTCGAGCGTCTTGCGAACGCTCCCGGCCGAAGCGAACGGCCCGAAATAGCGTGCGCCATCGTTGGCCGTCCTCCGCGTCACGTAAACGCGCGGGAAATCCTCTGCGAGGTCGACTTTGATATAGGGGTAGGTCTTGTCATCTTTCAGGCGGATGTTGTACTTCGGCTTGTGTTGCTTGATAAGCGAGTTTTCAAGGAGCAGCGCCTCCTGCTCGGACTCCGTCACGATGTACTCGAAATCGTGAATCCGGGATACGAGGTCGAAGGTCTTGGCATCGAGGTTCTTCTTCGACCCGAAATACGACCTCAGTCGATTGCGCAGCGATGCCGACTTGCCGATATACAGGACTTTGCCATCGGCGTCGCGATGAAGATAAACCCCCGGCTGTTGGGGCACTCCTGCGAGTCGGGTAGAGAATTTCCGTGTTTTCGCTGGCAATTGCTATTCAGGCCGTCTGCTCGATCCGGGTCCGGGAACGCCGGTGCTGCCGAATCGAGCGATTCGATTGTTTGAATCGGGCACAGACACCCTCGTCGGGGCGTAAATGTCGGGTCAGAGGATGCTGGAGACAGTCTAAATAGTAAACGTCAGCACAATTAGAGCGACCACAATTACCCCGGCCAGCGTCCCCAGCTTTTTTAGCTCGGCCGGAAGGGAACGGGTGAAGATCTCGGAACGTGCGCCCGCAATGCGGCTTGTCCGCGCAACGCGTGACCGCACCCGCGTATCTCCGACTGGCGACTCAGCAACGTCCTCGACCTCGGAGTCGTCCCTGCTGCGCGGGGTTGGCTGCGTCTGTGCGAACACATTCGGGCGGGTTGTCCGGCGGTTTTTTCGTGCCCCGGTTTTTCGAGTGATTTTCGGCATTGTTAAAGGAAATTTTCAGAGGTTATCGGTAGTTGTCAGTTCGTTCATTCAGATGTCGAATCGGACTGGGCAAACACGGAATCTGCCCACTTCAATCCCTTTTCTGTCATTACTTTCGCGGCATCGACTGTCACCTGGGCGGCGTACTCAAGCGAAACGTCGGAAGTATTCCACATGAAATGATACAAGAAGGGATCGATCGGGCTCGACTCGAACGCCTTCTCGAAATACCTGTGCTGTGCCAGATCGGCGTGTTCGATGAGCTGTTCGGCCTTTTCCGGCGTTTCAAACCGCATCTGCCGCTGCACGCGGGTAACCCGGTCCTCCATTTTTGCCACAACGCCGACGCGGAGCACACCGGGGACATCGTGCAGGATTTCGGCGCCGCCGCGACCGAGCATTACCACGTTTCCGATCTCGGCAAGGTCTTTTATCACCTCGGCAGCAGTTTCGATGAAATGCTTCTCGTCGATCTCCTCGGCGCTCGTGTGCGGAGGTTCCTCCATCTCGGAGTAAGGCCGGGCCAGCAACTGCTCGATACCCGGACCGAAGTACGGATCGCCACCCATGCCGGCAACTGCCGATCGGTGGAGCATTCGCTGGATGGTCTGGGCAAACCTGCTCGCCATCGAAGGCACGCGCCTTTCCTGGTCGGCCAGTGCCGTAACGGTCGCGCCAACGCGCTTTGCGATATCGGCCAGCATCAGGCGGTCGATGAAATCCAGGTCCATTTCCTTGGCAACTATGCGCCCGAGGTCGGGGCCGCCCGCGCCGAGCCGGCCTTCGATCGTAATGACTGACAAATGTCCCTCCGATAACCGTGTCAGGCCCGGGGGTGAGCCTTCACATACTCGCTGCGAACATGTTCGTCCGTCAGGTGAGTATATATTTGCGTCGTCGCTATGCTCGAATGGCCGAGCAATTCCTGCACGTGCCGCAGGCTTGCCCCACCGTGCAGCAGGTGGGTGGCAAAGCTGTGTCGCAACATGTGTGGAGTGATCTTAGATGAAATTCCGGCCAGAGTCGCAAGCCGGTTCAGCCGCAACCAGAACGCCTGGCGTGTGATTCGCCCGCCCCGGCGATTCAAAAACAGTGCGTTTTCATCGGACAAGCGCGAATTTCCAGAGTGCGCAGCGCCGCGTCGTACGGGACGGACCTGCGATGGACGGGAGAAAGTCACGTACTCGGAGACCGATTCCACCGCAGAGTCGTAAATCGGGATAATTCGCTCTTTCGAGCCCTTTCCGATCGTCCGGACAGTACCGGCATCGAGATCGACATCCCGAAGGTCCAGTCCCACGAGCTCGGAAACACGCAGGCCCGCGGCGTACATCAGCTCGACCATCGCCGCATCGCGGGCCTCTTCGGCTGAATTCACGTTGGCAGCAGTTTCAAGGAGCTGATCGACGTCTTCGGTGCTTAGGGCTTTTGGCAGTGATTGACCCGCCCGTGGCTGGCGAACATCTACAAGCGGGTTCTCGTCGATGATCTGATCGTTCTTCATGAACTTGAAAAACGACCTGGCAGCGGCGATTTTCCGTGACCTGGTCGAAGCCGCGTAGCCGCGCTCGTCGAGATCGTCGAGAAAGGCACGGATGTCCGCTTCTTCGACAGAGGCCCATCTTGAAGGCGGTTGAGGCTGCTGCGCCAGGAAATCGACAAGCGCCGAGAGATCGCTGCGGTAAGCAGCCAGCGTGTGAACGGAAGAGCCGCGTTCAACTGCCAGGTAGTTCAGGAACGTTTCAAGTTCGGCAAGCACTATCAGTGGGCCTTTTTACATCGCCTGGTGGCGGATCGACAGTCAATTCACTGTATTTGAAGAGCCGCGATCAGCGCATTTCAGCGTCCCAACGGGAATCGTTCGATTCTCGACATCGACCGGTCCTGATTTCGATACCGCTACTCGAAATTCAATTGGGCAAGGATTTTCGCAGGGTGCGGCCATTCGATCTCGACCAACCCCGGCAATCCCAGTGATTTCCAGATCGGGACCGGGTCTGTATCAAGTAGTTCGGCAACGAAAGTCGATATCACCGTACCGTGAGCCACGACCGCGACGACCTGGTCGCTCCCGACAGGCCCCATCAATTGCGCTATCGCTGCGCCAAAACGTTTTCGCGCCGTGCTCACCGGTTCAGAACCGTAAATTTGCTCGTTTTGATTTCGGATCGACTTAATTACCGTTGATCGCCAGGTCTCGGCATCGACGATCGGCGTGTTATCGCGCTCATGCTCACGGAGGTCGTGCATGACGTTGAGAGACAGTCCGGCCGCTTTCCCAACGATTTCTGCAGTTTGGACGGCCTTAACTTCGCTGGTTGAAAACAGGCCGCCGATCGCGAGATCTGCCAGATATTCTGCCAGAGAGTTTGCGCGCTGCCGCCCCCGGTCGGACAGACCCCATTTCGATGGCGGCAATTCGAGATCGACTACGGGTTCCGAGTGTTTGACGAGGAATAACTTCGGCATGCGTTTGAGTTTACTTGGGGACAAATCGACTCTGAATCGTCTTTTGACCCGCTTGTGAGCGAAACCTGACTGAAGCAAAGTCCGTAGACTGGTCGGAATCACCTGAATCGACATCTCCGGCTGGACATCCCACAACCGGTGCCAATCGCCCCGCAGTCCTAAAAAAATCACAAATCAAAATGCCACCGGCCAGGCGGTCCGAGGCACGAGTACCCCTAAATGCCAATTGCCGACATCGCGATACCGTTCAACCCCAACCTCGTCGCGGGGGGGAGCTTCTCGCTCAGCTGGCACGGCCTGTTGAGTTTCGTCGGAGTCGCCGCGGCCATCTGGATAGTCGGGCGCGCGGCGATCAAAGAAAACCTCAACCAGGACATGGTGTACAACACCGCGATATTCGGCATCGTCGGCGGAATCGTCGGTGCCCGGCTCGTCCACGTGTTCGACAACTGGGACGTCTACGGCAGCGACCCCGGGCGGATCATCGCAATCTGGAACGGCGGTATCGGCCTGTGGGGCGGGATACTGGGCGGCTGGATAGCGGGCGCACTCTACGCATACTTCAAAAAGGCGCCGGTCGGGAAGCTCATGGACATCGCAGCACCCGCGATGTTCGTCGGGCAGTCGCTGGGACGAATTGGCGACATCATCAACGGCGAGCACTGGTCACGGGCGCTCGATGCAGGCTGGGGCTGGTACTTTACGCACCCTTCCAGCCCGGCCCGCAGCGGAGCAGAGCGATTTTTCGGCAACCCTGAGCGCGCGGTGCACCCGACAGTGGTTTACGAAATCATCTGGAACATGATCGGCCTGGTCATTATCACGAAGCTGAAAGGCAGGCTGCAGCCCGCCGGGGCGATCTGGATGGTCTACCTGACGTGGTATTCGGTCGGCAGGTTTGCGATCCAGTACCTGAGGCTCGACGACGTGAAGTTCTGGGGGCTCCAGGAAGCGCACCTGATCGCGATAATCGTCCTCGCCTTCACGGTCCCGTACATGATCATGAAAGTCCGCTGGGCCGATAAGAACACTGGCGTCGATGGCGGCGGCGACACCCGTTCGGCCGCACGGCGAAAGCGGGACAGGCAGCGAGCGCCGGCGCAGGCCTAGATTTAACGGCTTCCGTTACGAGACGGCCGGATGTCCCGAAGGCCGAGTTGGTGACGTGTTTTGCCCCGCCACACCTCTGACCGGAGCTGGTACACGATATCCACCGGCCCCGACCCGAGTTCCCGGTCGCCAAGCCCGAACCCGATCGAGTCGATCCGGCGACCCGCGGCGTCGAAACTGATCCTGAGGTGCTTGCCACCCGCACCCACAGTCCGCACGTCGAGCGGCACCGCGCCGTAAGTGACCAGCACCGGCTCACGGTTCGCCTCTCCGAACGGCTCCATCGACGCAACGAAATTCCAGGTCGCAATGGTCAGGTCTTCCAGCTCGACCTCGGCGTCGGCGTGCAGTACCGGGACCGGCGGGGCCCCCAGTACACCCCAGGCCGCGTGCCGTCTCAAATCATCGAGAAGATCGGCCAGCTGCTCATGCCTGATCGAAAAGCCGGCAGCCCTTGCGTGGCCCCCGAAACGCTCAAACTCGTCCGCATGCGTCGACAGGGCAGCGTGAAGGTCGAGGACCGTGTTTGATCGGCACGACGCGCGGGCGAAGCCGTCGACCACCTGGTAGGCCACGGCGGGCTTGCCGGTGAGTTCGTTCAACCTGCCGGCGAGCGGTCCGAGCAGCCCCATCGGAAAGCCATCGCAATTAACGGCCACGATGGGATCGTCGGAACCAACTTCAAACTGATCCGCAACGTGGTCCCACGCCTCCTGGCTGAGGGTCCGTCGCTTCGTGTTGTCGGAATCGAGCCGCTGGGCCAGGGCAAGCGCTTCGGACCCATCGTCGGTGATAAGCAGTTCCAGGCTCGGTCCGGCATCGCCCATTCGGCCTGGCGCGTTAAGTCTCGGTGCAACGTAGAACGAGATCAGTTCTGCCGTGGGCCTCCCCGACGCATCGTGAGCCCTCGAGATATCGAGCAGGGCACGCAGTCCGGGCAGTTCCGTCTGCCCGAGCAGGCGCAAACCCTCACGCACGATAGTCCTGTTTTCAGAAACCAGCGGAACGATGTCGGCGATCGTCCCCAGTGCGGCGAGCGGAAGCAGCTCGGTAGGAATCTCGTAGCCCGCATTGTCGGAGAGGGCTTCCGCCAGCTTGAACGCGACACCCGCGCCAGAATAATCGACCTGTTCCGACCCGTCCTGACCGGTGTGGGGGTTGACGATTGCCACCGCGTCGGGGCGGTCAGTCTCGATCAAATGGTGGTCCGTTACGACCGTATCGACGCTAAGCCGGTTTGCATAAGCGATCTCATCAACGGCCGTCGAGCCGGTGTCGACCGTCGTGATCAGCGTGACCCCGGCACCGTGAAACGAATCTATTGCACCCACTGACAGCCCGTGACCATCGGTCTCTCGGTTCGGAATGTAAGGGACCGCCTTGCCGCCCAGTTTGCGGACAATGCGGAGGACGATCGCCGTTCCCGTCAGGCCGTCGACATCGAAATCCCCGAACACCCCGATGGTTTCGCCATCTTTGATCGCCCGGGAAATCCGGTCGACCGCGGCGGCCATGTCGGGCAGACCGTGTGGATCGAGAAGGTCGTCGAGTCCCGCCGCGAAGTAATCGGCTACGTCGCCGTCGGTACGGATCCCCCGGTTCCACAGCAACCGTGCCGCCAGCGTTCCCCGGATACCCGAACCCAGGGCGCCCAGGTTGAGGCGAAATCCGGGGGGTGGCGGTTCGGCGATCTGCCATTGTCGGTCGAGTGTCATGTTAGTTAGACCGACCTGTTACCTGTAACTGTCGCCGGGTGATTTATTGGAATCGGCTATTGCTGGAAACTCGTGAACACGAGGCTGGCATTGTGCCCGCCGAAGCCCAATGAGTTGGACATCGCAACGTCGACTGTCTGCCGCGCCGCGGTGTTTGGCGTGTAGTTCAGATCGCAATCGGGATCGGGCTCATCGATGTTGATGGTCGGGGGAATAACGCCTTCCATGATCGACAATACCGAGAAACCTGCTTCGATACCCCCGGCTGCGCCCAGCAGGTGCCCGGTCATCGACTTGGTCGAGCTGACCGTCAGGTCGTAGGCATGATCGCCAAACATCTTCTTCATGGCGATGGTCTCGAACTTGTCGTTCATCTGGGTCGAAGTGCCGTGTGCGTTGATGTAATCGACTTTCTCGGGAGCCATTCCGGCATCGGCAAGCGCCCACTTCATCGCACGCGCCGCCCCTTCGCCTTCGGGGTGTGGCTGGGTAACGTGGTGCGCATCGCTTGAGGCCCCGTAACCGACAAGTTCTGCCATCACCGTCGCACCGCGCTTCTCGGCATGTTCGAGCGATTCCAGCACCAGCAGTCCGGCGCCTTCGCCCAGAACAAAACCGTCTCGCCCCGTATCGAACGGCCGTGACGCGGCCTGGGGGTCGTCGTTTCGTGTCGACAGGGCCATGCACGAGTTGAACCCGGCAATGCCGATCGGGCAGATCGCAGCCTCGGTGCCCCCGGCAATAATTACGTCTGCGCGCCCGCGGCGGATCATCTCAAGCGCCTCACCGATCGAGTCGGTCCCCGTCGCACAGGCCGAGACGGTAGCGAAGTTAGGGCCTTTCGCACCAATCATCATCGAGACCTGCCCGGAAGCCATATCGCCAAGCATCATCGGCACAAGGAACGGACTGACGCGCTTCGGGCCCCTGTTGAGCAAGATCTCGTGCTGTTCGGTGATCGTGATGATCCCCCCGACCCCGCTGCCAATCAGCACGCCAACCCGGTCGGCATCCTCCGCCGACATATCGATGCCAGCGTCCTCAAGCGCCTCAACGGTGGCCACGCACGCAAACTGTGCGAACCGGTCGAGCCGTCTGGACTCTTTCCGGCCGAGCGAGGCGGCGGCATCGAAATCGTCTACCTCGGCCGCGATGCGGGTCACGAAACCCTCTGCGTCGAACAATGAGATGTAATCGATACCGGAGCGGCCTTCAACCAGGCCTTCCCAGGTAGTTTGGCGGTCAAGTCCGAGCGGTGTGATCAGACCGATACCTGTAACGACGACGCGAACTGTCATTCGGTGACCTCTTGGCGCATCCGGGAAATCGGAAACACGCACCTGCGACGCTCCAGTCGCCGGTCATTTACCGACCGTGTACCGGAGTCGTCGATTTCGATGAAAAGCGACACTGCGAGTATAGCAATGGCCAGCGCGCCTCACGTTCGGAAACCGGACGGCTTAAATCCATCTTTTTTCCGATCTGCCCGCCAGACCCGACAGATCGTCCCGATTGCCGGTCCACTCACCGGCAAGGGTTCGGCCTAATATTTAACCGGACTATTTATATTCGGGGCAGGCACGCAAATTTCCCATGGGCGGGTGGCCGTTGAAAGTTCTGATCGAAACACACGGGTGCAAACTGAACACCGCAGACAGTCAGCGTCTGGCGAACGAGTTTGTGCACTCGGGCTACGAAATCGCCGATGGCGACGGCATTCCCGACGTGTTTGTGCTGAACACTTGCACGGTGACCCACGTTGCCGATAAAAAGGCCCGCCAGGCGCTGAGTCGGGCAAGACGCAAGTTCCCCGAAGCGATCGTGGTAGCCGCCGGGTGCTACGCCGAGAGCGGCACCGACGATCTTGAAGCGCTAAGCGCAACCGACATCGTGATCCCGAACACCCGCAAGTCGGAAATCGTTCAGATCGTCAGTTCGAGGACCGGTATGGAATGGCAGGGTGACGTTGGCGCGGGCGATGCAGTTGGGCACCTGCTGGGCCGCACGCGTGCGGCGGTCAAGATCCAGGAGGGCTGCGACCAGGTCTGTTCGTACTGCATCGTGCCAAAGGTGCGCGGACGCGAGCGCAGCATCCCGAAAACGGCAATCATCCAGCAGGTGCAGGCACTCTCTTCAGCTGGATGTCCCGAGATAGTCCTGACCGGAACCCAACTTGGCTCGTACGGGTTCGATCTCGAAGGAACCGACCTCGTCGACATGATCAGGTCGGTGCTCGAGGAGACCGATATAAGGCGGCTCCGCATTTCGTCGTTGCAGCCACCGGAATTCACAGACGGGCTCCTGGAACTGTGGGGCGGGGTCGGTAAAGACCGTCTGTGTCCACATTTTCACATTCCGCTGCAGAGTGGCAGCGACCGCATTCTCGAGCGCATGCGACGTCGGTACACCGCGGCCGGCTATCTCGAGGCAGTCCGGACGGCCAAAGCTGCGGTCAGGGGTTGTTCCGTTACGACAGATGTGATCTCGGGATTTCCGGGCGAGACCGGCGAAGACCACAGTTCGACGCTCGAAGTGCTGCAGACCGCCGAGTTGGCCGATGCCCACATCTTTCCCTATTCGGCCCGACCCGGGACCAGTGCCGCGCATTTTCCCGATCACGTCGAGACCACAACTCGTGCCCAACGGGCCGTGCAACTCCGGGAAGTTGCCGATGCAATGGCGAAAAAGCACCGGCAGGGGTTCGTGGGCACCGTTCGGCCGGTGCTGTGGGAAGGCGCAAGGGGCCGGAGCGGTCTGACCGACAACTACCTGCGGGTCAGGCTTGAGAACGACGCGATTATTTCCGGTAAAAACGGTGCTGGCGAGCGATCTGGCGACGGCCTGATCGAAGACATTCGCATCGTGCGGCTGGAAGGACTTCAGTTAATCGGGTCGGTGGCAGACTGACCTGCTGGTGGTGTGGGCGACGATTCGGCCGCCCTGTACTTGACTGGCCCCGTCGATTTGATGTGAGCGAGTTCAGTTCACGACTGGGTGTTTTTGTCATTCTGGGCTTGATTTAGAACCTCCCTCGATCTCGTACCATCCGGCAGCGAGGTCGGCCCAGTCCCCGTTGTTCGCTTTCACAAGGTCGACCTTCCATTTGCGACGCCATGCCTTGATCTGCTTCTCTCGTCTGATTGCAGCGGTGGCGTCGTCGGATTCCTCGAACCAGATCAATCTGTTTAATTTGTATCTGGCAGTGAGCTTTGATCCGGTACCGCTGAGGTGCTGCCAGACCCTCCTGAACAGGTCTCCTGTCACGCCGGTATAGAGTGGGCCACCATGATTTGCGAGCACGTAGACGCAGCAAGTTCTTGATTGCATGGATATGAAGGGTTGAACGCGACGTTATAGAGAGATTCTGAATCCCGTTCGACTCCGCTCAGGGCAAGCAAGTTCAGAATGACAATATTTCCGCGGTCCCAGGTGACGACATTTCGATTCATCGTGATGATATTTCGACTCAGTGGCAATTTCTAAACGGTCGCGTCAGGCATCCGGTTGCTAATCGGAAATCGTAGGCGGCTTAAACAAAAGAGCCACCCCCGGGCGATGGGGTGGCTCTTTTCAGAAAGACTAGAAATGTTTTTGGCAGCTTAGAAGTCGACGGGGCGCAACTCGACGTTGCCGTGTCGTCGCTCCAAGTAGCCTGCCGACTGGTGGTAACCGTGGGCGAACACCATCAGCCACCCTTCCTTCTCGCAGCGGTCGAGGAGTTCCTTCTTCATCGCCAGCGACTGATCGGGGTAGCGGTCGAATGCTGTGATGTAGGGCAGGGGAATGTGGTTGGGTGTTGGAATCAGGTTGGCCAGGTAGATGATGCGTTCGCTTCCCGTGTTGATCAGGACGACCTGGTGACCGTCTGAATATCCGTCGGTGACAATCGTGCTGACACCGGGAACGATCTCGGTATCGCCATCGAGCAGTTCGATCATCCCCTTATCTTCGAGGACACGCAGGTGCTCAACGCCGGGACCGTACATGGGAATCGATCGCTCGTTTGGGGAGAACGCCTCATCCCACGCGGCCCGCTGCACAAGGTACTTTGCCTTCGGGTAAGTCGGGATGATTGTGCCCTCACGGTCGAGGCGGGTCGCGCCGCCGCTGTGTGAGAAGGCCAGGTGAGTGAGGATTACGAAGTCGATATCGCGGGCGCTCACCCCGTTGTGCCGCAGGTTCCGCAGTAGCTTCGACGACGAGTGGCCGTAGATTTCGCGGGTCATTTCCGGCTCCTTGTTACCGATTCCGGCATCCACGAGGATGTTCGCGTGAGGAGTCTTGATCAGGAGCGAGTTCAGGCCGAGTCGCACGCGGTTCTTGCGATCGGGCTTTGCGTTCTGCTCCCAGAGAATCTTCGGGACCGGGCCGAACATCGGGCCCCCATCGAGCAGGAAAGTACCGTCGCTGACTAACTTGACGGCAACACTATCTGTAGTCATCTTGACGCCTCCAAGGCCATCCCTGGCCATTTTTCAAATCGGTGCACGAGCGGACACTCGTTGCGTTTTGGCGCCGTCGGCCCGGTCACCCGGGCCACGGCTATGTATTGCGGATTGTTGAAATCCCTGCAGCTTCGAGAGCGGTGAATGCAATCGAGCTGTATGACACACGGAACCGTATGGGTTTTCTGGTTGTTCATACAAGGTACGTCCGTACTCAGTTATAGTCGATTACCTAAGTATTATTTCGAACGAGTTCAAAACTAGGCATAAACCGCGAGTTCAAATGAGAGGCAGCACTTACGCGTTGTTACGCGCGGTCCGGGCGCTCCGGGCGCTCCGGGCGCTCCGGTCGCCAGTCAAATACAATCACCGCGCAGCCCGGGAGCACCGCTGGTGGCCGCTAAACTGCCGTCTGGGCGAGCGGAGATGGCGGGCTACCGGGGCTTTTTGTGCTTCCATGTGCACTACTGCGGGAACCCGGAGCTGTATCGAGCGGCCGGGACGGGGCGGCCATACGGCCCGAAGTGATGAAATAGGAGTTGGTTCTGTTGGAAATTACAGTCGTCGAAGGCAATGTCACCGAGATCGAGACCGAAGCGCTGGTGGTGAACCTGTTCGAAGGAGTGACCGCACCCGGGGGCGCGACCGGCGGTGTCGATTCCGCGATCGGCGGCCTGATCACGGAACTCATAGACGACGGCGAAATCACCGGTTCTACGAGCGAAACGGTGCTAATCCACACGCCAAACACAGCCTTTCCGGAATTCAAGCCGTCACGCGTGCTCGTGGTCGGTCTCGGCTCTGAAGAATCGTTCGACCTGAACGTGGTGCGCCGCGTCTCTGCCACAGTGGTCCGCAAGCTGCGGCAATCGGGAGTCACGAACGCCGCAACGATCGTCCACGGCGCCGGAATTGGCGGGATCGACCCCGCAGCCGGCGTACAGGCGCTGACCGAAGGGTCGCTGCTGGGTTCGTACAGGTTCGACAAGTACAAGAAGGCCGACCCCAAGCGGCGTGTGAATATCGAAACCCTGACCGTGATCGAGAACGATTCGACGAAAATGAGCGCCATCTATGCCGGGGTCGAAAAAGGCACCGTATATTCCGAGGCCGACACCCTGGCCCGCGATCTGGTGAACGAACCGGCCAACAAACTCTCTCCGTCCGACCTTGCCGCAGTGGCCGAGCAGGTGGCGGCAGATGGCGGTATCGACTGCACAGTGCTCGAAGAGGCCGAGGTAAGCAAGCTCGGAATGGGCGCGTACGTGGGCGTGGCCCAGGGCAGTTCCCGGCCTCTCAAGTTCATTCACATGAGATACGAAGGCGACCCCGGGAATGAGGAAAACAACCTGTGGCTGGTCGGCAAGGGCATCACTTTCGACAGTGGGGGGATATCGCTGAAGCCTGGTGCCGGGATGGGCAAGATGAAAGGCGATATGGGCGGCGGTGCATCGGTGATCGGCGCAATGCAGGCTATTTCACAGCTCAAACCGAAACTGAACGTGCATGCAGTTTGCGCCGCCACCGACAACATGCCGGGAGCATCGGCCCAGCGGCCCGGCGACGTAGTGACTGCGATGAACGGCACGACAATCGAGGTCGACAACACTGACGCTGAGGGTCGACTTACCCTTGCCGACGCCATCGGCTACGCGCTCTCCAAGGGGGCGGTGCGCATTGTGGACATTGCAACGCTCACCGGTGCTGCCCGGATTGCGCTTGGCGATGGCGTGAGCCCGGTGTTTGGAAACGACGATGAACTGGTGGGAGCGGTGCTCGAGGCCAGTGAGTCGGTTGGCGAATCGATGTGGAGGCTCCCGCTCGATCCCGTCACCAAGCGCCAGAACTCGTCGCGTATTGCCGACCTGAAGAACACCGGCGGGAGGGGTGGTGGGTCGACCACGGCTGCGCACTTCATAGCCGATTTTGCCGGCGATACGCCATGGGTCCACATCGATGTTGCAGCGACCTCGATGCTCGATAGCACAAGGGGCTGGACCCCGGCAGGCGCCACCGGGGTGCCGACGCGCTCGCTGATAGAACTTGCGATGTCGCTGGGCGAATAAGGTAACCCGGACAACGCCCAACATCCAACGCTGTTTTCGATGCCATCAGGCTCTGGCGTGCCCCGCGGAGCTGCATGCGCGACTT
>Ga0066376_10003707_pt1 | contig 13511 bp, 12 predicted proteins | sample Knorr_S15_td_Bot_FD_77009 | JGI IMG/M metagenome (GOLD analysis project Ga0066376, IMG submission 77009) | Marine microbial communities from Southern Atlantic Ocean transect - Knorr_S15_td_Bottom_ad_5009_LV_A | ecosystem: Environmental > Aquatic > Marine > Oceanic | place: Southern Atlantic... | reverse complement strand
TAAGTTTGTGATCACAAGACGGGCAACAACTCGGTGGTGTCAGTAACCGAATTTGTCGCGGCAATCGATAGATCACGACATTTAAAAAACTCCCAACGCAACTGCCTAGTACAAATACAAATATCGCAATTGGAAGATGCTCAAGCAAGTTTGCTTTGAGTAATAACTGATCAAGATTGGCTTGTGTTGCAGTGAACAAGTTTTGGGAGTCCTTTCCCTTTCGAATCAATCAATGTCATCAACTTCCATCGAGGCGAGTTGCTGCTCTGCTTCAGCTAGTAGATCTCTGCATCGCTTCACCAGCAACTGGCCACGTTCGTGTTCCTTCATCATCGCCTCAAGATCTCCCTTCCCCTCGTCAATCCTCTTGACAATAGCATCGAGCTCATCTGCTGCGAGTTCAAATGTCATTTTGTCTGGAGATGGCAATTTCTTATCTGTCATGATGAGCACTTTACCGTGGAGTCTATGGTTCCGTCAGACACGACTGTCTGAATATGTTGTCCTGCTTTGACATCTGCAATAGATCGAACGATTGATCCATCTTCGTCTTGCGTCAGCGAGTATCCCCGTTGCAACACAGCCAATGGACCAATTGCATCAAGACTTGCGGCTCTCTCGTCGATCCAATGTACCTTGGACGTCATATTTCGGTCAATTGACGCTTTCAGGTTCGAAGTCACAGTCAATACACGTTTTTGTCTTGCGCGGAGAAGCAAGTGAGGACGTCGTGCCATCAGCGTTTCTACGATTGTTGCGATTCTCACTGATCGGCTGTGTATACCCGCAGATGCTCCAGCTGCCATTGTCACCAACGACCGCTGAATCCGAGATGTGCCACGTTCGATTTCTCGTTGCACTGAACTTTCAAGTCGGGATGCATAATGCTGAATCATTTGTGATAACTCATCGGCATCAGGAATAAGCACCATCGCTGCCTGAGTTGGGGTTGATGCACGGTGATCTGCAACCAGTTCGATGATCGATGTATCGGATTCATGACCAATAGCAGCAACGATAGGCGTGTTGCAGTTAAATGCTGCTTCAACCACACCTCGATCGTTGAACGACCACAACTCTTCGAGTGAACCACCACCACGAGTCACGATGATTGCATCGATTCCAAGTTTCTCCGCAGCGTTGTCAACTCGTTGTAGTGCTTCGATAATAGAAGGCGCCGATGCTTCACCTTGAACTGGAACATTCACAATCAGCAACCCAACTGCAGGCCACCGCTGCCGAGCTGTTTCAATCACATCGCGTACTGCCGCTGAAGATTTGCTTGTGATGACTGCAATTCGTTTTGGATATGTTGGCAGTGGCTTCTTGTGAGCAACATCGAACCACCCCGCTTCTTGCAGTTCCTTAATCAAGGCATCGTATTCTTGTTGGAGTTTCCCCTTTTCGTCTCCTGCTGGTTTGATTCGTTCAACGTAGATTTGGGTTTTGCCGTACTTCGCGTAGTGCCCAACAGTGCCTCGTACAACCACTTGATCGCCTTGGGAGGGTTCCCAGCCTGCGGGTTTGATCGCCGAGACTCGAGATGCCCACATCGCACAATCTATTTTTGATTCGCCATCTGAAAGGGTGAAATACCAATGATGCCCAAGTTTCGGGCTATTGATTTGCCCTTCCACATCAACCCTGCCAATCCTGCCTTCAAGTGTGTTGTGGATGCGGCCACTCAGTTCAGAGACGCTGATCACCTCTGCCGCAGGTTTTTGTGGATTCGAACTAGAGAACAAATCTGTCACGACTACGATGGTATCCTGCACATGGGGCTATGAACACGAGCAATAAAAACCTTTTGAGAACTTTGGTTTCAGACCTTCCTTCGGTGACGTATGAACGGGTTGCTCCATTACATGATCTTGGCATCCACACGGTTGCTGACCTGATCAAACACCTGCCAATGCGCCATGAAAAGCATGTAGGGATGTTGACGATCGAAGAAGCTGAATCACTGCTTGGAGATCGCGCCAGAACGAACGAACTTGTCACAATCAAAGCAACCGTCGACACCGTTGTGCCGTGTAGAAGGCGTGGCCGGCGAACGAGAATCGAAGCCACTGTTGAAGACGAATCAGGTTCGATGCAAATCAATTGGTTTAATCAGCCTTGGGTTGCTCGGTCACTGCATCCTGATATGCATGTTCAATTTCATGGTTCAGTATCAAAACACAAGGATATTTTTCAGATGAATAATCCTCGGTGGGAAGAAATTGATGAAGAGATGCAATACCAAACTGTTGAAGGCGATCTTCGACCCGTGTACCCAGCGAGCGAAAAGATTACTTCATCAGTCATCGCAAGTCTCATCAACGAAGTACTTGACGATGCACTACCCGAAATAGAAGACCATTTTTCAAAAACTACAATTGAAGAGTTGGCCATGCCTATGCTCTCTACTGCATACAAGTTATGCCATCGACCTTCAGTTGAATCCGATACTGATCGTGGTAAACGTCGACTTGCGTATGACGAATTGTTTCTGTTACAACTCGGCGTCATGATGAAGCGACATCAAAGACGAGACACCATGCGATCTCCGGCGCTTGAATGGAACGAGAAGATTCAAGAACGAATCGAAGCACGTATTCCATTCACACTAACTGATGCACAACGACGTGTCATCGAAGAAATTGCGGCTGATGTCACCTCATCCACACCGATGAACCGCCTTCTGCAGGGAGATGTCGGCTCTGGCAAAACAGTTGTTGCGTTGCATGCAATGCTGATGGCTGTCACGTGTTCCAAACAAGCAGCGTTGATGGCGCCAACCGAACTACTTGCTGAACAACACTGCCAAACAATTGCAGAAATGCTTAAGGGATCACAAGTCAGTATTGCACTGCTAACAAGTTCACTATCTTCTTCGGATCGCGCAGAACTGATCCAAAAGATAGGAGACGGAGATATTGACATCGTTGTGGGCACACATGCTCTTCTTACGGAGGATGTCGTATTTGACAACATCGCAATTGCGATTACAGATGAACAACATCGTTTTGGTGTACACCAACGCGCCACGCTTCGCAACAAAACCGACGATCCTCACGTTATCCCGCACACACTTGTGATGACCGCAACACCCATTCCCCGAACATTGTCCCTCACGATTTTTGGCGATCTTGATGTCTCGACGATTAATGCACTTCCACCAGGACGCTCACCAATTACGACCAAACTTGTGCAACCTGAAGATGCCGAAAAACCATACAACTACATGAAGGAGTTGGTTGATAAGGGTCAACAGGGATATGTTGTGGTACCACTCGTGGAAGAAACTGAATCTGGTTTGAAATCGGTGATCGCACATGCACAACACTTGAGAGACGGCTACCTGCAAGGCAAAACCGTTGAAGTTGTCCATGGCCGATTGAATGCCAAGGAACGCGAAGAAACAATGCACCGTTTCCGAGATGGCTCCATTGATGTCTTGGTTGCAACAACTGTGATCGAAGTAGGCGTTGATGTTCCAAACGCAACAATGATTATCATCGAACATGCTGATCGGTTTGGTCTCGCTCAATTGCATCAACTCCGCGGCAGAGTAGGGAGAGGCGAACTTGCAGGCGTCTGTGCGTTGATCGCTAGCCCTGTCACTGACGAATCGATCCAACGACTTGATGCAATCGTTGAATCAGTTGATGGGTTCAGAATTGCAGAACGTGACTACGAAATTCGAGGACCGGGAGAATTGTTTGGCGCAAAGCAGAGTGGTATCGCTCCGTTTGTTGTTGCCAGATTGCCACGTGATTTCGAACTCCTCAATTTGGCAAGACGAAACGCCGTCGCTTGGATTGAACGAAACCCATCACTTTCAGAAAGCCCCCTCCTTCGCGCTCGATTGATGCGAGCACATGGAGAATCACTCGGGCTAGGAGATGTTGCTTGATGTCCACCAACATGGAACTAGCCAACATGTTCCAAATGATAGCAACGATTCTTGAAATCAAGGGTGAAAGTGGCTTCAAGGTGAATGCAAACATCAAAGTCGCAAGAGTGTTGGAAGAATTGGTTGAGGATATTCGTTCAATTGATGACCCCACTTCAATCGACGGCATTGGCAAGAGTAGTGCGAAGAAAATTCAACAGTTCATCGAAACTGGAATCGTTCCTGAGTTCAACGAACTTGCAGATAGCATCCCGAGTGGCTTGCTTGACGTCATGCGGGTTCAAGGGCTTGGGCCAAAAACTGTCGGGCGTCTTTGGAAGGAAGCCGAAGTCGTAGATCTTTCAACACTTCGTGAAGCCATCGATGATGGTCGCCTAGAATCATTGCCAAGAATGGGAAGGAAGACCATTGACAACATTTCCGATGCACTTGCATTCTTAGAATCTAGTGCTGGACGCAAACGAATCGGCAAAGCCATGCCCATTGCAGAGGCGATCATTGCGTTGCTTCGAGCCATCGAAGGTGTCCTACAAATCGAATTCGCAGGATCTTTACGCAGAGGGAAAGAGACTATTGGTGATATTGACATCCTTGCGAGTACCGATGAACCGGTTCTTCTTGCCGACTCATTTTGTTCGATGTCCAATGTCACAAAGATTTTGGCTCAGGGTCAAACAAAATGCAGTGTACGAATCGATGCGGGTATGCAAGTTGACCTTCGTATCGTTGAGAACAGTGCGTTTGGTGCTGCGATGTTGTACTTCACCGGAAGCAAGGAACACAACGTTGCCCTACGCGAACGTGCGATACAGCAGGGTAAACGGCTCAACGAATATGGGTTGTTTGAAGACGACGGAGATGAAACACCACCACAGCAGCGCGGTGTGGATCCAATAGCACGCAGTGAAGAAGAAATATACGCTGCATTGAAGTCTCCTTGGATCCCAGCCGAATTACGAGAAGATCGAGGAGAACTGGATGACAAAGATCTTGGGAACTTAATTACTGAAAAAGACATCAAGTGTGATCTTCATTGTCACACGATTGCAAGTGACGGGCACATGACGATTGAGGAACTAGCGATGTATGCCATTGCTCGTGGATACCACACAATCGCAGTCACCGATCACAGTCAGTCATCTGCCCAAGCAAATGGCTTAAAACCCGATCGCCTGAGAAAACATATTGATGCCATTCATGAGGTGAACGAAGCACTGAAAGAAATCACCATCCTTGCTGGCAGCGAAGTCGACATCTTGACGAATGGTGAACTTGATTACGATGATGAACTCTTGGCGTTGCTTGATATCGTTGTTGCATCTCCACACGTTTCATTGCACCAATCCTCTTCTGATGCGACAACTCGATTGCTCAAAGCCATCGAACATCCACTTGTACACATCATTGGTCATCCGACAGGTCGGATTATCAACAAGCGCAGAGGGCTCGAGCCGAATATGCAAACGCTCATTGATGCAGCAGTCGCAACCAATACTGCACTTGAATTGAATGCAAACAGTCTTCGACTTGATCTTCGCGACACACATGTCAAGGCAGCCGTAGAAGCTGGAGCAATGATTTCGGTAAACACAGACGCGCATGTGCCAGAACATTTTGATCAACTTCGGTACGGGATCGGGACCGCCCGCCGTGGATGGCTTACACCGGCTGGGTGTATCAACTGTTTCTCCCATGAAGATCTAACAGCTTGGCTTGATCGCGCTTGATACTGCCGTGGTAGAATGGGGCAACTCTGATGTTTGAAACACTCTCTGAAAAACTAACTACATCGTTGCGAAACCTCTCTGGACGCGGGAAAATCAGTGAATCCAACGTTCGCGAGGTCATGGATGAAGTAAGGCGCGCATTGCTCGATGCGGATGTCCATGTCGATGTAGTCAGCGAATTCTGTGAAACAGTTCTAGATGACGCAATCGGCGCAAAAGTCACTTCCTCTCTGAAACCGGGAGAGGAGATGGTTGGCATTGTTAATCAGCGATTGATCGACATCATGGGACCAGTCGATTCCCACATCATGTTGGTCGACCCCGGACCAACCATCATCATGATGTCTGGTTTGCAGGGTTCAGGGAAAACAACGACATGCGGAAAACTTGCGGCCTATCTGAAGGCGCGAGGCAAGAAAGTCACATTGGTTGCAGCCGACCTTCAACGACCTGCTGCAGTCGAACAACTTGAAGTTATTGCAAACGATGTCAATGAAAATGCAAAGGGTGTTGGTTCTGTTTCTTGTTACAGCGAACCAGACAAATGTGGTGAATATGGAACAGCGACTGGTGTAGCAGTTGGTGTTTGCAAACGCGGCATATCTCATGCGAAGAAAGACAAAGCAGACATTGTCATTCTCGATACCGCGGGCCGCCTACACATTGACGATGAATTGATGCATGAACTACGGGGCGTGCATACCGTCGCAAAGCCACACCAAGTCTATCTTGTGATTGACGCAATGATCGGGCAAGATGCGGTCACTGCCGCTGGCACATTCCATGAAGAACTTGCCATCGATGGGGTCATCTTGACCAAGTTTGATTCAGACACACGCGGTGGTGTTGCTCTTTCAGTGAAACGAGTCACTGGCGTTCCAATTAAGTTCATCGGTACTGGCGAACGATTCGATGCGTTTGAAGAATTTCACCCTGATCGCATTGCAAGCAGGATGCTCGGCATGGGTGATGTTGTTTCGCTCGTCGAAAAGGCACAGGAACAAATTTCAGAAGAAGATGCCGAGAAGTTAGCCCACAAGATGGCCACTGGCACGATGACAGTGGATGACTTCATCAAGCAACTCAAATCCATTCGTCGGATGGGTTCTATGAAACAAATACTTGGCATGTTGCCAGGTGTTGGCAAGGCATTGAAAAACATTCAGGTCGATGACAAACAATTTGACTCAATTGAAGCCATCGCCAGCTCCATGACAAAGAAGGAACGAAAAGACATTTCATTGCTTGGCAAGAGTCGGGTCAAACGTATTGCCTCTGGTTCTGGCACGAATCAAACTGAGGTCAACAAATTCGTCAAACAATTCCACATGATGAAAAAGATGTCTAAACAAATGGCGGGTGGTGGCATGGCATCGAAAATGGCAGCGTTACAAAATACTGACGGTGATTTTGATCCATCAGCGTTGGGGATGGGTGGTCGTGTGTCAACAAAAACCAAAAGCCATAAGAAACGCTTCAAACAACGCAAACGCCGCTAAATTGACCCGTGGTCAGTCAATTGATTCATTGGGCACATTGGGTCGCTGTAACAATTCAATCGTCGAAGGGGAGTGGATCGTCGGCTTCACCTCGCGCCCATGCATGGACGTTGGGGAGCAGACTCTCTTGAATGAGTATTTTGATACAAGCTGCAACTGGAATCGCAAGCAACATGCCATACGCCCCAAGTACGCTTCCACCAGCCAATACCGCAACAAAAATCGTTACAGGATCTAGGTTAGTTGCCTTACCAGCGATCATCGGGGTCAACACCCACCCATCGAGTGCCTGCACAACCGCAAATACGAGCACTGGCCAAAGAATGATGCCCCACCATGCCATGCGCTGCGTCTCATCCACACCAAGTTGGTCGAGGAATAACAAGCCAACCGTGAGTGGAATTCCAATAAGACCAAGAAAAGGTACTGCACAGAAGACACCCACGGCTATTCCGAGCACAATTGCATACGGCACACCAACGATCATCCAACCAGTGGCAAGCAGGATCGCCATGATGAAAGCAATCACAATACGACCACGAACAAATCCTGCAACTGCTGCATCCATTTTTCCTAGAAGTCCTTCAACATGGGCTCGGTTGTCATTGGGGATACAGCCCCTTACGAACGCAACAACTTGCGGGAACCAAAGACTAAAGAAGAAGAAGTAAAATGGAATGAGAACTGCCAAAATTCCAAATCGAACCACAGATCCCAAAATACCCAGTGCAACGTCACCTGTCTTTTGTGCAATGCGCAGGAGCCCTTGGCTAGTGGTTGTATCGGCGGCAATTTCTTCTGCTGACGGCAAGAATGCAAGAGTTTCTACAATTTCATCTCGAACCGATTCAGGCGCATATTGCTGAGTCACTTGCTCAAGTTGTTCGCGAAGTTTTCCGTCTTGGATGTCGTCAACGAGTGTTGAGGTTTGTGAAATTACCATTGGGATAGAAACTGCCAAAATGACAAGAACACCAGCAACCAAAAAAGTAAGGATTCCCGAAATGACCGCAACTCTGCCTAGTGGGAATTGTGGATGATTAGATAGATACGAAATCAGAGGTTCAAACAAATACGCAAGCAACAGCGCAACAAGCAATGGAATTGTGATATCCCGCATGGCATATCCGAGCCAAATACATGCAATGACTGCAAGGAGGAGAAACAAATCTCGCACCCATTGAATTTGCCACAAGTGCAATTTTGTAATGTCGTGTTGCTTCTTTTTTCCCGATCGACCAGCCATCTCGGGGCCCCTCTATAGATTGGAGCCGATGCAGTCAGCCAACTCGCGTAGGTGAAATGCTTCTTCAAAATTAAAGACAGCGCGGAAGTCCTCTTCCGAATCCTGCGCACTTGTACGAAGTATCTCTTGATCAACCATATGGAAGACGATGTTTCCAAAATCCTCCGTGCGGCAAACACCCCAATGGCGAAGAACAACCGGTGCCAATAGTCCAAAACGTTCAATGGCATAATCTCTCAAACCCATGCACAGTTGCTGCCCCGTCACATGCCGTTCTAGTTCATCGAGTTCAAATTGCTCTAACTGCCGTACGGAAAACAAGTTAGATGTATACCCAAGCCCTTCTTGTACAAATGCGAACGCCGCCGGCGCGTATTGCGTGCCAGAAGAAACACTCGTCCAATCAAATGGGATGGGTATAGTAAATTGGCTCATGGTGGGACGCCATCATATCGGCGAAATCGACTCTTGTGCCACAACATGCCCTTCTGAGACCACTTCATGAGGACTTTTTATGGTTTGCACGCCATTGACGAAGGTTGAATCACCCACGAAGGCATTTCAGTTGATTCCAAGATATCCAACAGTGGTTGATCTCCACCGACATCGAATGCAATGAGGCCCGAAGTTGGACCAATTGACATCGTCACAAATGTTGGATCAATGCCAAGACCGATGGCTCCGTTCACCGTTGCCATTGCAAAGAGTGTTTGGGGATCTGCGTTTTGATTGAGGTACAAGGATCGCATCTCATCGATCACACACAGCCGATCGGGTGAATCCAAACACAATAGTGAATCCGTACCCAACGCAACATTCACACCTGCTTCCAACATTTCCTTCCACCGATGTCCTTCATGTCCAAAGTACGCACTTGCCCGTGGACAATACACAACTGTAATGTTTGAATTTGCTAGCAACTCAAGATGTCGATCATCGATGTAATTGAGGTGCGCTGCGAGCAAAGGTTCATGCCCAGCAAGTTGAATTATCGCATCGATGGAATGAGAATTCCAGCTCTCAACTGTTTCATCCCACGTACCCAATCGTTTTGCAAGATCAACAAGATCCCCAGCACTGTCAAGGGTGCATGTCTGTTCCTCTTGTGTTTCTGAAAGATGTGTAGCCACGGGCAGCCCGCTTGCAAATGCTGTCTCGTAGATTGCTCTTGAACAAGAATATGGAGCATGTGGTTGCACGCCCATCGATGCTGGGGTTTGTTGGATGGATTCAATGGCGAATTTCTCTCTTTTTCCTTGTCCTAGAATTTCCACGAACACCGTTCCTTGCAGGGATGACGCTGCCACTGCCTCAGCCGCAACCATCGATCCTGCAATATCCCCGACGACTGAGGTGCCCCCAGCCAATGTCAAATCAACCCCACGTTGCACCGCGGATCGAACGGACACTTCATTGCTCTCTTGTCGAATTGGAATCACACCTTCTTCAATCCACTGCACAAATGAATTTTTTGGAGGAATGATTCCGACACCACTAAGATCAAGATGGGTGTGGGCGTTGACCAGAGTCGGCATCACCGTCCCGTGAATCTGGGTAAGTTTTGCATCGCCGACCCTGCCTAATTCCTGCACAGAGCCCACTGCGATGATTTGATCTTCTTCCAAGAGAACAGCACCGGGCGTGGCGAGCACGCCTGAGTAATCTGCGATTGCATCCGCATGAATAAGATTTCTAGTCATTCTGGGTCCCTATCACGTCCCTCACTGGTTTCTGATTGCTACACTGTACCTGAACTCGGGACGGATCCCGATATAGCGCCAACAGAGGAGGATCCTTACATGCGCACACCACTACTTTTCACAGCGAGCGTATTTACACTCGCGGGACTCGCAGCATCCGGCTGTGTTCGTCATGATCGATACGATCAGGCAAAAACTGCAACGCACTCTCTTCAAGAACAACTTGTTTCTGCTCAATCAAATCGAGCCAATGCAGTGAATGCTTTGGCATCGCGTGATCGGCAACTTGCCCAAGCTGAGGCAAACCTTGATGCATTGCAAGAGCAATACAATCTGCTTGCTGGTGAACTTGATGCGATCGATGCACAAAACAACAACTTGCTCACAACTGTCACGGACATTGAACTTGGACCACTACCAATTGAAACGCAACAAGAGTTTGCTGCGCTCGCTGCTTCATATCCAGATGATATGTGGTTTGATGCGGAATCAGGAATGATTCGATTCGGCAGTGACTTCACATTCTCAAGTGGCAGAGCAACATTACGACAAGGCGCATCTGAATTGATGAGTCGAGTTGCAAAAATTTTGAACTCATCGTACGCCTCTCACTTCGAGATTATTGTGTTGGGTCACACCGACAACATTCAACCAAAGTCTTCCGCCCAACGTTATCCAACAAACTGGGAACTATCGACAGCTCGTGCTGTCAGTGTTGCCAAAGGCCTATCAAGCAATGGCGTTGATCCAGCAAGATTCGAAATTGCTGGGTACGGCGAATATCGTCCGATCGTTCCCAACAAAAACAATGGGACAAAAGAAAATCGACGTGTAGAAATTTATCTTCGTCCGATGACAGAATCGATCGCATGGAGTTCTTCAACCGAAACACCTGATGCATCTGAATCCTCTTCAACGACTGATGCAGTTGTCATCGAATACAAAGAACCAATGAAGTAATGTCTGGCTTGCCGATGTGTGCGCAACGGCTCGATGGCACTCAAACGAAACCATACCGATCCCTTCCTCGGGATCGGTATGGTTTTTTCATGTGTATTTTGCTCATCGCTTCAACTGCCTTCAGCCAGAACATTCCCGCAGATGCACCACCGAACTTCCCCTTGCAAAGGACAGATCACCGTATTTATGATGTATCTATTCAGGTAACAATCCCCTGGAATCAATCCACGCCACCAGTTGGGGGTGCGGAGTCACCAATGCTCTGGCCGATGCTACCGCGGACTCCTTGGAGTTATTTCGATACCAATTCAGTCAAGGCACGACTTGTCAACGGCCAGCATGTTCAAGAAGATCTTCAAGCGTGGCACCTTGCTATCGAATCAGATTCCCCAGAACAGTGGCATCTTGCCTTCCCTGTGCCAACCAAACTCGCAGGCAAGTTGATTTTCCAAGTTCAACATCAGGCTCACACATTCTCAAGTTCACTGCACGAACAGTCTGCGTTGCAAATTGGTTGGCCAAATGAGTGGCCAGAGGATGTTGCTGCGTTCCTTAAACCAACTGATTACATCAAGTCAGATCGCTCTCGCTTCCAAAAAGCCGTTGAAGATGTGCTTGGCGAAAACCCAAAAAAATACAACCCACATCTTGCTGCAAAGATGCTCATTCGTCACTGTCTTGTGAATATCACGAGCAATGGTCAATACACAGCATTCGATGGTCAACCAGTTCGAGGATTCAACATTCGCGGCGCTCTTGCTGCTGCATCTCGGGGCAGTGGTTCTGCGACTGATCTTGTCTGCGCTTGCGTTGCCATTCTTCGAGCTGCTGGAATTCCTGCTCGACCCGTCATCGGAATGACCATCTCGGACACAGTGGGCACCAGAGAAGTTCCTGCGCAGTACATTGTTTGGGCTGAGTATGCATTGCCAAATTCTGGCTGGGTCCCCTTCAATCCAGATCGTATGCGTGGCACTGTCGACAACCTCTCGTTGAATGAACCGTGGCAGGGTCTTGGGACAATGCCATGGCTGAACAGGCGTATTCCAATTGCATACACATTTGTTGCTGGCGGTAAAGCGAAGGCATACGATGCCGTTGGACCATGGGGTTGGGTACCGCTGTACCGAAAGAGACCATTGCCTGTACCCGCCAAGAAAACCACTATTCCTTTTTACCACTCTGAAGAAGATGACACGTACATCCTCATCCCCTACGCACCATCCATACAAAATCTTCACTTGACTTTTATTAGTAGCCCGAACTCAGTGTAATATCACAACCGTATGATTGATGAAGGACCAAGCCCAGAAGATATCGAACGATTTAGCGATACCGAAACCGGTTATTGCCCACACTGTGGAAGTGACATATGGGATGACGTATCTCGCTGTCCTTCCTGTCAATCATGGCTGCACGATGGCACTTCACACCGTGATCCTGTGACAAACGATTTTCGTAAGCGATTCCTAATCTTCATCGTTGTGGCTATTCTCATTGCGTTCTTATGGAGTTTCAGATGACTCTTTTCATGATCGCAGAGTGAGCCCACACCCAAGAACACCCCAAACAGCACAAACAGACATCTACGTCCGAGATCATCGACGTTTTTAATGCTTTTTAATGCTATTGATAAGAAATCAAGATGAAGAGTGGACTCGATGCCAACTTGATGCATGTTGTTTATGTGGCAACATTCATGCCTTGAAAAAAACAAATTAAGGTGAGAGAAGAGAGATGAACGAGCGAAACATAGAAGAGAGATTGTGTAGGCTGATCGAGCAATTGCAAACACTGCCTGTCGAGCACAGAGAGAAGCTCGAGAAGCTGTGCGAGCATGACGGGACGCAACGATCGATGATCGAAGAGTCTGTAGCAAAACTACAGGACTCACTCGATTACCTTCGGCTCAGCGTGAAGTACATGGTGTTCGACCTTGAAGCAACACGTCGTGAAAATGTCTATCTAAGAAAATTGGTTGAACAAATACGCCGCGACAGTACACGTCGAGACGACAGTGACGACAATACGTTTTACGGCGAAAGTGGTTCTGACTAACTCCGCCCCTCTACGTATACAATTATTCATTACCCCATTTTTGCAACTGCGCGCTTCGCGCCTTCGGGCGCAGTCGCAATGAGTTGTTCTACTAACGTTGTATCACCACGAACCTCTTGCAGGAGTTTCGAAAGATGCTGATCTCGATCGTGGGCGAATTGTTTGAAATACACTTCTAGTTCTGTACGATTAAATCGTGTCAGTGGATCATCCATACCAGTTTGTGTTGTCGCCCATTCCATCAACCCTCGACCACTCATGTCAAACTTATATAAATCGAGGGTACGACGAAGCCGATGCTCAATTGAATTAAACGGATCTCTACATGCAACAGGGATCGCAAGCATGATGTCCAATAGTTTTTGTTCGATTGCTTGGGTTAACCCAGATTTTTCAAGATCCTCAACTTCAGCGATCGCGGGT
>Ga0066376_10003705_pt1 | contig 13515 bp, 10 predicted proteins | sample Knorr_S15_td_Bot_FD_77009 | JGI IMG/M metagenome (GOLD analysis project Ga0066376, IMG submission 77009) | Marine microbial communities from Southern Atlantic Ocean transect - Knorr_S15_td_Bottom_ad_5009_LV_A | ecosystem: Environmental > Aquatic > Marine > Oceanic | place: Southern Atlantic... | reverse complement strand
GGTGCAAACGTTACTGCAGAAACAAACCGTTGTCCTGACAATGGTGCAACGGTTGATATCAGTGACTGTTCCATCAACGCTGAAACTGGAGCAGGGCAATTATCTGCCTTATGGCACGATCCAGAGTTTAAGGCTGAACAGCGCGCTTTTTACTATGCGCGTGTCATAGAGAATCCAACCTGTCGCTGGTCAACCTGGGATGCGAATCGCGCTGGTGTTGCGCCACGCCCTGATCTTCCTGCTACGATCCAGGAACGTGCCTGGTCTTCGCCTATTCATTACTTGCCAAAATAGGTAAGGACGTCGACGATCGTCAATGGGAAGGATACGCGAATGAGCTGGGTAGCCAGACTCAACAAACCGTGGCTGCACTTTATTGTGTTGGGCGTGGTTTTATTTCAGTTGCAGTCGGTGTTCTTTCCAGAACCCAAGACCGTGATTGGACCGTTGAGCGAGGCTCGTATTAGCGCGCTGCAAGAGCAGTGGCTAACGAGCACAGGTCGACACCCTACGCCAGAACAGACGACAAGATTCATAGCAGTAGAGCTGGATCGAGATATGTTGTTTCAGCGTGCGCTCGAACTCAGTTTTCATTTGTACGACACCATTGTCGACCAACGGCTAATTCGCAATATGAAATTCTTGCAATTGGGGCAAGGTAAGTCTGATGTTGAGCTTTTCGATCAAGCGTTAGAAATGCGTTTGCATCTAGATGACGAGGTTGTCAAGCGACGACTCATTCAGTTGATGGAAGCACAGCTACTGGCAGACAATCCAGTTGCTAAGCCGAGTGCAGAAGACGTAGCGGCCGCCTTAACTAACAGAAAAGAAGAGCTACGACGCCCTCCACTATATTCAATTGAGCATGTTTTCTTCACTCGCCAGCGAGAATCGGAAGTTGCGGCAATTATTGCCACAATTACTGAGCAGGAACTCGATGTCCGGTCTGCCAGGCAATTGGGCTCTCCTTTCCTGCAGGGTCATCAATTTTCACGACAGACGCCGGATCAATTAGCCCGAAATTTTGGCAAAGGTTTTGTATTTAGTCTGAAGCAAGCCCTGAACACATCCCAATCCCAAACCAAGACCCAACAGTGGTTGGGGCCGATACCGTCAGCTTATGGTCTTCACTACGTATGGATTACGCAGTTTGAACCGGCTCGCGATGCACTATTGCGAGAAGTAGAGCAACAGTTGCGTCACGACCTTGAGTATGCGGCGAAAAAGCAAACGCTACAGTGTGCCATCGCAGTTCTGCGCAAGGACTATGATGTAAAGGGGCAAGATCAGAAGGGCTTGGATGTAAAGGGCTTGTATGTGAAGAGTTTGGAGGGCTGCCAATGATGTTTTCATTTCGGATCATCATGGGTCTTGCAATCTTCGTCACGCTTTTATTACCTAACCAGGCACAAGCTCATCGCTTCGCTCCATCTCTCTATAAAATAGTAGAAACCACTCAAGGCAATTATAATGTGGTGTGGAAAACTCCAACTGAGGCGACCAGCAATATCCCATTGCGACCCACTTGGCCTGTTAGCTGTGAGGTGAAGAGAGAAAGCCCTGCTGTGCGCGAAGGTACAGGTACCATCTCTAGCTGGACCTTAGGTTGCGATCGACTTGGCGATAGCGGGCTGGTTGGGCAAAGACTAGGGGTTGCTGGGCTGGCGGAGAACCAGGCCTCTGCGATAGTGATGCTCACCTTACGTGATGGCCGTTACTACCAAAGTGTAGTGAATGCCGAAAACCCGGATTTTTTGGTGCCGGTAGCGCCCAGCCAAACCAAGGTGATGACTGAATACCCGGTGCTCGGTATTGAGCACATTTGGGGTGGCGTGGATCATCTGATGTTTGTCTTCGGTTTGTTGCTGCTGGTCGGTGGTGGCTCACGTTTGCTGTGGACCATTACCGCATTCACGGTGGGCCACAGCATCACCCTGGCCGTGGTCACATTGGTTACCTTGGATTACCCTGTGTCACTTATCGAATTTGCTATTGCCTTGAGTGTTTTCGTATTGGCATTAGAGCTTGCCCGCGGTGACACCTCTGACACAGAAACAAATGTGCGCAATGTACTTCGTCGATACCCCTGGGGGTTAGCTGGTGGTTTTGGCTTACTGCATGGTATGGGCTTTGCGGGTGCGCTGGCTGAAATCGGTTTGCCACAAAACAACATACCACTCGCTTTACTGTTCTTTAATATCGGGATTGAAATAGGGCAAATCGCTTTTGTGTTGCTGGCAATTGGTGCCTGGTGGTTGATCAACCGCGCAGTGATTTTAGGACAAGTGACGATAAACCGGGAGCGTTTACTACCCATACCTGTTTATGTGCTCGGAGGGCTGTCTGCCATGTGGTGTATCGAGCGTGGTTTAGATCTTCTCGGTTGATACCTGTGGTCGGGGGTGGAGGTGAGTATTTCAGATCAGATTTAACAATTCGAAATCCCACCCATATAGTCATATTTCATACTGGAGAAAACAATGAAAATTCGCTACACCCTTATCATGCTCGTTTGCATGTTCAGCTCGACCATCACCTCGGCAGATGTGAATAGTAATTTTAAACAGTGTTTTCCAAGATTTCAAAAGTACCCTGATTGAGTTTTTTTTCGAAAAGAAGTCCGTGGGGGTGTAGCGGTTGCGAAGGCCAAAATAGGGCCTGGAGAAGAAGGTACAGAGGATGGCGAGCTATGAATACAGCGATTGAGCTTTTGCTGGCGTGTGATGATGCCCGGATCAAGCTTGAGGTCGTGGGGCCCAACAAGCTGAATTACGTCTGCCCGAAGGGTGCCCTGTCGGAAGACCTCAAAAAGAAAATAATTCTCTTTAAGCCCTCGATTATCAAGCACCTTACCGACGTAGATAACCTAATCGCAGCGCTCTGTAAGGAATACTCGACAACCAGGAGCTGGCTTGATCAGTTTGTCATTTGCCCGCATGACGTAGAAGACCTCAGAACCGGCGTTCTTTCCCTGTCTTGCCTGCGCGCACATATCGAGTATCACCTCGAAGCGCAGAAGAAGTGGGAGGAAGGTAAACAGAAAAAGTGGGACGCATTCCTCACGAAGGAAGACTAATTATGGGGTCACAAACCCATACATTTAATACGCACAATACGCAGAAAGGCCTGAAAAGGTAATTGTGCGTATATTGCGTAAGCTCAATTGAGGCTAATTTAGTGAATAAGATGGCGTTCTCCATAAAGGAGGAAAAACTGGTGCAGTTGAGCCTAACAGGGCTGACCCAGGCCGATTGTTACCGCAAAGTGTATCCAGGAAGGGCAAGCAGAGGGCAGCCCAAGACACTTCATGAAAAGGCCTCTAGGGTGTTTCGTAGTGGCAAGGTCAAGGCAAGGTTGGCTAAGCTAGAAGCTGCCGCACAGGAAGCTACTGGGTTCACAGCTGAGTTCGTTTTAAAACAGTCTGGCGAGGCCTTTGACAGGTTGAAGGCGGAAGGTAACTTAAGAGATGCACGCGGCTATCTCGAGCTTTTAGGTAAGCACAGGCTCGTCAAAGCTTTTGATACGACCATAACGCTCGAACTCCCGCCAAAGGTGTATAGAAACTTCCTCGGAAGAAAGAAAGCTGGTTGATCCTCCCCCGTTTTCCTGGAAACTCGGTTAAGCACTTTTTTCTTGCTCTGTTTTTCATAACACACCTCGTTTTGAATCATTATATAATTCTTAACTTGGTGTCCGGTAATTCGGGGGAAGATCACTCATCTCTTACGTCGAAATCGTAGATATACTCGGACGGAGTCTCTGCGACCTTGCGTCCAAACAAGCACGAATTGACAAATGCTGGACCGACCTGTGCTTGAGGTACGTCTTCGGCGTGAATTGTGGCTGGATCAGTAAGCCCATCGATAAAGACCGCCTGTTGAGAGCAGTCGCCAAATTAACCGAATAGCGCGCAACCTGGGATTCTCCCCAAGCTCATCAATCTTGGCCGTATGATTCTTACCCAATAAAACGCTCAACTCTAAAACATAGATTTGTCATGCGCGTATCATCGACGGCATGACAAATTTTCTTTGCTTCATTAACCTCGCGACCGAAGATATTGCAAGATATGCCTTAGGTAGCGCTATCGCTGGCGTAAACTACAAATTCTTAGCGAGGAACTTTTCCATTTTTTCATATAGCTCAAGTCGATTATTTTCTTTTCTGAACCCATGCCCTTCATCTTTTTTCATAATCCACTCGTCACTTGAAAGTTTCACACCTTGCTTTCTCAGTGCTTTACGCAAGTCTGTAGCATGCTGTTTAACGACCCGCGGATCTCTTGCCCCCTGTATAATCATTAACGGTGCTTTAATGTTTTCGACGTGAGCGAGGGGTGACATTCTTTTCATGAGTGCTTTATCGTCAGGGTCACCAATTTGAACTTTCATCGCGCCCTTTAACGGTTCCCAGTGCCTGGGCATGGAGGTGAACAAGAGTCTCACATCAGTCACACCAACATAGTTAATTCCACATTTGTATAATTCCGGCGTAAAGGCGAGTCCTGCCATGGTTGCATATCCGCCATAGCTGGCACCATAAATACATACCCTGTCAGGATCAGCAATTCCCTGATCGATCAAATATTTCACAGCGTCAGTAAGGTCATTTTGCATTTCAGCACCCCACTTTCCGCCAAAGCCAGCCTTTTGAAATTCGAGCCCATAGCCACCCGAACCGCGGAAATTGACCTGCACCGTTGCATATCCGCGGCTTGCGAAAAATTGATGCTCTGGGTTATAACCCCAAAAATCCCTTACACCAAAAGGACCACCATGGGGATTAATAATCAGCGGCAGATTCTTTCCGTCAGAGGATTTCGGGATAGTTAAATATCCTCTAATGGTTAATCCATCACGACTGGTGAAGCGAATAGGTTTCATTTCGGACATTTCGTCCGGGTCAATGGACGGCCTTATGGTTAACAAATACCTGGCACTCCCTGAATCCTTGTCGTACAAGTAGTAGGCACCGGGGTCCTGGTCATCAGACACCAATATAATTTGTGTTTTTTCATCGTCCGTTTGACTGGCAATGTTGACTTGCTTACCCGGGAACGCCGCTGCCAGACCTTCCATCTGTATATTAGTTGCTTTATCGAAGTAAACTACATGGGGATAATCATCAAAATATTGTATGGCTACCAGTTTCTTCTCTACTCTTGAGAGTTGTACACCCCCCACATCTACTTCATCGTGACCATAGATCATGTCACCTAATTCATTGGTTGTCGGGTCATAAGTGTAAATGGCATTGCGATCTCGCCCAATATTGGACGCGACGTACATGGTCTTATTGTCAAAGGCAAAGCCAAGGGGACTAATTTCCTCATCAAAAATGTTGTATTCGCGAATGACCCTGAAGTCTTTCTCTCCTTTATCCTTGTAGTGGAACTGACCTCTGACACCGTTCAGAGAAACAGCGGCTCGAACTTCTCCATCATGATCAACGATCCACCCCTGAATATCACCCGGGTTCTTTGCAATGATCTTCATTCCTGCGTTCTTTTTACGCTTTTCATTCCATGAAGAATCAATAGGCAAGAGATACAGATCTGGCGCCTGTACCCTACGGCCGTTGAACTGAACGATAATATGAGCAGGATCCTCAGGCAATCTGGACACAACGCTAGCAGACCTAATACCAGAGGCACCTGCCCATGAACCTATCAAAGTCTTTATTTTCGGCTTCCCATTGATGCTGACGGTATATAAGCCAAAGGCTTCATTGCCATCAGAATCCATCGTAAATACGATGTCTTCGTCATTCGCCCAGAAAAAGCCTGCGACATCTTGATCTGACAGACCCGTTAAAGCCTGGGGGTTCTTTAAAGTATCGGTTTTCATAAAAACGATATTTCGATGTCCGTTGACAGGCGACATGACAGCAAGATATTCACCATTTGGTGAAAGTTGTAATCCCGAATAAGTCGCATTTCCAAAGAAAGTCTTAACCGGAATTTTGCCTGGGTCAGCCATAATTGAAAATGAAAATATTCCAAATACAATCAAAATCAGTAAGCGAGTAGCTGTTTTCATTATTTTTAGCTTCAAAGTAAGGTGCTAGATCTGAATGTTAGATAAAAAAAACCCCGGGCTTAGGTGTCCAGGGTTTTTTACTTTACTAGATGTGCATTAACTCACATCTTCCCACATGCTCTAGTCTAGAATTTGTAAGAATATGACAGGTAAGGAGTTCGACCGGCAACATCATATAGATATAAGCCAACGCTGTCATTCCATCCCTCATTTTCACCCAGTACCGGACCTTCATCAAGGAAGTTGCGAATACCTACACTGAGATCACCGTCCCAGGGAGTTACCCACAACAAGCTAATGTCATGCCGATTATAGCTGTCGTATTCACCATCACCATGATCACCGATATACGCTGAAGTTAGGTTAACGACGTAGTTATCCATTTTCCATCGCACGGTCAACGCAGCACGCTGGTCTGGCGCACCAACAGTACCAGCCAGTTCAGCGCGATCTTGTCCAGCAAGCGTTATTTCAGAATATTCAGTAATCTCCGAATAATCCAGATTAAAGCTGAATGAACCCCAACCGTCGGTTGAGTAATCGTAGTGAGCACGAACGTCAAAACCTTCGACTTTCTGCTCAGACAAGTTAGCATAAGGCTTAAGGATGTAATCAATCACACCTGGAATGTTAACACCATTAACGGTGGTAGCCGCGCCACGAACAATTTCAACTCCAGAAGGAAGTGCAATACCTTCCCGCTGGAAGTCAATAGCATTCTGAACTGAAAGCGCAGTAACTTTATCTGTTAGTTCGATTTCATAAAAATCAACACTCAAACGGAAATTATCAAATGGCTCAATGATGACGCCGATATTGAATGACTCTGAACTTTCAGCACTAAGCTCAGGGTTTCCGCCTGCAAGGTTTTCGTATTGGAAAGATGCACAGCCGTCTGCTTCAGTTAAAACACCTGCAGCAATCTGCGCGTCGCAGCGAACATAATCACGTCCGTTATTAAATGACTGAGCCAACTCTCCGTGTAGCTGTGAGATATTCGGCGCTTTAAAGCCTTCACCCCAGGATAGACGGAAAGTCACCTGATCAATTGGTTGATAACGTACACTGATCTGTGGGGATGTTTCTTGCCCAAAATCATCGTAGTCGTCATACCGCACTGCCAGATTAACTTCCAGATCATCAAGAATCGGGATCTGTAGCTCACCAAAAAATGCAACTTTCGAACGATTACCAGCAGCACTATTACCCGCTGAACCAAGAATATTCCCAGCTTCACGCGCACTGTCATACTGATCCTCATAATGCTCAGAAGAAATCTCAGCACCTAAGGCCCAACCAATACTACCTGCAGGAAGTTCAAACATAGCACCATCAAATACTACGGCGGCGCTAGTGTAGTCCGTTGAAATATCCCGTAACAAAGTTGCCGAGGATAATTGAACTGCAGCCAAGTGGGTTGGATCTTGAGAAAGCGCATTATTGACATCGTATGCACCGCTTAACGCAAGCTCTTCCAAAACATTTGTAAGTACATAGGTATCGCCTTCGTTACGGTTGTTATATTCGTAATAACGAACATAGGCATCGTAGCTAATTTCAGTATTCGGAAGCGTACCGCTTATACCAACAATATTATCGATCTCTGTAATATTGTGACTTTCATCACGATTACCATGCCCAACAAATCGGTGAAATACACTGATATCACGTGGATTGTCAGTGTCTATGAAGGGGTTGGTAGGCGCGTCAGCACCAACGGTGAAAAATCCCACAGCAGGCGCATAACGACCAAAAGTTTCAGCACGAGTTAAACGATTTTCATAGTACACAGCAAGATTGTCAGTCACTTCGTACCTTACATTAAGGAATGTTGATACGCGTTCAACACCGCCGGTCTGCATCGAACGGTTTGCGTATGCAAATCCACACCCATCACCTGGAACGCCGAAAGGATCACGAATTTTGACATAGGTAGATTCAGGACAATCACCCATCTGGAAAGCAGCCGAGAAATTTTGCTCGAACCCTGTGTTACCACCGCCTGAAATACCTACAGTATCTGTAGACAATCGAGGACGGGTCCCATCAGGGCCAGGCACCCATGAAGCCTTGGAGTAATCTCTATTCTTATCAAAGATAGGACTTCGCTTGAACCACTCAGCAGAAAACATCACAGAGGTCTTATCGTTGCTAGCACCGATTGTCATATTAAAATGATCAGTGTCAGCGCCAGTTTCTTCAGAAGGTCGGTCTCCGCCAATCTCGACTTCAAGTCCATCGTAGTCATCGCGGAAAATAATATTGATAACACCGCCAATAGCATCAGCACCGTAAATGGCAGATGCAGAGTCGGTTAACAATTCGATTCGCTCAACAGCTGAGAGTGGAATCGAGTTGAGGTCAACCGCCGAAGAACCTGTCATTGGATTACCAGGTACTCGACGACCATTAATCAGGACTGCAGTATAGTCAGACCCCAAGCCTCTCAAATTCACTAATGCGATTTGACCGAAGCTTGTTCCAGAACGCTCTCGGAAAGATCCAAAAGTGTTATAAGTCGTATTACGTAATACGTCCGCTACGTTTTCAAGGCCAGATAAATCAATATCCGCCCGGGTTATAATGGTAACAGGACGAGGTGCATCAGATACACTCGTCTTGATTCGCGAACCAGTAACGGTGATTTCTTCAATCAGATTCTCATCCGAGCCATAGGCAACATTTGTCAATGCCCCTGACGCAGATGCGACTCCAATTGCAGTTGCAATTGCCACAACAAGTGGCTTTTTATTTAACATATAAATCCCCCATCGAAATTCGATATATTGTTATTAGACTTCCGCAATAAGCAGAGTATTCTCTCAATGAGTTTACCCACTGATAATATATAGACGAACAAGTTAGCCAATCCCGCAATGAGAATAATTAAAAATTGGGAAATCTTGAAAACTAGCCTATGATGCGGAACTTATTTCACTTTGACCCTTGTGAACATGAAAATTGCTTATTTCACCTATAACGCAGGGTTCTAGACGCCATTCTCATAATATATACTATTATCACCCCATTTCAATAGCATAATGCTCCCAGGCATCTTAAAGATTTCAGACAAGCTATATTTGTACCCCGAAAAACACCCTAGTCGAACTCCAGGTTCAGCTACTTAGTCGCTACTTAATCAGTGATCCACCTCACATCGCATTTCTGTCATACTCCCGCACTCTTTATCCAGCTTATCCGGCAGACAATCTCGTGACCCATCGAGGTACCTACTCAGGGATACTCAAACTACCAGGGACCGGGCCCATCAAAATAGTGGGCAATGTTGTGATTGCGGCATACGTATTGACCACTTCGAGCGCCTTTGCGAATGACGATAATGCCAGCACTTCTGTTCGTTTGCCAGGTGACTCATGCGTGCAGATTCAACAACCCATGGATAGATTGAAGTGTTTTGACGATGCTTATAGTGTAATCCAACACAATAAAACCAACTCTGGAGTAACACAAAGACCCACTAAGGATAAGCAAAGCCTCACTGGATCCCAGGATTCACCGCTTCAAAACGATGCTGAGAAAAACTTTGGCAAAGACCAGAGCGCCGCAGATTCAAAGAAATATATTTCATCTACAATGGTAAGCGTTCAGCACGGCGCCTACGGCATCGATTATTTCAAGCTGGATAACGGACAGGTATGGCGAGAGAGTGAAGATTCTTTGATTGATTTTCGAGTAGGCCAAAAAATAAGAATTGAGAAAGGGATAATGAATTCTTTTTTCTTACGGATTGAAGGCATCAGAAAACGTATTAAAGTCAAGCGTGTCAAGTAAATGAAACTGAAACTGAAAGCTTCGAAACTTAATATTCAGCCGTTTTATCTGTTTCGTCGACTCAGCATCTGAGTTTCAGCTATTGAATCGTCCAATTGAACGCAAACTACATTCGATAAATACACTCGCAAAGAGCGATCTTCGTTCAGCGCTGGAATCCTGCAGTCATCTCTTGCAGGAAAACGAAGACAATATTGAATTGTTAGTACTTTTTGGGCGTTTGCTACGTTGGTCGAGGAATTTCCTGGAGTCAGAGAAAGTGCTACAACACGCTCTCGTTCTTGATGGCAAGGACGTCCTGGCTCATAACGAATTAGGGCAGTTGTTGCTGCAGACGGGGTCCTATCGGCTTGCTGCTGAAGCATTCCTGGCCGCGGCTGATATCGTCCCTGACAATCCTGGCCATTTTTTCAATTGCGCATTCTCGCAACAACAAAATGGCCAATATAGTGCTGCAATCAAGTCTTACCAAACTTCCCTATCACTAGGAATAGAGAATCCAATTGAAGCAATTGCTCAAATTGCCCAACTTCATATTCATTTGGGGAACAACAATGAAGCACTCATTGCGATCCAGAAAGGCAATAGTTTAAGTCAAGTAGATCACGGGGGACTCTGTTTTGCTGAAGGCATGCTTGCCGCTGAGGAGGGGGACCAAAAACGAGCAGAGGAAGCTTTTCGTAAAACCGTTCAAGCTGACACAAAAGCCACAGGCGCGCTCATCGAACTTTTCAGAGCGCGACAGTTTAGTCAGAAAGATGATCCTGATATCAGGCTTGCTGAAAAATGGTTGTCGAACACTGTTGACCCTATCGCACGGGAACAACTTTCCTTTGCGCTCGGTAAGGCCCTCGATGAATGCGGTGACCACAAGAAAGCCTTTGAACATTTCAAGACAGCCAACCAATTGAAGGTTTCACGCCATCCCCCATTCAAGGTAAACAAACATCGATCTATGATCGGCCAACTCATCAGAAGTGATTGGCCTATCTCGAAGGTGCTACCTCGGCCCGGACCCAGCCCGATATTTATCCTGGGTATGCCAAGATCAGGCACAAGCCTGGTCGAACAAATCATTTCGTCCCATCCAAATGTGTATGGGGCAGGTGAACTGGAGTTCTTCGCCACGATCAACACACAAATTCCAGAATTTCCTTTTCACGGGCTCCTTGCAGAGGAACAAGTTGATCAATTGCGTACCAATTACACTGAACTCCTCCATTCAGCATCAAACGGAGAAGACTTTGTTACGGACAAGTATCCAGGAAATTTCTTACATATTGGGATAATCCAACAATTGTTTCCAAATTGTCGCATCATCCATTGCCAAAGAGACGCCATAGACACATGTCTCTCAGTCTTTTTTCAAGATTTTCCACAGGGGCATCTTTGGACGAATTCGCTGGACAATATCGCAGAATATTACAAGCAATATGAACGGCTAATGGCACATTGGTGTCGCCTATTTCCAGATCAGATATTGAGCATCAATTACAGCGGACTTGTCACAGATCAAAAATCCGTAACGCTTGATATTCTCAAGCACTGCGGTCTGTCATGGCATGATGACTGTCTGGACTTCACTAAGAATAAGCGAAAAGTATCAACTTTGAGTAATTGGCAGGTTCGTCGAGATATATACCAAAGCTCCCTGAACAGGAAAAAGCATTATCTACCCTGGATTAATACCTTAGTCACTTTCCTCGACAAAGGCAGCTAAAAAATAATCAACGTGCAACCACAATCGCATGACAGAACTTTATCCCTTCAAAATCAAATTCTTCTGAAGTCCGAATATTGAAGCCCTTTTTACCCAATAAGCGCTCTAAGGAGGCAAGCTCTTCAGGGCTTTGTGCTGCAGACATCAAATCTTTCATTCGTAATTGATACAACTCAGCTTCAGGTTCAACTTGATCTAACAAATCAAGCTTTGCTTCCAAGTCCATATCTACTATTTTCTTCTGGTTAAATAAAGACATCGTATTGGTCAGAAACCATGCGATTTGACCAGGCTCCTTAAACTGACTCTGGGCAGAATGCAGTCGTCCGGTAATTTCGTTGACTTTATCTCTGCAGAGATTGCATTCATCATCATGCAAGGGATCCATGTTATTTTTTTTCAACGTATCCAATCGTTTTAGCAAATCTGCTACAGGCCCAATTAATCCTGATTTGGAACAGAGCTTCGCTTGTCGCACTCCCTCTTTTGCCTGATTAAAGATAGCCGACCCTTGAATATGAACCATAGCTGCAAATACCGCACCCTTTGGTTTTAATATTCGATCCAACTCCGCAACCGCACTTGGCATATCGGCATATTCGAATCCAAATTGACTCATGGCCAGATCGAAACTGCCACCATCCAACCCTGTTTCTTCAACTCGCGTATCAGTGACGAAATTAATATCTCCCAGTATCGAATCAAGATTCTGTTCTTTCAACATGATTTTGGGATCTGTCGCTGCGTAATCAACGCCGGTGACCTTGAAGGATTTGTCGAACGCTGCACTAAATTGTGAGGCAAGGATTGCCACCGCACCATTTCCCGTTGCCAGATCAACAATATTGGCCTGATCAGCCTGGTCTTCAAACACTTCTTTCCAGAAATCCAGAATAGCGCTGTCGTAGTTTTGCGCAAATCGCTGGAAGAAAGTGGTTATTGACCCCGCCTGCCAGAAGGCACTCCATTGTTCTGCGGATAATCGGTTTGTCATTTGTAGAACCAGAAATTGGCAGCAATCGTTATTCTGGGACTATCACCCATGTAGGGTTCTACCCAGTGCTTCAAATATGATGGAAATATTATCATTTCTCCCTTATTCGGTCTTAATCGAACTGGATTGAAGGTCATTTCTCGACTCATATTGTCATTAGAAATATCCATGAAGGATGATGCCTGGGGGCGAGGATCATCAAATACTATATGACCAGCTTCCTTTGATTCAGGCAGATCGTCATCTCCAGGGTTAACGTAATAAACAAGACTCCACGAGGCATTGGGATGGTTGTGAGGTTGAAAATAACCGCCTTTTCGAGTGACATGGAACCAACAGTGATTATTGAATTTCAGCTTCGAAAGATCATCTTCATCAATACGATTAGCGCTCTTTACAAAGCCAGCGAGATGAGAATAAACCACCTCTTTGAATTCCTTTACAACCGGCTCTGATCGACCAAGAAAATCAAACTCACTTTCGAAAACTTCATCGTGCATGGGTTGTGGAGAATTTTTCTTTCTATCACTGGAGGATTCAAGTAACAAAATCAACTCATCAAGCTCGGCGTTCATTTTCTCGGCCCCAACTGGTTTTACCCGATGAAAAGGGGTTGCAAATAGTAGATTGATTCCCATAAATTAGCCTTATTCAAATCTCTTTTAGCGCAATATTCAGTGCGCAATAGATGTTAACACAGGGGTTCTTACTTTGACGGAGAGCAAGCCGAACCAACACACTAATGCCAACAACCGCAAAAAGTTCGGGTTCTAATTTCTATGCCTGCGCTTTATACCAGAATCACTCTATGAAGTGTTGTGGCAGATATAGCCCATGATTCTTAAGGAATACATTTTTTGAACTCCAGTGTGAGGGTCACGCTCTCATCAGCAAGTGAAGAGATATGGCGTATCTGCAAATCAGAAAATATCACTGTACCAACCAAGTGCATTTCATCGGTTCAACGAAAT
>Ga0066376_10003703_pt1 | contig 13518 bp, 9 predicted proteins | sample Knorr_S15_td_Bot_FD_77009 | JGI IMG/M metagenome (GOLD analysis project Ga0066376, IMG submission 77009) | Marine microbial communities from Southern Atlantic Ocean transect - Knorr_S15_td_Bottom_ad_5009_LV_A | ecosystem: Environmental > Aquatic > Marine > Oceanic | place: Southern Atlantic... | reverse complement strand
TAAAGAAAAATTATAAAACTATATTCTCAAAAAAAGATTTAAGCAATCTTATTTTAAAGATAGGGAAGTATCCTTTACTCTCATTTGATATTGAAACGACCCAGCTAGATCCAATTGAAGCTGATATCGCAGGGTTTGCATTTTCATTTAAAAAGAATGAGGGATACTATATACCAATTATTTTCCCTGAGAAGAAGTCTACAATTAGCTATGATCTTGAACTTGTAACAGTGCTAAACATGCTCAAAGAAACACTTGAAAATCCAGATATAAAAAAATGTGGTCAAAACTTAAAGTACGACAGTCTAATTCTCATAAGACATGGGATATCATTGCGTGGTATTGATTTTGATAGTATGATCGCTGAACACATCCTTCATCCAGAGAAAAACTCATATAAATTAGACAATCTTTCTATTGAATATTTTGGATATGAGATGCAGCCAATAGAGGATTTAATTGGCCGTGGAAAAGATCAAATATCAATGGCTCAGGTCCCAGTTGAGAAGGTCTCTTTCTATGCATCAGAGGATGCAGATATTGCATTTCAACTGTCACAAAAATTAAAACCCCTTATAACCAAAAATAATTTAAACAAACCATATTATAATATTGAGCTACCCCTAATACCTGTGTTGGTAGATATGGAGAATTCAGGTGTATTTGTAGATGATGCTATCCTCGCTGAGCTATCAAAAGAGGTTGATAAAAAAATTGCAGATCTGGAAAAAGAGATTTTTTCAATATCAACAAATGAATTTAATTTAAATTCTCCACAACAGCTTGCGGTAGTCTTGTTTGATGAGCTTGAATTAAAACAAATTAAGAAAAGAAGCACATCAATAGAGGTGCTTGAGACACTAAAGTTTCATCATCCATTACCAGAGTTAGTGCTTAAGTATAGACATCTATCAAAATTAAGTTCAACATACATCAAAGCTCTTCCAGGTCATATTAATCAAAGAACAGGTAGGGTGCATACCTCATTTAATCAAACAATTGCATCAACAGGAAGATTATCTAGCACCAAGCCAAACTTTCAGAATATTCCCATCAGAACAGCACTTGGAAAAAAAATTAGAAAGGCAATTAAAGTTCAGAGTAGTGATGCAGTTATTTTATCTGCGGACTACTCACAGATAGAGCTAAGAATAATGGCCCACTATTCAAAGGAGCCAGAATTGGTGCAGGCCTTTAAAGATGATCTTGATATACACGCTAGAACAGCATCGCTAGTTTATTCTGTAGATGAGCAGGATGTTACACCTGAGCAACGGAGGTCAGCAAAAGTAGTTAATTTTGGTATTATGTATGGAGCCGGGCCTTTTAGGATGTCTAAAGAACTTGGAATATCTATGAAAGATGCAAAGATACTAGTTGAAACATATTTTAACACTTATCCTGGAATTGAAAGGTACATTCAAAAGACCATAGAGGAAGCACATTTGCGGGGCTATGTTAAAACTCTTAATGGCAGGAAGAGATATGCACAGTCACTGGGAACTTCTAACATAAACATTCAAAGAGCTGAAGAGAGAGCGCTGATAAATATGCCGATTCAAGGAACTGCGGCTGAATTAATCAAAATTGCGATGATAAATATCCACAATAAAATTAAAGAAGATGGATATGGCAGCAATATGATATTACAAATCCATGATGAATTAATTTTTGAGGTACCTAAAAATGAAATAGAAATTTTTTCAAAATTAGTTAAATTCGAAATGGAAAATGCCATAGAATTATCCGTACCTCTAAAAGTGGATTATAAATGGGGACCTAGTTGGTTTGATGCACACTAAAAAGGAGTAGCGATTGGAAGCTTCAATTACATTAAAGTCAATAGCAAAAATTTTTGACAGTGATACAATTCTAGCAGATTTATCTATAGGTGTTGAAAATAATTCTAATCATGTAATTATTGGTCAGAATGGAGCGGGAAAATCCACCATATTAAAAATACTTGTGGGGATTATTGAAAAAGATGCTGGCGTAGCCTATATACATGGAAAAGATATTAGCACACGAGCAGCGGAGACTAGAATGGTCACCGGATATATGCCGCAGTATATAGATTTAGATTCTGATATGACAATCTATGAAAATTTAATGGTCTACTCAGAGCTTTATGGAGTATCTAGCAACAAAGCAAAATCAAGGATTCAAAATTTTTCTGAAATATTTAATTATAAAGATATTTTATTTAAGTACCCAGCCAACCAGTCTTTGGGGTTATTAAGAAGTGTTCAATTTAGCAGAGCTTTGCTCCATGATCCCAGAGTGCTTCTCCTAGATGAACCTACGCTAGGCATGGATCCTCAGTATAAAATAAAGGTGTGGAATATTTTAGATAGAATTGGAAAGGACAAGACAATACTATTTACAACCCAAGATTTTAGCGAAGCAGAGAAATTTGCAGATAGAATATCGATACTGCATAGAGGTGATATCAAAATGGATGGAACCATTGAGAAATTAGTAGGTGCAACAAAGGGCCTCTCAAAGTATGAAATACGTTTTAAAGATACTCCCTCGGAAAATATCCTTGATCCTTTAAAGGAAATGCCAAAAATCTTAAAGCCATTATTAAATGGAAATTCACTTGAATTTTATTCAAATGATAAAAAAGATTTTTTTAGAGTTTTAAGAAGTGTAATAAGCTCTGAGATTGTAGACTTAGATATTTCATTTTGCAAGCTCATTGATTTATATCTTGGTTTAGTGGAGAATGGACTAGAATAATGATTGCCCTAATAAAACGTGAGTTTTATATATTTAAGCATAATTTAATTTCTTATATATGCATATGGACATTGCTTCCTTTGAGCATGTATCTTTTTATTTCTATCCCCCTATCTCATCATATAAGAACAGATGTTATAAATTACTTAAATTGGTCTTCTATCGGCAATGCGATATCCACATCCTCATTACTAGTATATGTGGTATCATTAAACTCAATACTCAAATATAAATATACAACTAATTTTTCAAAAATGATGCTCAGCTCTCCTAAAACAAATAGTCAACATCTTATGGCGATAGTATTATGGTCTACAGGCGTTGGGCTGATCCAATTCTTGTTTTCACTTACTCTAACACAATCACTAAATAGTAGCAATCTATTTATAACAGATATCATTCTGATTCTACTGTATGCACTACCAATAATCGTAATTGTTTCAAATATTTCGATTTTTATTGGCTTAATCGTTAGTAGCTCTTTTATTCGAGTATTCCTAACCAGCATCCTTGCTGTATTTTTTTTATTCGGATCAGGATTATTTATTCCGCTTGAGGGGGCTCCTTCTTTTTTCCACTACTCGCCATTGTATTATACGATACTTAATATTCAGAATATAATTACCATCGATTCATCGATTGTATACCCATCAATAATTGTGTTTGTAATTTCAGTTATTATTTTCATTATTAACTTAATTGTTAGTCATAAAGTCTTTAGAACATAGGATTGAATAAGAATAAAATACATAAAATTTTGAGTCTTGATTCAGGAGCATCATGTATACGATCTGTTATTTTTGATAATAACGGAAGGACTATTGCCTCTAATAACGTCTCTGTGGGTGCAAATATAACAATTGATCCTGAGAATTCAACCAAGCGTATTATTACTACAATATCTAATGTGCTCAATGAGGCAAGGCTCTCATATGATGATATTGGGCAGTTTAGTTTGGGTGTTGCAGGAAGCTCAAGTGATGCAGGGAGAGAGATGCTATTTAAAAGATTAGAAGAATGTGGCATCTCATCTAGAACTCATCTCACTAGTGATGTAAACCCAATTTTTGAGATGAATTGTTCAGATAATAGTGCGATACTGGTTAGCGTTGGTACTGGGTGCATATGCCTAGGCAGAAACATGGAAAGTAAAATAGAGAAAGTGGGGGGGCTTGGCCTAGAGCAGGATGCAGGAAGCGGATTTTGGATTGGGAAGGAGCTGATACTCAATCTGTCATTCAGTAAAAATGAAAATTATAATGAGAAAGAATATGATGAGCTTCTGGCCATGACCCTTAATTTTTTTGATTCCACTGAACTGAATATTGCCATTGATAAAATTATGGAATCAAGTGATAGATATAGAAAAATTGCATCAATCTGCAATCCATTATTTGAATTTGCAAAAGCTGGGAACGAAATTGCTATTTCGATTGTACAACAAGGAAGCCAGCATATCGCTGAGATGATAATTTTTCTTTGTGATCAGATTTCATATACCAATGATGAACTAATTTTAATAGCCAATGGAGGAATAATTAATAATAAATTTTTCAGAAAATCTTTGGCGAATGCGCTAAGTTTTGACTTTAAAAGTATAAAATGGCTATTTCCCATAATCTCCAGCGCATATTATCCGGGATTAATGTCAGCGAAAATCCTTGGAATGAATATAGATGTAAACGATATCATCAGAGGGGAAAATAAAGAATGAAGATAAAAAAAATATCATATTTATTCATTTTAAGTATAATCACAATGTATATTTTTGCATCCACATCATCATTCAATGTCGTTGAAAATCCATTTTCACATAATGTTATTACAAAGGTTGATCCGAATGGGTGGGAAAAACTTGATTTAAAAAAGAAAATTGCTCAGTTAGTTATGGTTAGGATCCGATCCGATTTTTATAACTCAGAGAGTAGTTATAAAAGAAAATTAAAAAAATGGATATCAAAAGATGGCGTTGGTGGCGTTATATTGTTCCATGGGAATGGAAATATTCATGGAACATATCATAATATCCAAAATTTTCAGAGCTGGGCTAAAACGGCTCTCCTTGTTGCATCTGATTTAGAGAGAGGATTAGCACAGCAATTAGGCACTGGAGCTACATCATTTCCTCATCCTATGGCAATAGCAGCCACAGGAGACACGCTGCTTTCCTATAAACAGGGGAATATAACTGCAAGAGAAGGCTTATCAGTTGGAATTCATGTAGTTTTTTCACCTATAATGGATGTAAATAATAATCCAGAAAACCCAATTATTAATATTAGAGCGTACAGCGATGATCCGGAGATGGTTTCTGTATTTGGATTATCATTTATTAAAGGGATTCAAGATGCAGGAGCCATTGCATGCCCCAAACATTTTCCAGGCCATGGTAATACATCTACCGATAGCCATACATCATTACCAGTAATACCCGGGAGTAGAGAGGATCTAGAAAGAATGGAGCTATATCCATTTAAAAAAGCTATTGATGCTGGTGTAAAAATGATGATGATTGCACATCTGGCCATACCGGGCCTTGATTCATCTGGGACTCCATCATCTCACTCTAAAATTATTTCAACGGATTTACTGAAACATGAAATGGGATTTGACGGCATTGTAGTTACAGATGGACTTGAGATGAGCTCTATGACTAATAATTTCTCTGCAGGGGAGGCTTGTATTAGATCTATTGAGGCTGGATCAGATATTCTGCTTCTTCCTATTAATGTTGATCAAGCTATTATATCTATTTATGATGCAGTATTAAGCGGAAGAATATCAGAAGAAAGAATTAATGAGTCAGTTAAGAAAATATGGAAGATGAAAATGGAACTCGGTATTCTTAAAAATTCTAGTATTGATTGGAGTGACATAGAGAATAATGTTGGATTATCAGAGCATAAAAAGACAGCGCAGCACATCGCAAACAAATCTATCACACTGGTAAAAAATGAAAAGAACTTAATTCCTTTAAAAGCAACTAGATTAAAGAAAATTACCCATCTAATTCTCACTACAGATGATGATGGGAATAGGACTCTCAGTACTTTCAGTAAAGACCTTTCAAGGACACATCGAAATGTAGAAAAAATTCTTATTGATTATAAGCTTAATAATAAAAGAATTGATAGCATTATTGATGATATTAAAGGAAGCAGTGTTGTGATTGTATCAATGCTCATACGAATAAGAGGGGATAAAGGAGAATCTACGATTGATGAGAGCCATGCTCTTTTACTTAAACGAATGAAAGAAGAGAAAATCCCAACAGTTGGGATTAGTTTTGGCAGTCCTTACCTTCCATCATATGAAAGTCTTGATGCTTATATTTGCACCTATGGCTATGGAAGCACATCAATAAAAGCAGCAGCTAATGCGCTTTGGGGTAGAAGTAATATTGAGGGAAAGTTACCTATCACGCTTAGTGAAAAATATAAGAGAGGGCATGGGATAGAAATTAAAAAAAGAAAATTTAGTTTTGATATAAACAAAGATTCGTACAATCTAAAGTTTGCGTGGGATATTATTAATCAGGGGATTTCATCAAAAATTTTTCCAGGTGCGCAGATACTGGTGGTTAAAGATAATAAGCTAATTTCCCAAAAATCATTTGGAAAACTTAGCTATGATGAAAATTCAAGGGTCGTTAATAATAGCACCATCTATGATATCGCATCAATTACAAAAGTTTTATCGGTTACTCCAATTGCAATGAAGCTTATAGGTCAAAAAAAATTATCCCTAGGACACACACTAGAGCAGTACTATCCATCGCTATATGGAAAGCCAAATGGAAAAATAACAATAAAGCATCTACTCACCCATTCTTCAGGATTAAAGCCATTCATTGAGTTTTACAAGCAGGATCCAAACATACAAAAAGAGCAGATGCTTTATAATATATTTAGCAGCTCACTTGATTATAATCCAGGAGACAAGCATCAGTACAGTGATCTGGGCATTATTATACTGATGGACATTATTGAGAAGGTATCTCAGAGTTCATTGGATAATCTATGCGAGAGATGGGTGTTTGATCCAATTAGAATGAAGAATACCAGCTACAATCCAAGTGATTCAATAAAAGATAATATTGCTCCCACCGAGATTGATGATTACTTTAGAAACAGAGTCCTTCTTGGGGAGGTCCATGATGAGAATGCCTATCTTCTAAATGGAGTTTCAGGTCATGCTGGAATATTTTCAAATTCATATGATCTTGCAAAGTATGCCCAGCTATTTTTAAATGGTGGGATATGGCTAGGAAACCGGGTTCTCTCATATGATAAAATTCAGGAATTTTCAACAAGACAAGAGCTTCCTCCTGGATCTGATAGAGCTCTAGGCTGGGATACTCCTAGCAGAAATGGAAGAAGCTCTGCTGGGGACTACTTCTCTGAACATTCCTATGGGCATCTTGGTTTTACAGGGACATCTCTATGGATAGATCAAGAAAAGAATATTATTATTGTTCTTTTAACAAACAGAGTGCACCCTACAAGAGAAAATGGCGGGATGTATACAATAAGAAGAAAATTTCACACTGAAATAATGAAGGCTATATTGTAGAGTATTTTGGATCTATTTATAATAATACTATTCTTCGTGGTTTTTTTAGGAATAGGATTTTATTTTAGCAAATCTAACAGAAGCTCATCTGATTACTATAGAGGAGCTGGAACTATTCCATGGCCGGTTGCCATGCTATCAATCGTTGCTACAGAAACATCTGTACTTACATTTATAAGTGTTCCAAGCCTTGCCTATCGATCTGGCTGGTGGTTCCTCCAGATTGCATTGGGATATATTATTGGAAGGGTGCTTGTATCAATCTTTCTTTTACCGAAATATTTTTCCAATGATATAATATCAATTTATGAGATTATTGGCAATTATTTTGGAAAACCCATTCAGAAATTATCATCTATTATTTTTCTTATCACGAGATTGCTAGCTGATGGAATAAGATTTTTAGCCACTGCAATTATATTTAATATTCTCTCAGGTTGGGGAATTGTTCCATCTGTTTTTGTAATGGGAATCGTAACATTGATCTATTCATACTTTGGAGGAATTAGATCTATACTCTGGATTGATAGCATTCAGTTTATTATTTATCTTTCAGGTGGACTATTATCAATTTATTTTCTTTATTTGCATATTCCGTTTGATGTTATATCCTCATCTATAGAAAATTCAGTTTCTTCAATTTTTCACTTTAATGGATCCGTGTTGACAGATAGCAATTTATTTATTAATGGTCTTATCGGAGGAACTTTCCTGTCTTTTGCTTCTCATGGAGTTGATTATATGATGGTTCAGAGGGCCCTTTCCTGCAAAGATTTACCTTCAGCCAGAAAGGCAATGATAGGCAGCGGTATTTTTGTTTTTATTCAATTTTCAATTTTTCTATTAGTGGGGACACTTCTAAATCAATATTTTCAACTTGTTGATTTGACAGCAATCAATCCAAATATTGCCTCAGATTATCTTGATAGTAGTTTTAATGTGCTCAAGGACAGAGAGCTTCCGCTTCTTATTAATTCCTATCTGCCTATAGGAATAAGGGGGATACTACTTGTGGGGGTTCTCTCTGCAGCAATGTCTACACTAAGCTCATCAATTAACTCATTATCCTCTTCAACGCTTAGAGATATTTTAGATGTAGAAGATAATATTAAGCTATCTAAAGCAATCAGTGTTTTTTGGGCATTTGCATTAATATTTATAGCCTCTGTTTTTGATGAGAGCAATAATCTTCTACTGATAACAGGGCTTAGAATCGCATCATTTACATATGGTATTCTTCTAAGTCTGTTCTTGCTGAGATTATTAAATATTAAGCCAAAGAATCTGGAGTTGATTATCGCTTCAATGTGTGGAATACTGAGCGTGTTTATTATGCAATCACAGGGAGTCTCATGGACCTGGTTTGTGCTTGGCTCAACCATCATTACAATGAGTCTATCAATTATTTTATCACCAATCTTCCCTGCAGATGAATAAGCTAACTTTTTTACTTTTAATACTCTTCTTATCATGCTCATTGAAAATAAGTCCATTGAGCAGTGGAATTGATATCTTTTTTGATGGTGATCTATCAGAGTATAAGGAAAAAAATATTGCGCTTGTAATGAACCATACAAGCATCAATAAAGAAGGGAAAAGTCTTTTTGATCTTGCAAAATTAAATTTAAATGTTGTTTCCATTTTTACTCCAGAGCATGGACTATTCGGGAAAAATGAGGCTGGAGAGATTGTTGCCAACACAACACTTAATAAGATTCCCATTCATAGCTTATATGGAGAAATCAAGGGACCCACGAACAAGCAGCTCAGTGGGGTTGATGTCTTGATTTTTGATATGCAGGATATAGGCTCTAGATACTACACTTACATAAGCACGCTAACCTATGTGATGCAGGCAGCTTTAAATAATAAGGTAAAGCTGATTGTTTTGGATCGAGCAAATCCAATTGGTCAAAATATTGAGGGACCAATTCTTAAAGAGGGATTTGAGTCATTTGTGGGGATGCATCCAGTCCCTGTGAGGCATGGGCTTACCATTGGTGAGTTTGCTCTAATAATTAAACAAATGAAATGGATTGACAATAGCGATCAGCTTGATCTTGAGGTTGTTAGGCTTGATGGATGGGATGGAGGTTATATCAATATTAAAAATCCGCCCTCACCTAATATTCCAGATTTGGAAACAGCCATCATTTATAATGGAATGTGCCTGCTTGAAGGTACCAATCTCTCTGAAGGCAGAGGCACAGAAAATCCATTTAAAGTTATTGGTGCACCTTGGCTCCATTCACAGAAAGTAATTGATATGATAAACTCATATAACTTTAAGGGGTTCAGCCTTGATACTACCATCTTTACACCAAAATCAATTCCAGAAAAATCAGTGTATCCAAAGTACATGGATAAATCATGCAATGGAATAAACATTTCCATCACAGATAGAGATGCATTTCATCCATTAAAGCTAGCCGTTGCTCTGCTTCAATCGATTCACGAAATTCATCCAGATGAATTCAGAGTTGCTAGAAATGGTTTTTTAAATAAGCTCTATGGATCAGATGCGCTTATCAACAGTATTTTTAGTGGTTCTAGTATTGAAGAATTAGTGTTAACTTGGAATATTGAATCTACTGAATTTAATAAAATGATTAAACCATTTAGATTATATCCGTGACCACACTTGATTATCTGATCGTTGTACTGTATTTGTTCTCTATATTTTATATAGGTATTCGATATAGAGACAGATCGTCAAACTTTACAACTTTCATGATTGCAGGAAGGAAGGTGGGACTTTCTTTGGGGGTCGCAACGATGCTTGGCACTGAGCTTGGTTTAATTACCGTTATGTATAATGCCCAAACAGGCTTTAAAGATTTTTTTGCTGCATTTCATATTGGACTATTTGCTCTTGTTGTTACAATGTTCATAGGAATAACAGGCATTGTGGTGGTGAAGCTTCGGGAGTTAAGAGTCAAGAGCATTCCAGAATACTATCAGATAAGATTTGGAAATAAAGTAAGAATCGTTGGCGCAATCATTCTGGTTGTAGGCGGGATTCTAAATATGGGGCTATTCCTAAAGGTGGGAGCAATCTTCATCCAGAGCATGATGGGTGTTGCTGAGAGTGAGCTGATATTATCAGCTATTATGATTATTCTGCTTACGATGGTTCTTATCTATACAACTCTAGGAGGAATGATATCTGTTATTATTACTGATTACATTCAGTTTGTTGTTTTATCTATTGGAATGATACTGAGCATATTATTTTCTATTTATCATTTGGGATGGGTTAATATTTTTACTCAAGTTGAGATGCTAGCCAAAGACTCCAGTGTTATTTATGATCCAATTCAAAGCAGAGGTGGATTTTATATCACCTGGCAGGTTATCCTTGGGTTTGTTAGTGCGGTAATATGGCCAACGGCCATCACTAGAGCGCTATCCTTGGACAGCTCGGAGACTGTTAAAAAACAGTATCTATGGTCATCAGTTTCATTTTTAATTCGATTTATGATTCCCTGTTTCCTTGGAATTTGTGCCTATGTTCATTTCAATGGATTTACCCCAGAAAGTTCATGGGAAAAGTTGGCGATGATGCCAAGGTATCTTTCTGAAATTCTTCCGATGGGATTGCTAGGTATAATGGCTGCCGCGATGTTGGCTGCATTTATGAGCACGCATGATAGCTATCTGCTGTGCTGGAGTACAATTATCACCAATGATATTATTAATCCGCTAAAAGGTGAAAAATTAACATCATTACAGAAAATAAATTATAGTAGAATCATCATTGTTGTGCTTGGAGTGTATATACTCTATTGGGGGCTGATGTATAATGGGAATGATTCTATCTGGGATTATTTGGGAATCACAGGAGCAATCTATTTTACTGGTGCAATTTCAGTTATTCTATTTGGTGTGTACTGGAAAAGAGCAAGCTCAGCGGGCGCGATGGCCGCGCTTTTAGGTGGACTCAGCGCGCTTCTTGGATTGGAGCCGATTCGAAATTCACTTCCAATGATCAGCTCATTTAAACCTGAGGAGATTGGGTTGATGACCCTTGGTTTTTCAATTTTGCTGATGATTGTATTTTCACTTCTAATTCCTGATAGAGAAGGGAGAATATCATGATTACTTGGAAGCTATTGTGGCAGGGACTTTTTATCTTTGGATTTTTATTTTTTATTGTGATGTTTTTTATTTTTTCTGTTTCAGGATTTCATGAACTCAAAAAGTTGCTAAGCAATAGAGATGAATAAGAACTATAAACGAACAATATTTTCCTGGTCAATGTATGATTTTGCTAATCAGCCATTTACCACCCTCATTGTAACTTTTATATTTAGCGCCTACTACACGCAGGCAATCGCATCAAATATCCATGATGGCACTTTTCTGTGGTCAATAGGAATTACGATAACCGCATTGTTTGTTGCATTGATATCCCCACTGATGGGAGCGATTGCTGATCAGGGTGGATACCGAAAGTCATTACTTATTTTCTGGACATGGATCTGTATCATTGGCTCTTTCTTTTTATTCTTTTCTTATGAGGGTGAGATTTATAAGGCACTATTTTGGTTTGTGATTGCGAATATTGGCTTTGAGATGGGGAGTGTATTCTGCAATGCCTATCTTCCTCATATTGCTCCAAAAGAGAAGGTCGGACGAATATCAGGATATGGATGGTCTCTTGGATATTTAGGGGGCCTTGTTGCGCTGATGGTGTCTCTGTTTCTATTCGTTCAGCCAGAGAAGCCCGCATTTGGACTTAAAAAAAGAAGCTCAGTTAATAGTATTATGGTTAATGTCGAAAATATTAAGACTGCAGATGGATTTACTCGTTTTGTGATTAGCTCATCTAATAATACCGTAATTGATAGTATACATGTCGGGATGCCCATTAAGTTGATTAATTTTGATCTGACAGACACCTCTGGCTTTATGCCTAATGTAATTTATAACAGCCAGACGGAGCTAAATTCAGTTGCGTATATTGATAAGAAAACAAACTCATTTATTTTATTTGGTTCTCATTCAAACTTTAAAAATCATAATAAAAGAGCGATTCAATTAGTTGGAGCTCCGCATTGGAGCAAATATGAGTCATCGACACTCAGCGAGGTCACTGGCCATCTATTTGATGAGGATAAAGAGTTTGAGATTCGGGGGCCAGTATACGATGGGGGTGAGTATCTGGGCACTCTGTGCTACTACAGGGATGGCAGGCTTAAAATAATTAATGAGCCTAGCGTTAATGAAAAATCAATTAAGCATAGCGGCGAGAATATAAGAGCGATAAGCATTATGGTGGCAATTTGGTTTCTTATATTTAGTGTTCCTACATTTCTATGGGTAAAAGATCGAAAGATTGAAAACAGGTTCTCTGCTGACCTTATTAAAAATTCCTATTCCCAAATTAGGGCGACCTTTCAAGAGATCAGAAACTATCGACACATTGTGCGTTTTCTGCTTGCCAGGGTACTGTACAATGATGGTCTGGTGACGATTTTCTCATTTGGAGGAATCTACGCAGCTGGGACATTTGGATTTACATTCAACGAGGTGATGTACTTTGGTATTGCGCTGAATGTTGCTGCGGGGCTCGGGGCATTCCTTTTTGGATTTTTAGATGATATGATTGGTGGAAAGAATACAATTCAACTTAGTAACCTTGGTTTAATTATTGCGTGTCTGCTTGCGGTTTTTACCACAAGCGTTACCGTCTTTTGGGTTGCTGGAATTCTAATTGGTCTGTGCGCAGGCCCCAATCAAGCCTCTAGCCGATCACTCATGTCAAGATTTACTCCAAAAGAAAAGCAGAATGAATTCTTTGGTTTCTTTGCATTCTCAGGAAAAGCAACAGCGTTTATTGGCCCACTTATGCTTGGAATCCTAACCAAAGAGTTTGGATCGCAGCGCTATGGCATCGCGATTGTTGTTGTTCTGGTTCTTGCAGGGGCCTATATCCTGCATGGATTAGATGAGAAAGAAGCCAGCAAAGCCTCTGTGATATCTAAATAAAACTCTCTAAGACTTAATATCCCATATTCAAGCTCAAGCTACAATCATCGTAGCTTTATAACTATACTTACAAATTTTAAATAAAGTATTACTTAAAATAAAAACTTAAATTTTTTAATTAATGTATTACTTTAATTAAGTTATTGAAATATATGTATTAATATTCTTATATTATATAAAGTTATAACTTATAAATATTGAAAAATTTTATAT
>Ga0066376_10003701_pt1 | contig 13520 bp, 13 predicted proteins | sample Knorr_S15_td_Bot_FD_77009 | JGI IMG/M metagenome (GOLD analysis project Ga0066376, IMG submission 77009) | Marine microbial communities from Southern Atlantic Ocean transect - Knorr_S15_td_Bottom_ad_5009_LV_A | ecosystem: Environmental > Aquatic > Marine > Oceanic | place: Southern Atlantic... | reverse complement strand
CTGATCTATCTCACATCTTTTTCGAAATATGAATGGGGAACCCCTCGCGCATGGATGAGCTAGACCGAAAGATCATCATTATTCTCGAGAAAGACGGCCGTGCCGCCAACGCAACGATTGCTCGTGAGGTTGGCGTCAGTGAGGGAACAGTCCGCCGGCGACTCAAACGCCTGATCGGTGACGAGATCATCAAGGTGGTGGCCTTCCCGGACCCCAAGGCCCTTGGATTCGAGTCCGAGGCGCTCATCGGCGTCCAGGTAGACCCGGACAAGATGGACCAGGTTGCCACGGAGCTTTCCAACCTGGAGAACACGCGCTGGGTGGCGCTGGCGACCGGTACCTTCGACATATTCGCCTGGGCGATACTGCCGGATGCCGAGACGCTAGGACGATTTCTCCGTGAAAAAGTTGGCGTGATCCCGGGCGTGCGTCGCACCGAGACATTCGTAACCCTTGCGATCCGCAAGCGGGATTACAGCCTCCCACTCGCTTAGCTATCCGGTCAGCGCTCAAGGGTTTCGGAATTCAGAGACTCTCCGGGTAATTTGGCCTCGGGACTTGCGGTAAGTCCTCAAAGACCAGAAACTCTCTCCTCCACTTGCCGTTCGACGGATCGCGGCAAGGCGCCCTTTTTAATTCAGGAGCACTGATGATAACCGCGGTCTCCAGACAAAATCGCACTCTTATAGACGCCCTCGTCCCGTACAGGGGCATCTGGGTGGACATAGCGACCGTCATCGTCGGTAGCCTTGTGATTGCGGCGTTCGCGCAGCTCAAGTACACACTCCCGACCACGGCCGTACCGATCACCGGCCAGACCTTCGCGGTGTTGCTAGTAGCGGCCACTGTTGGGTCAAAACGGGGCGGGTTCGCGGCGGTTCTGTATCTGTTTGAAGGTTCCGCCGGACTGCCTTTCTGGGCGGGCGGCGCATCAGGCACGATCTGGAGCATAGTTTCCGGCGGCTACATCGTCGGATTCGTCCCGGCGGCTTTCCTGGTCGGATTCCTTGCGGAGAGAGGTTGGGACCGCGGTCCGTGGCTCATCGGTGCACTGGTACTCGCCAACGCCGTGATCTACATCCCCGGACTCTGGTGGTTGGGCCACGAACTGGGCACGAGTTACGGGAAAACCCTGGAGTTCGGTCTCTGGCCGTTCATTCTGGGTGATCTGGCGAAGATCGTGCTCGTGTCGCTGGCGCTGCCGAGCGCCTGGACGCTTTATGACCGGTACGACCCTCGTTCTGGACGTACGGGATCTTCTGGGCGCGGAGCGGATCCCGACGGTAATCTGTAGGGGTCCAGTCGTCCTCTCTGGTCACTGGACCCCAAGCCGTTAATCACTTCCTGTCACGCCGAAACTTTCCGGTCTGACGCACACATATTCGGCCTCGACGTGTTCGAGCCAATCGTGGGGAACAGCCAGATGTATCGAGACATGACCTGCGGCGAGCCGCGCCAGACAGACTCTGGCAAAATCATCACCCTCGCCGGTTGGGTGCACCGACGCCGTGATCACGGTGGTCTTACGTTCATCGACCTACGAGACTTCTCGGGCATCATGCAGGTGGTGTTCAACGAGGACACCGCTCCGGACGCCCACACACTCGCCGGTGATCTGAGGAGTGAGTGGGTGGTACAGATAAAAGGCACCGTACAGGAACGCCGGGCCGGTGCCGAAAATCCTGACCTTCCGACCGGATCGGTCGAGTTGATCGCGTCCGAACTAACGGTCCTGAACCGATCAGAAACGCCGCCGTTCGAGATCGAGGATGACCTCAACGTTTCCGATGAGACCCGGCTTCGGTACCGATTCGTGGACCTCCGCAGGCCGCGGATGTACAAAAACTTGAGGTTGCGTCATGACGTGATCCAGGCAACTCGTACCTACATGGTGGGTGAGGGGTTCCTGGAGATCGAGACGCCTATCTTGCTTAAGTCGACACCGGAAGGCGCTCGAGACTATGTCGTGCCGAGCCGGGTTCACCCAGGCACGTTTTATGCGCTCCCACAGTCACCACAGCAGTTGAAACAGATTCTGATGGTCTCCGGGGTGGACCGGTATTTCCAGTTCGCTCATTGCTTCCGGGACGAAGACCTTCGTGCGGACCGTCAGCCTGAACATACCCAGATAGACCTCGAGATGTCGTTCGTTGACCAGGAAGACGTGCTGCAGGTACTCGAAGGTCTGTACACAACGATGGTGGCGGAGACCCGGCCTGATCTGCAGGTACCGACCCCGTTTCCGCGCATGACTTATGCGGAAGCGATCGAGAGATACGCGACGGACAAGCCGGACGTTCGTTTCGGTATGGAGGTTTCGCGGCTTACCGATGTCGTGGCAAATTCAGGGTTCGGCGTATTCGAGTCCGTTGTTTCCGCCGGTGGGGCGATCCGAGCGATCGTCGCGACAGGTTGTGCCGACTACACGCGGCGGCAGACGGATGAGTTGATCGAGTTCGTCAAAAGCAGCGGTGCACAGGGCCTGATCCCGATGCACATCTCGGCGAGCGTGTCCAGCCTGGATGAGGTGACGCTGGATGACATTCGGTCCCCCATCCGTAACCACGTTTCGCTGGACACGCTAAAAGAGATCGCAAAAGCGGCTGGGGCGGGACCGGGCGACCTTATTTTGATCATCGCCGGGCCTGAGGGCATCGTTAACACCGCCATCAGCAATCTGCGTGGTGAGATGGGGCGTCGGCTTGAGCTGGCCGATCCCAACGTCTTCAAATTTGTATTCGTCGTCGACTTCCCATTGTTTGAATGGGACGAAGATCGGAGCGGTTGGGCTGCTATGCACCACGTGTTCAGCTCGCCGCGACCGCAGGATGTGGGGTTGTTGGATACCGACCCTGGGGCCGCGCTCGGCCAGTTGTACGATCTCGTGCTGAACGGTGTTGAGCTTGGAAGCGGGAGCATCCGCATCATTGACCGCACAGTCCAGGAGAAGGTGTTCGCGTTGATCGGACACTCTGCCGAGCAGGTCGAAGAAAGATTTGGCCAGTTGCTGCGTGCGTTCGAGTACGGCGCGCCGCCCCACGGCGGAATGGGCCTCGGGCTGGACCGAATCGTGATGTTGCTTGCGGGAGAGGACAACATCCGAGAGGTAATCGCTTTCCCGAAAACACAGGCTGCGGTGGATCCGTTATTCGATGCCCCCAGCGCGATCACGGATGAACAGCTCGAAGAGTTGTCGATTCGCGTAGTCGATTCTGGCGGATAACAGCAACACATAAAGGGTAGACGCACCGCTGCCGTGAACGGTGTATTCGCGGTGATATAATTTCGGATACCCTCCAATCGTGAGCCGAGGGTTATCGCGGCACGGGAGAAATCAAATTTGAAGGTCACCCAGGACGAGGTCGTGGACCGGCAGGCACTGCTCCACGTTGAGATCGAAGACGAACGGCTTGAAACGCACCTCCAGCGTGCGTATCAGAAGCTCGTCCAACGGACCACCATTCCTGGTTTTCGGAAGGGCAAGACGCCCCGAAGACTGTTCGAACAGATGGTCGGTCGATCGGTGTTGGTTGAAGAGGCACTCGAAACGCTTGTTCCTGACGCCGTTGCGGCAGCTATCGAGCAAGAGGATATCGACTCGTACGGCACGCCTCGTGTGAGCGTCACGGAGTACGAACCGGTCCCAAAACTTGATGTCACTGTGCCTCTAAGGCCGGCCGTGAACGTGGGCGATTACGCCGGGCTTGATCTGGAAGAAGAGCTGGAAGAGGTGACGGATGAGCAGGTCGACCAGGCCGTGGAGCAGGCTCAACTCAGCCTCGCCACATGGGACCCGGTAGAGCGTGCGCTTGAGACCGGCGATCTCGCCGTGCTAACGGTCCTCGGCAAAGCGGGCGACGAAGAGGTGCTGAACGGCGACAACGTTGAGTTCATCCTCAGCGCGGACAGCGAAACTCCCATCCCCGGATTTACAGATGCAATCATTGGCATGGAGTCAGGTCAGACAAAAGAGTTCACGCTCGATATCTCCGAGGATTTTCCAGGCGAACAGGTCGCAGGAAAGACCGTCGAATGCAACGTAGAGTTGTTTGAAGTCAAGTTCCACAACCTGCCCGATATCGACGATGATCTTGCCCGCAGTGTCGGACAGGGTTACGAGTCGCTGGACGAGATGAAGACGGGCCTGCGGACTCAGTTTGAGGAAGCGGCAAGTGCCGTCGCCCAGCGACAGCTTCAGGAGAAGATCCTGGATGCGCTGCTGGAAACGAGCGAGTTCGAGATCCCGCCGCTGATCGTTGAGCACGAAGCGGAACATGTACTGCACGATCAGCAACAGGCGTTGGCCCGATACCAGGTATCGATGCAGGACTATATGGAGAATGCCGGGAAGAGCGGCGAGGAGCTTCTTGAAGAGGCCAAGGAATCTGCGCTCACGCGACTCAAGCGAACGCTCCTCATAGAAGAGGTTGCCCGGGTTGAGGAGATCGAGGTTTCTGACGAAGAAGTGGAAACCGAGATCGAAACCATGATGGCGAACGCCGGACCCCAGGCAGATCGATCCCAGGTTGAGTCAGATGAGGCACAAGCTTCGATCAGGTCGATGATTTTAAGACGAAAGTCCGTCGAAAAGCTGGCGGAGATAGTACAGTCAAAGGGAGGGACGCCCGCGAAGGCTGCATCGGCAGATGCTGAGGCCGCTGCGGACGATGACGAAAACACGGACGAAGAATCCACTGAGGAGTCTGTCGACTAATCCGTGGATTGGTCCGTGATCCAGCACGAATACACAGTCACCAAGCCAGCTTGTAGTACCACCGACCGGGACAACCCGGTCAATTGGATAAAGGACATTTGAATGCTGATGAGGCCCGAACATTCAATGCAGCGTCCCGAAGACATCGTTCCGATGGTCATCGAGACAGGCGCACGCGGCGAACGAGCCTTCGACATATATTCGCTCCTGCTGAAGGAACGGATTATCTTCCTTGGCACCCCGATCAACGCCCAGGTGGCGAACGTGATCGTCGCCCAATTGCTGTACTTGGACCGGGAAGACCCGGACCGGGACATCAATATGTACATCAACTCACCCGGTGGGGTGATCTACGACGGTCTGGCGATCTTCGACACGATGCAGATGCTTCGGGCCGATGTTTCCACGATCTGCGTTGGCGCCGCAGCCAGCATGGGAACCATCCTTTTGGCAGCGGGCCAGAAGGGCAAGCGATACGCCCTGCCAAACTCAACGATCCACATGCACCAGCCGCTTGGCGGGGCACAGGGACAAGCGAGTGATATTGAGATCCACGCCCGTGAAATTCTGCGTTTGCAGGACACCTTGCGCGGAATTCTTGTCGAAACCACGGGTCAGCCATACGACACGATCGCCCGGGATACCGACCGCGACCGATTTATGACGGCGGATCAGGCGGTTGAGTACGGCCTCATCGATGAGGTGCTCCACAAGCCTGAAGATGATGCCGAAAGTGATAGCCAGGCAGCCGATTAACTCACCCACCTAAAAGCTCGCCACATGACCGGAGCACTGCGTTTGTAACAGGCGTCAGGCTCCGATCGGCGAAGGCTCGGTAGAGGCGATGACAACAGAGATTCCACGAGGTCCAGAAGGTCCCGGCGGCCAGCCCCCGGAGACTTACGTTTGTTCCTTTTGCGGTAAATCGCAGCAGGCGGTAAGGCGGCTCATAGCTGGCCCGTCAAAGATATTCATCTGCGACGAGTGTGTGGACCGGTGCCACCTGATCATCGCCGATGATCAGGCGCCGATCACAGCCATCCCGCACGGCCTGCCTCGTACTCCACGCGAGATCTTTGAGCGGCTCAATGAATACGTGATCGGCCAGGAACGGGCCAAGCGTGTTGTCAGCGTGGGCGTATACAACCACTACAAGCGTGTGTGGCGCCCGGTCCCGGATTCCGATATCGAACTGGCCAAGACGAACATCATGCTGGTCGGCCCAACCGGTTCAGGCAAGACGCATCTCGCACAGACCCTCGCCCGAATCCTTGACGTTCCGTTCGCCATTACGGACGCAACGCCGCTTACCGAGGCCGGCTACGTCGGCGAGGACGTGGAGAACATTCTCCTGCGCCTTATCCAGGCTGCCGACTTCGACATCTCCCGTGCCGAGCAGGGCATTATCTACATCGACGAGATCGACAAGATCGCCCGGAAGGCCGCGAATCCATCGATTACGCGTGACGTCTCGGGTGAGGGCGTCCAGCAGGCGCTCCTGAAAATCCTCGAGGGATCGGTCGCAAGCGTTCCGCCGCAGGGCGGGCGTAAGCACCCCCACCAGGAATTTATTCAGATCGATACCACGAACATCCTGTTCATACTTGGTGGCGCTTTCGAAGACCTGAACTCGGTGATCAAACGACGTCTTTCGGCCGGTTCGAGCATGGGCTTCGGCAGCAGTGGTGTGAACTACACGACCGAAGAAGACCAGGATCAGATCTACACGCAGGTCACGCCCGAGGACCTGCTTCAGTACGGGTTCATCCCGGAGTTCATCGGCCGTGTACCGTTGTGCGTCGGACTGTCTGATTTGAGCGAATCACAACTAGTTCAGGTGCTCACTGAGCCGCGAAACGCGCTCGCCAAGCAGTACCAGGCTTTGTTTGAAATGGACGATGTGGAGCTTGAGTTCACGCCATCTGCGCTTGACGCGATGGCATTTGACGCAAAGAAGCGACGCGCCGGAGCACGTGGGCTACGCGCCATTCTCGAAGAGACACTGCTCGACATCATGTACGAGATACCCTCGATGGATGCCGTTGAAAAATGCATCATCGACGCGCCGACCGTCACAGACGGAGAACCGCCGGTGCTGCTCGACAGTGAGGGATCCAGGATTGATTTCGAAATGCCGGAGCGACCAGCGGCGTAGTCGAGAGAACGACGGTACCAGAACGTTAACGATAAACGGGGCTTCGACGCAGATGCGTAGTGGTCCCATATTCGCGAACACCAGATACCGGGGCGCTAGTCCAGTGTCAGGCCAGGCTCTATCTCGACGGTAAGGTCCAACGCGGCACCCTGCCCCGCAGCATTGAGATCGATTCTGCCATCGCCTATCGCTGCGAGGGTCGCTACGAGCAGGGGCCGTTCACGCTCCACGCCTGTGGCACGAATTGCTTTGAACAGTGGAAGAGATTCGCCCGGATCAGCCTGTAGCTCTTCGATCGTCCGGTCGCCGGTTTCTGACCACGCGTCTTCGTAGTTCTGGCCCGAAAGAGGAAATCGGCAGTAGGCGACGACCGGGCCGAGGTCCAACGCTTCTGTCGCCACGTGGATCATCACACCCGATTCTTTCGCATGGGTCCGGATCAATTCCCAGATAATCTGGTCGATCATGCCGATCGGCCCGCCGGGGAGTGCCGGATGCAGGTTGACCATGATGAAGTGCTGACACAGGACCGGGGCGATGAGCATGTAGCCGGCGGTAACGGACACATCCACGGAGTAGGGTTCAAGCAGCTCAAGAACCGCTTCGTCAAACTTCCCGCGTAGCTCGGACCATGGCGCTCGACCGTTATCGGTCCTAAACCTCTGTGATGAGAGGGGGACCAGGGGGATACCCCGCTCCTCAACGAGGTCCATGTAGCGATCAGTGCCTTTGTGCTGCCCGCGCTCGCGGTTGACGAACACAAACTCAATCTGAGCGTTCAGCGCGCCTGAGTCAATTGCGTCTAGCGCAGCGGTCAGCAGGCCGCGAGAGCCCTCTCCGCGCCCGGTGGAGAACCATCCCAGCTTCAGTGGGGCGCCGTGCTTCTCTGTATCAGCGCTGGTCATGCGCTATCCGTCAAAGTCGTCTGGTTCGTTGTCGGACTCTTCTGGCACGAACCGCATCTGTTCTGCGAACGCGGACTGGAGGCGGGTCACCTTGAGCTCTGTCGCTGACAACAGTTCGTTGCAACGCTTTGCAAGTCCCATGCCTTCTTCGAACAGGCGTGTCGAGTCGTCTAAAGAGAGCGGCCCTGTCTCAAGCTTGCGGACCGCATCTTCCAGCCGGGAGAAAGCATCTTCAAAGCTTGCCGGTTCCTGATCAGCTTTGGAATCGGCGTCCTGTTGTGCCCGTCTGGGACTCATGAGTGGTTAGTTCCTGTCGTGTGGAATTCAGTTACTGGTTGCAATTTATCGGAATCACCGAATCTAGATTTCAGGTTATCAGCGCGTGGACGAGCCGTCACCGCGTCGCGGTCGCACCTGTGTCGCCTCGGCGCTCACCTCGCCGTCAGCCAGCGCCAGGTCAAAAGAGTGGCCCTCGGCGAGTTGGGTAACAGAACTGACTATCGACCCGTCTTCTCCTCTAACGACTGCGTAGCCACGGGAGAGGATTGCTGAAGGGTCTAGGGCCGATAACTGTAGCTCCAGTGATCTGAGGCGCTCTCGATGGATCGCCAGGGATTGTCCGAGTGCCTGTCCGGCGGCCTTGAGGAGTTCATCGACACGCTGTCTAGGATGCCCGGTCTCCGGCGCGAGGAACGCCAGGCGATCGACCGCCTGTTCGAGTCGCATTCGATGATCTGTGACCTGGCGAGACGCCCGATCCGAGAGTCGGTTGGCGAATCCGGCCACGGCGGCGGCGAGCTCGCGCCGGTCTGGAACTACGATCTCGGCGGCGGCGGACGGGGTCGGCGCTCTCACATCTGCGACGAGATCGGCGATTGTGATGTCCGTCTCGTGTCCGACTCCGCTCACCACGGGTATCTCAGAACCGAAGATGGCCCGTGCCACGATCTCCTCGTTGAAGGCCCACAGGTCTTCAAGAGAGCCGCCGCCGCGGGCCACGATGATGACATCGATACCCGGGTCCAGGTTGAGCGCCCCTATCGCCCCCACGATGCCCGGAGCGGCGGCGTCACCCTGTACCGCTGTCGGCGCGAGGACCAGTTCTGCGAGTGGATACCGGCGTTGCAAGACGTTCGTGATGTCCTGAATCACCGCTCCCGTTGGAGAGGTCACCACTCCGATCCGTTTTGGAAATGGGGGGAGTTCACGTTTGCGTGCGACTCCGAAGAGTCCTTCAGAGTCCAGTTGCCGTCTTAGCTCTTCGAACGCTTGCTGAAGCGCGCCGACGCCTTCCGGTTTGACCATGTCGACGTAGAACTGGAGGTCGCCACGCACTGCGTAGATGGAGACGCGGCCGTGTGCGAGAACCTCTGCGCCGTCCTGCAGGAACTCGGCGCCACGTGCGGGTTTGAACTGTACGCAACGCATCGCGCCTTCAGCGTCGCGTAGTGTGAAGTAGTGGTGCCCGGAACCTGCCCGGACGTGGTTCGAGACTTCGCCCCTCACCCAGAGATCGGAGAGGCTGGGGTCAGCCTCGAGCAGGTCCTTCAGATAGGTAGCGACCTGGGAGACCGTATATACAGTCTGCGTAGTCATAGGCTCCGTTGGGCGATTATATTGATGGACTTCATCGTCGTTGGGCGTGTTGATGGCATCGGGCCGTCCGGGTGCTTCGATCGATCTGCTAGTCTCTGACCCGTTCCAGGTACTCGCCGGTTCGGGTGTCTACCTTGAGCACTTCACCCTCACTGATAAACAGGGGCACCGTCACCGAGATCCCGGTCTCCAGTTTGGCCTGCTTGGTTGCGCCGGTTGCGGTGTTGCCGGCAATGGCCATCTCCGTCTCGACGACGGTGAGGTTCACGGTGATCGGCGTTTCCACCTGGATGACGCTGCCTTCGTAGAAAAGCAGGTCCAGGCTATCGCCTTCCTTTATGTAGTTCAGGGCATCGCCAAGGACCTCTTCAATGACCGGAAACTGGTCAAACGTCTCGTTGTCCATGAAGGTGTGGAGGTCGCCCTCCGAGTAGAGGAACTGCGACGACCGGCGGTCCATCGGAGCCGCGGTGAGCTTGTGGTTACCGTGTACTTTTCGCTCAAACACGTTACCTGTTTTGACGTTGCGCAGCTTCATCGTGAGTGTCGGAGGGGCCTTCGGAGCCTGGCGATGCTGCCACTCCATGATCGTGTACACCTCTCCCTCGAAGAGGATGCTCATGTTGCGTTTGATCTCACTTGAGCTGATGGTCATTTCTGGTCCTTGGAAAAGTACAGTTGGGAGTTGGTAGCCGGTAGTGACGCCGTCGCACGGTGCCGTTGTGATGGTGTGCCTGGAGTTTTAAGTTTCTATCTTTGGGGCGTGGCTGAGCACTCGCGCCCTGCCGTTTTCCAGCACGACAACGTCTTCGATCCGAACGCCGCCCCAGCCGGATATGTAAATTCCTGGTTCGATGGTAAACGTCATTCCGTCTTCAAGCTTGGTCTCGACACGGGATGCGACCCACGGTGCTTCATGGACTTCCAACCCGACTCCGTGTCCGAGGCTATGCCCAAACTCATCGCCGTAGCCAGCTTCCACGATCACCGCTCGTGCGAGGTTATCGGCGTCGGCTCCTGTCATGCCGGCCTCAACACTTTCGATGGCGGTCAACTGCGCGGCAAGCACGGTGTCGTACACCTTCTTGAACCGATCGTCCGGTTCTCCCACGACCACGGTGCGTGTCAGATCACTGCAATAGCCCTGATACCGAGCGCCCATATCGATGACGATCGATTCACCTTCCTGGATTTTACGATCCCCGGCCCTGTGATGCGGGAGTGCGGCGTTGGGTCCTGAGCCGACGATAGTGGGGAATGAAAGCGACTCTGCGCCCTGTTTCCGAACCGCCACTTCTATGCGCCATGCGATCTCGTCTTCGGTATCGCCGACGGCAATGGTTTTAGCGACCTCAGTGAAGGCGTGGTCTGCGATGTCTATTGATCTTTGAAGTAGCGCCAACTCGTCGGAATCTTTGAATGCCCTCAAGCCAAGCGGAACGCCGATCGTAGGTACAAGATCAAGTTCTACAGCGCCGTTCTCTGCTTCGGTTGTAGCCGCTTTGAATCTATCAAGAAGTTGGACCGTGACGTTATCCGCCTCGAAGCCCAGGTTTTTGACGCCGAACTCGCCGAGGAGCCCCGGCAGCCAGTCGAGCCGTCCCGTAATTCTGTCTACGCGATAGTCCGGCGCCTGGTTGCCGGCTTGCTCTGTATAGCGGGAATCGGTGGCGAGAACCGCGCCGTCCTGCGTGATGAACAGGTAACCGGCGGTACCCACAAAGCCCGACAGGTAACGCCGGTTTTCGTCGTCGGTCACCAGCATGGCGTCGATGCCGAGTTCCTCAAATTTCGAACGCAGGTTATCGATTCGGCCGACGATGGCGCTCAAGCTGCGCCGCCTTCCTGCAGATGGTGTGTCATGTGCTCCAACGCATACAGGTACCCGCGCCAGCCAAGGCCAGCGACCTGTCCGACCGCGATCGGCGCTATGACCGAGTGTCGCCGGAACTCTTCCCTTGCGTGGATGTTGGACAGGTGGACCTCGATGAGTGGCAGCCCGGCGTCACGCAGGGCGTCTCCAAGGGAGTAGCCCACACCGGTCAGCGCCGCCGGGTTGATGACGATCCCGTCCGCTCCGCCGGAGTTTTCCTGGAGGAAGTCAACGATCGCTCCCTCGTGGTTGGACTGAAAGAACTGGACATCTACGCCAAGTTCGCCGGCGCGATTTGATATCGCGGTCTCGATCTCGGGGAGCGTCTTGCTCCCGTACTGACCGGGATCCCGGCGTCCCAGATTGTTCAGATTAGGTCCGTTGATGACGAGTATTTTGGTCACGCGATATCAGTTCTCCCGGCCCCACATGATACGCGGGCGGTGTCGTTTCGAGGCGTGTCGGCAGATAGGGTACAACGCCGGTAGGTATCGAAGCTTCCGGGGCGTCACCCAGTCCTCGATCTTGCATTCCCACAGAGTTCAAAGCTGACGGCAATAAACAGGCCGGTACAACCGCATTTCTAAAATTATCTACGGCCCGCACGCGGGTGGGACTGCAGGTAAACCTTTCGGGCCTGTTCCGTGGAGACGTATGTGTAGATCTGCGTCGTGGCCGGGCTGGAGTGACCCATCAGGTCTTGCACCACCCTGAGATCGGCTCCACCATCAAGCAGGTGCGTCGCGAAGCTGTGGCGGAGTGTGTGGGTGTGAAAATTCGGGTCCAAGCCTGCCTTCAGAGCGTAGCGTTTCACGAGACGCTCGATGCTACGGGCGCTTAGACGGCCGCCATAGCGGTTCAGGAATAGCGCCGTTTCAGACGGGCGTGCGACCATCTCGGGGCGGGATTTGTGCAGATATGCCTCGACCGCCCTTAGCGCAGGCCTGCCGAGGAGCGCCACTCGCTCCTTGTCTCCTTTGCCGACCACTCGTAGTTCGCTCGCCTGGAAATCTATGTCGCCATTATTCAGAGAGCAGATCTCGGCGACCCTCAAGCCAGCCGAGTACAGTACTTCAAGAATCGCGCGATCTCGCAGGCCGATTTCGGTGCCCACGTCAGGCACATTGAGGAGCAGTTCTATCTCTCGCTTCGTGGCGGCTATGGGAAGCCGACGGTCGAGCCTCGGCGAGGTGACGAGGTCCGTTTGATCTCGCTCAATATCGCCGCGATCTGACAGGAATCTATAGAACGCCCGAAGTGCGGTCAGCTTGCGGCTCACGCTTGGCTTTACGTATCCGAGTTCTAGGAGCCATGCCAGGTAGTCACGCAGGAATCGGCGATCTGCCTTGTCTAGATCCGACACGCGTCTGAGCCGCAGAAATTCTCCATATGCGGCGATGTCAGACGTGTAGTTACGGACCGTGTAGGCCGATAGCTGACGGCTCGTTCGAAGATGATCACCGAATTCGGCGACTGACGCTTCCCATTGCGCTTCGTCCAGGGTTGCGCCGTCATCTTCCGTTAATCGGCGACGCCGTCCACTTCGTGTAGTCATGACACGCCCCCGCTACTGGTTTTGGGGGCGCTCACGATTTTCCAGAGAAAAGCGTTAAGCCCCGACCTTGACCTCTGCGCCCTCTGACTTTTCTTCAGTCTCGGGAACGGGGCCGTCATAGTCTTCCTTCGTGACGCATTTCGCGCCGTTGCGTCCACGTGCCACAAGCAAGCCACCACATTCAGGGCATGGCTCTTTGAGCGGTCGTTGGCGGGTGGAGAATTCACAATCAGGGTAGTTCTCGCAACCATAGAAGCGACGGCCGCGCGGACCTCTCCCCTTGCGTTCAAGCAACTCGCCGCCATCTTCCGGGCACTTCGCCCCCGTGGTGAGACGGAGCGGCTTTGAGTTTTTGCAGTCAGGGAATCCGGAGCATGAGAGGAATTTACCGAACCGACCGGTCTTGATGACCATCGGTCGTTCACATTCTTCACAAATCTCGTCGCTCTCTTCGTCAAGCGCAGAGCGCGAAACGCGCTCGGCATTCTCTTTTGCGCCCTCTACGGTGCTATCGAACGGACCGTAGAACTCCTGGAGCATGGGCACCCAATCGATATCTCCGCGTGCCACTTCGTCGAGTTTTTCTTCCATACCCGCTGTGAACCCGGTGTCCATGATGTCCGGGAACCATTCGATCAGGAAGTCGTTGACGGCAAAGCCAAGCTTTGTGGGCTTGAATCGCGCCTTTTCTCGGGAGACGTAGTCGCGTGACTCGATTGTGG
>Ga0066376_10003693_pt1 | contig 13541 bp, 10 predicted proteins | sample Knorr_S15_td_Bot_FD_77009 | JGI IMG/M metagenome (GOLD analysis project Ga0066376, IMG submission 77009) | Marine microbial communities from Southern Atlantic Ocean transect - Knorr_S15_td_Bottom_ad_5009_LV_A | ecosystem: Environmental > Aquatic > Marine > Oceanic | place: Southern Atlantic... | reverse complement strand
TTCCATTGCGGTAGCCCGACTCCCGGTGCTCACCCCCCCCCGGGGGGGCTTGCGCTTCCACCTCCTGGACGCATCTTCTACACTTCCCATCCATCCATCGACAGGAGTTTGAGCTGAGCCATGAACTGGGCGCGCCGGGTGAAAGCTGGAAAGATCCGCGGACTCTATCGCTCCGCGCGGCAGGGACTGTGTGATGAAGACATCCTGCTCGATGTAGGGTGCCTTCCTGGTCCAGGCTCTTCACGGACAGGGCGCCCTGGCACCCGTGTTCATAGAGGGCTCCAAAGACAGCGTTCGTCAGCTGCTGGATGAATTGGCTGCCGCCCCGTGAACGGATTGGCGAGGCTCCCACGCTTCGCCCGCGGCCGCGGCTTGGCGCTCCAACTCGCCGCGCCAACCCAATACCTCACCGGCTTTGATGTGTTTGATGTCCCACTCCGGGTAGCGGTCCTCGAGCGTATCCCCCAGTTTCTGTGCTACGGCCCAACGGTCCCACGCGATTTTCATCCACTCGTGTGGCATGGCTTCGCGCACGGCGGGATCGAGTTGCCACGCGCTTCGCACATCCACCACCGACGGCTCTCCGGTGGATGGCCCCGACCACTTCGACCAGCCGATCGACAAGGTGTTGCGCTCGCGGTCGGGGACGGTGTGCCCGGTGTGGATCGTGGCTCCATTGCGAATGAGGGCTTCCCCGGCCTTGAGTCGGACCGCCACCTGGCCGGGCAACGGGTCCTCGCCGTTCCAACTGGGTGTATACGGGACCCCCTTGTCCTTCATCGCCTGCGGGAGGAGCACATCATGCTCGAACGGCGTGCGCCATCGATTGTGACTACCGGGCACCAGTTCGTGGCACTCGTCATCGACCAGCGCCAGGAAAATGCTCACTCCATTCCGCTCGGCGATAGACTTGGCGTTACTTTCCCGGACCTCCTCCCAGCGGATTTTCTCGACCTTCTCGGAGTACGCCTCGGGACCGTCCGTGCGGGCCTCCTGCGCGAAGTAGCTCTTTCCGGTGCCCCACCAGGTCAGGTCCCGGTGCCAGCCGAGACCGTGTTCGTGCTTCGAATTGTTGCACCACAGGAGCATCCCACCCATCACCATATCCTCAGGCTGGAGTCCGCCACACCAGGAGTCGACAAAGCTCAGGAGCTCTGGTGAGCCGTGGAACTCGGAAAAACTGGGCTCCCCGAAAGCGGGATGGATCAGGCCTCGGATCGCCCACGGCTCCTCTTCTCCGGTGCGGTGTACATAACCCTTCGAGCCGTCGATCTTGCTATAGCCGAGATCGGGTGAGCAAGCCTCGGTAACGCGGCGACCGGCCTCGCGGAGAATGGGGATCCATGGGTTGTCGACAAAGTCGCTGATGATGACGAAACCATGCTCCTGCAAGTGGGCCAGCCTCTCCGGCGTGGCTCCGGCAGCCGCATGTTCGGGCTTGGCGTCCGCAAAGGCCGGGGCTCGGTAAGTTGTAGAGCTAGGCTCTGACTCCGACGACGACTCGTTCATCTTCGTTCATTTCCTTGTGACGACAGCTGATAGAGAGAGGCCTTGATTGACTCATGCCTTGTTCGCGTGCTTGATTTGGCGCGCGCCTCGCTCCCTGCCGCGTGCCTGTTCTTTCCGCTTCGAGCACACTCCAAGACGTGCCCTCGTTGGGCAGATCGACGGGAATATACTGCGGCTCTGGAAGGACGCAAGCTGGCGTCCTCGCCAGATGACGGGCCAGATGACGGGCCGGATATCGGGTGTAGGCCCCAGGTGGACCCGCGCCCGACCTGAAATGCTGCTTCACGGGTGCGCGGCGGCCCCCTACTCCGTACATTGCGATGCGGGCAACCCGGCTTTCCGACCTGCAACCCGGCGCTCGGACGATAGGTCATTTCTCGAGAACTGAAAGGTTGGTGATATGAGCAATCCGTCCACACCGTGCACCACGGTCTCGGGCGCCATCGACGACTTTGGCGCCGATCAGCCCGAGAAATACCGCGGCTGTGAAGCACAGCAGCTGCAGCGCTTCTGGGAGGGGACCCAGGTTTTGCCAGAGGAGAGTGGGCGGGCCTATGTCGGCGCCGCCGAGGAGGGCCTCTCTTTCTACGTGCTCTTCGAGGACAGTGATATCTTTTCCACCGCCACGGGTGACAACCAGAAGATGTGGACCCTGGGTGACGTGGCCGAGTTCTTCATAAAGCCCGGGGTCGAGCGCTCCGACTACTGGGAAATCCACATCACTCCCAATGACTACCTGATGGATATCCACATCCCAGACCGGGGCAAATTCAACGCCGGCTCGATCAGTTGGGAGGATGTTATCGCCCCTGACAGTAATACGCACAAACGCGTCGAGGTGCTGGACGGCAGGTGGGCTGTCGAGATGTGCGTACCGTGGCAGGCCTTTGGACTGGAGGCGGCGCCGGAGACCGGCACAGTCTGGCAATTCGCCGTCTGCCGCTACAATTACAACGGCGGCCTTGACGCCCCGGAGCATTCCTCTACCGCCCATCTGAGCGAGCCGGGTTTCCACCGCTATGAGGAATTCACCGACCTGGTCTTTGCATGAAAACCTTACACCTACAAGAAGGTCGGCGAGTTGGACATCCGCGCCGACGTCTACCGGCCCGACGACAAGCACACGACCCGTCGCCGGGTGGATTCACGGTGGCGCGCTCATCATGGGCCACCGCAGTCAGATCGACATGCGCGCGAAGGATCTCCCCCTTAACGCCGGTTACACCGTCGTCTCGACCCGGACGACGATTTACCAGAATGCCGGTCGCAGACCATTGATCCGGCCAGATTCGGTAATCTGGGATTTCAACGGAACCATCCTCGACGACGTCGCCCTGGCAGCGGCGTCGATCAGTGAGCTCCTCCGTAGAAGGAACCTGCCAACTCTCGACGTAGACTCGTACCGGCGCGTCTTCAGGTTCCCAATATCTGAGTTCTACCAGACCATCGGTCTTGACCTGTCCGTCGAATCCCTCCCTGTGGTGTCCGACGAGTTTCACGAACTGTATCTCGCCGGCGTGGGAGCCTGTTCACTGAACGACGGCGTAATCCGCCTGCTCGAGTTTTTCCGGGAATCGAACATCCCCCAGTTCATCCTGTCGGCCGCAGAGCAGGTCCTGCTCGAATCCTGGATTCGGACCCGAGAGATCGAACCCTTTTTCGACGGGATTTTCGGGTTGTCGGATCGACTTGCCCGGTCCAAAACCGACAGAGGGATCGAACTTCTGTCAGTCCACAGCCTCGATTCATCCCGAGCCCTGTTCATCGGAGACACCGATCACGATGCGGAGGTTGCCCGAGCGCTTGGGGGGCATTCAGTGGCGGTCCTCCGGGGACACCAGGGGCGCGACCGGTTCGTCAGCCACTCCGGCGATATCTTTGAGGACTTCGACGAACTGATGAGTGCCCTGTCTGAAGATTCCGGGCGTGCTATGAACGATATCACGGGAGAAACCATTGACGATCGAAACTGACCGGGACCTCCGGATTTCCCCACACCCCTCAGTTCGCGGACCCCGAGGCGAATGGCTTTGCCCTTATCGACGGCGAGACCAACAGCCTCGACGGACGTGCCTATCTGCGGACCGACATCGGCATGACACAGGTGATCACTGCTTTCGGCAAGTCGGTGGAGGTGCGTCAGGAAGTGGCCAATATCTTCGACCAGTTCAACGTCGTCGGTTACCGCTATCTGCCGGCGCCTGATGGTGCCCTCGTCGAGCTGCGCAACGCCTTGGGACGGCGCGTCTACAACCTCAATCTGTCCGTTGGATTCTGAGCGGCCTAACGTCTGCGATCGGGGGGTGAGCTGGCGCCGTCAGCATACCTTAGCAGCCCGTTGATAAAGTCCATTCACGCTGCGATGCGCCCTGGAGGCCGATGTCGGCGTTGCCTTCGCTCCCTGAATTCTCAGAGCCGCTTGACCAGGTATCGGTGGAGTTCCTCCTCCCGGTGCGGGTCGCCATCGGGGTCCCAGTAGGTGTAGCCAGAGATGAACTCACCGAAGCCGGCATCTTCGTACGCCAGCTTGGAATAGAGCGCCCTGGCAGCATCCTGATTTGGATTTGTCGCCGTGACCTCGAGCCCAAGAAGCAGCACCCCCCGTTTCCGGGCGAGCTCCTCCGCGGCCTCCATCAGAGCTCTCCCGATCCCCTGGCCGCGCAACTCCTCATCTACGCCAAGCCCGCCGATCTCCGCGCATCCCAGGCTTCTGCCCTGTTCGGTGTGCTCCCCGGAGCTTTCTGGCCACGTGATCGTGACAGAGCCGCAGGGCCGGTCGTCCATCCACGCGACCAGCCAACTCACATCTCCCGCCTGCTGTAGCTCATACTTCTCCCGGTGTGGCTTCCCTGGAAATCCTGCAGGCTGGGGCTCCCAGGCTTCCATCTGAAGCAGGTCATCAGAAATCACGATCCTCACATCAGCCATGTCTCACATCAGCCATGTCTCACATCAGCCATGTGACGTCTCTTCCACCAACCGGTATCTCGCCCAGCCAAACGTCTCGGGAAGCCTGCGCCGGAGTTCGGCGAATCCCTGGACTACGTCGCTTGATCGACTGGACCGGAGTTGCCACTCGTCACTATCCTACTCTTTATCGACATGGCTGCCAAATGAGTTGCCAGGGCCGCCCGATTGGCAGGTTTTCTTGGACAGCAATGCTTCCACGTAGTAGGTTGCCAATCTGACCTCTTGAAGCACCCCTCCAGGATACAGGATCAGACACCTATGGACCGCGACAACGAATCGATCTACCTGCTGGACATGACCCGCTGTCAGCCAGCTGACGCCATCGGCACCGACTTTGTCAGAGGCAGGTGGACGGCGGTTGACTTCAGTATCGCCGCCGGCGCGGGCAAGATGCTCTTCAGCGGACCCGATACACAAGCACCTCCCGTGCAGCTGGATCCGGAGGTCAGCGGTTGGTACCACATCTTCGTCGGCACCTATCGCTACTTCATGCAGCCCGATTACTGTCTGCTGCTCAAGCTCTCATCAGACCGGGGCTACAGTCGCGCCGAGGTCGAGACCTTCCGTCGCGACAAGGATCTGGTCGCCGAGGAGATGATCCTTGGCCAAACCGACCTGGCCGAAGCCTATTGGAAAAGCGCCGATTTGTCGGGCGAGGAGATTATCTTCCACCGCCCCACCGTCGGTCAACAGGCCGAGAAGACAACCAACATCTCCTACATCCGCCTCGTGCCGCTGTCGGCGGCGGAACAGGTGCAAGCCGAGGCGGATCGTCAGCCGGGCGATCATCGGCGCCTCCTCGCCAACTACGACGGCGGGCAGAACACCCTCTGGGCCCACGCCAGTGACGACGAGATGCGAGACGAGTTTCAGGCCCTGGCACAGACCGATGTCAGATCGGTGCTGTGGGGTTGCGCCCGGTCGTTCGCCACCTACTACCCATCCAAGGTGGCTTCCAACGTCAAGTGGTCCTACGGTCTACCCGGTATCATGCGCCAGGCCCGTCTGGCCATCGAACGGCAGCGGCAGCACGATTTCGACTCGTTGCGTTCGGCGGTGAAGTGTGCCCGCGAGATCGGCATCGACATTTACCCGCAGATGCGGATGAGCGGCGAGCAGCTACCGCCAAATCACCTCGATTACAGCGGTCCGGGCGAGTTTCAGCAGCAACACCCGGAGTTCCGCTGTCTCTCGCCCGAGGGGTACCGCACGCGCCATCTGAGCCAGGCCTTCGGGGAGGTGCGCGCCAAATACATCGACCTCTTCCGCGAGTGGGTCGAGGACTACGAGGCGGACGGTGTCTGCATCGTCTTTTGCCGATCCTGGCCCTACGTGCTTTTCGAGCAGCCCGTGCTCGACTCCTTCAAGGCGGTTCATGGCATCGGCATGCAGGATATCGACTACCTCGATGAACGCGTGCTGAGGCACCGCGCCAGCTTCCTTACGCAGTTGCTGCGTGAGACCCGGCAGATGCTCGATCAGGTGGGAGAAAAATCGGGTCGGTCCCTGCGCGCGCTCTACGTAATCCCCGCCGAGGACTACAGCCTGACACCAAACCCCGATCTGGGCCCCTTCTCCCATCTCCTGATGCACGCCATGGATGTGGAAACCTGGGTCGGAGAAGGGCTGGTCGATGATCTGGTCGTCCACATTCAGGATACGGGTGATCCCGCCGGCAACGCCGCCCGACAGACCCTGGCGACCTACGTCGAGTTGGCGCAGGGCACCACGACACAGATTCACGCTGACCTCTATCCACGTCGCCAGTCGGCCGATTCCATGCGCGTGCGCGCCATGGCCTGTTACGAGGCCGGCGTCGACGGCCTCAGCTTCTGGGATTCCCACGGACGAGCCATGCGTCTGAGTGGATGGGCGATGCACCGCCTGCTGGGCCACCGTGACGAACTGGCCGGGATGAAGCCCTTTGCCGACAGTCTGTTTAGACGTAAGCCGCTCACCACGCTCGACGGCTACGAAATCCAGAGTGACTTCTGCCTACCTTCGGATGGATGAGCAGACCGCAGTCTCCGATGGCCCTGAGAGCTCGTTTCACGCGAGGCCTTGCATGAACCAACCAACCAAACTAAGAGAGATACCCAGTGAGTGACATGAACGAACTGCCACAGATCACCGCGACCCAGGTGGCCGCGCCACCGGCGTGGGCGCTGCTGGAACGCAATCTGATCGCGCAGATGGAAGAGGCTGTGCCGCTGAGATTTCGTCAGGCGACTGAGCGCGGCGGCGCGGTCCTCTACGCCGAAGATTTCGACGACCTCTACGAGCAGTTTGCCAACTGGGGCCTGTTCTACGCCATGGGCGCCGACGACAACGTGCTCGAGATGGCGGCCACGGTGTGGAACGCAACCACGCGGATCAGCGCTGACGACATTGTCCACCGAACCCGATTCAACGATCACAAGAAGGTCTTCCGGCCGTCGGCGCGGCGGGAGTTCTGGAACTATCAGCAGGCGATGGAGTGGCATCACCTGGGCGAGGGCATGATGGCCTTCTACGACTTCGGCGTCGCTGACCCGACGATCTCGGAAATGGCCCGGCGGGCCCAGAGGTTTGCCGGGTTCTACAACGGCGAAGACCCCGAGGCGCCCAACTACGATCCGGTGCACAAAATCCTGCGCTCCCCTTTCCAGTCCAGCCAGGGTCCGCGTCTGGAGGCGGACACCGAGTTTGCGCACGCCATGCTGCTGGCGGGACGCTATCTGGGCGGCGACGTCAATTACTACGGGGTGAGAGCGAGTCTCTATCCCGTAGTCGAGGATCTGGAGCTGAACTGGTGGGAGGACCCCTCCCGGTGCGCGGAGATCGTCGATCTGTTCAACAAGATCATCATGCAGTCGGACACACCCAACAATCTGGCCGCCACGGCCTTGGTAACCAACGCCTATCTCTACACCGGTGACGACAGCTACAGACGCTGGGTGCTCGATTACACCGAAGCCTGGATGGAGCGAGCAAAGAAAAACGGCGGCATCATGCCCGACAACGTCGGTCCCAACGGCATCATCGGTGAGCGCCGCAACGGCAACTGGTGGGGTGGCCAGTACGGCTGGAACCACTACCAGGGCTACAACATCATGTTTCACAGCCTCAATATCGCCGCGGAATGCGCCTTGCTGCTGACCGGCGATTTCGGCTATCTCGACCTCTTGCGCGACCAGATCAAGGTGCTGCTCGAGAATTCCATTCAACGCGAGGACGGTCAGTTGATCATGCCGACGCGCTACGGTCCTGACGGCTGGCAGTACGACCCACCGGCGCCGCGGCGCGAAGACACCATCGTGCCCATGCGCCACGTCTACACCGGTCCGATTCCATGGCGGATGCAGGAGCTGGCGCACCTGTATCACGCCTCCATGTCGCGGGAGGACTACGAGCTCATCGACCGGGTCCGCCAGGGCGAAGTCGAGCGCGACTGGAATTCGGTTGGCGACGTCGGCGCCGAGAAGAACGGCGGCCAGACCGAATTCGCTCGCTTCCAGTATTACGACGGCAAGAACCCCGACTGGCCCGAGAAGATCCTCACGGCTGAGACCGATTGGTCACTGCAGGCCCTGAACGAAATCCGCCATGACAAACGCACCGCGATCGAGAGGCTGCAGGTGAACGCATTTCCCCCGAATCCAGTTGTCACCAAGGGACTGACCCAGGTGACGATGGGGGCGCCCCAGTCGGTCTTCAACGGCGGCTTGCTGCGCGCGACGGTCAGATACTTCGACCGCGACCTACAGCGTCCCGGCCTGCCGCGCGATGTTGCCGCCCTCGTCGACCACCTCGCCGGCGACGCGGTAGGTGTCCAGCTGGTAAACTGCAGTCGCCACGAGTCGCGCCGTCTGATCGTTCAAGCCGGCGCTTTCGGCGAGCACAGTTTCACCCAGGTGCGCACCGAAAACGCCGCAGAGGAAGGGGGCCCGACCGTGACGGACGTGAACGGCCAGTACCTCGCCATCGACCTGCCACCCTCGACACGCATTCGCCTCGACGCCGGCCTCTCCCGATTCAGCAACCAGCCCAGCTACGCCTTCCCCTGGCACGGGGGAGAGATCCCGATCCCCTTCCCGCTGGACCGCGGTGGCGAGGGTCACTCGGGATCGGCGTGGGTCGCGCCGGAGAAATGAGCGGCATCGACCTCGCGTACACCATGCTGTGCCAGCCGTAAGAAAGGACACGATCCTAATGCTGTTCGACACCCACACTAACCTGATGTGGTATCCCGATCACCTGTCAGACGAGTTTGTCGGGGCCGCTCTCGACGCGAAAAAGGCCAAGATGCGGCTGACCGAGGACGTCTACTACGCCGGCCCGGAGAACGAGGAGAAGCACTCCTTCGACTCGCGTCCCGAGCAGCTGCTGGAGGCGACCAAGGGATGCGACAGGGTGATCGTGTTCGGATTGCGGGCATCGCATGTCGGTGTCGACGTGCCCCAGGAGATGGTGGCGGAGTTTGTGCGCGAGCACCCCGACCGTTTCGCGGGCTGGTGCTCGGTGAATCCGGCGGACGAGGATTGTGTGCAACAGCTGGAGTACTGTGTGAGCGACCTGGGTCTGCGAGGGTTGAAGGTGGCGCCCATCTACCAGAACTGGGACCCCCAAGACAGCCGACACCTGCCCTTCTTCCGCAAGGCGGAGGAGCTCGACATCCCGGTGAACATCCATCAAGGTACGTCCTTCGTGCGCTCGGGCCCGCTCAAGTACGCCAACCCGATCCTGCTCGAGGACATCGCCCTGGCGTGCCCCAGGCTGCGAATCATCATCAGTCACATGGGTCACCCGTGGGAGGACGAGTGCGTGGTGCTAATCCGCAAGCACCCCAACTTGTATGCGAATATCTCCGCCCTCCACTACCGGCCGCGCCGGCATTACAACGCCCTGATGTCGGCCCTGGAGTACGGGGTAGAACACAAGCTGATTTTCGGATCCGACTTCCCCTCGGCCACACCCGAACAGGTGATCTCTGGGCAGCGTAAGGTAAACGACGTCGTCGAAGGGACGAACTTCCCGCGTTTTCCCGAGGCGGCGATCGAGCGGATTATCTACGAAAACTGGAAGCAGGTGATCGAGCCGTGAGGGTTGTAGGCGGCACCTCCACGGCGCGGAGATCTCTAATAACTCATCGAAACTTCGCCGTCTTCTTCCGTGCCTCTCAGACACAGAACCGCCGTCAATTTGAGTAGTGGGCGGCGTCATGGTTAGCGTAGTAGGAACTTCGGGCTTGATTTCAGGTTTGTCTTGGGTAGTTTGAATTTGAATCGGCGGCGGGAGTTGACTTGACAGGAAAGGGGAGGATATGAAGGTCGCACCGAAACCCGAAGCGATTGGATTTTCCGAACAAGGGCTTCAGAGTGCGTATGGCATATTGCAGGAGGCCGTTGACGGGGATGAATTGATGGGGGGGGTGTTGCAGGTGTCGCGCGGAGGTTCGACGCTGCCGGTGGCGTGTTTTGGGCGGCGGGAGTTGAGGGAGGGAGGAGCGGCGGTTAGCGCGGACACGATTTTTCTCGTTGCATCGATTACCAAGCCGATTGTCTGCGCCGCAGTGGTGAAACTGATCGAGCAAGGACGGTTGTGTCTGGACGATTCCGTAGCACAGCATGTGCCCGAGTTCGGGCAGCGCGGCAAGGAGCGCGTGACCATCCGCCACCTGCTGACCCACACGTCGGGACTGCCCGATATGCTGCCCGAGAACCATGCGCTACGGGCGGCACATAAGCCGCTGGCGGAATTCGTTCTGCGTATCTGCGAGCTGGATTTGCTCTTTGATCCGGGTACGAAAGTTTCCTACCAAAGTATGGGCATTGCGATGTTGGGCGAGGTAGTTGAGCGCCTGGTGGGTCGGGCGTTGCCGGAAGCATTACGCGAGATGTTTTTCGATCCTTTGCAGTTGGCGGATACATCGTTGGGCCGGCTAGAAGACCGGCGCGAGCGCGAGTCGGAGATCCGCCTGCCCGCGCAGAGCGACAGTGGCGGCGACGGCACGGACTGGCATTGGAATTCGGATTACTGGCGAAATTTCGCCGCGCCCTGGGGTGGAATGCTGACTACAGCGGCGGAGCTGACCGCGCTGTGCCAGGTTTTCCTAAATGGTGGGGAGCTGACCGGGGTGCGCGTGTTGAGCAAGGCGTCCGTGGCGGCGATGACGCGGGACCAGACTGAGGCGATGGCCAGCTTGTCCGCAGCGGAAAAACTGGGCAAGCGCTGGGGGTTGGGTTGGCGCCTGCGGGAGGACGATCTTACCTCGCGTCGGGCCTTTGGACACGGCGGGGCCACGGGAACGGATGCCTGGGTAGACCCGGAGACCGAGGTGACGCATGTGCTGCTGACCAACGACCCGGCGGGCGTAGGGCCTTTGCGGGCGCGGGTCTCGAACGCGGTAGCGGCCGCGGTCTTATAGAGGGGCTTGGGCCGGGCAGGTGATCAATAGCAGGTTGAGAAGAAGAAGGATACGGGTAGACATCGGCTACCTCGGCAGAGCTGGAGCGTGCGAAAGCGAAGGGGCCGTCGATATATCCGGGGCCCAGGCGAGCTGGACACCGAAGGTGACCCCGGGGGAGGGTCGGGATGACGAATAAGCAACAGAACAGGAGTGTTGGCTGACCGCTGATAGCCTGTTTGATAACTGGCCTGGACGGCCCGAGGAGCAAACTGATGCAGAAGCAACGGACTCTCTACTGCAACGATGCGCGACACTGGTATCTCTTTGTCCACGAACCGCCGATGACGATGGAGGCCGCGCACAGCCCCATCGACGAAGTCGCCGGCACCGGGGTAGACACCTTTGCCTACGGGGTGTCGCGCGACGATGGATTGTTCTACCCGTCCAAGGTCGGGATGCGCTTCCGGGACGACATGAAGGGCCGCATTGAATCGTCCGCCTACTGGCGCGTGTGGCACAACATGCAGAGCCTGATCGACCGCGGTCTCGACCCACTGCGCGTGCTCGTCGATCGCGCTCACGAGCGCGGCCTGGATTTTATCTCGTCGCTGCGCATGGGCGCCCATCCGGGCATGCCGGTCGACAGGTCGGTGGCCCAGGGCGGGCGAGGCATGGCCGAGGAAGACGTCCGCGACTTTCAGTTCAGGCTGCTCGAAGAGCTGGCCATCGATTACCCGGTGGAAGGCATCGAGCTCGATTTCGCCGCCGCTCCCGGGGGGACCTCGTGGTGGTTTCCGCTGGACGAAGCCGAATCCCTCGCACCGGTAATGACTGAGTTCGTCCGCCGCGTGCGCGACCGCACTCAGGCTCGCGCCGGCGGCGAGTGTCTGGTGGGAGCGCGGGTGTACGTCACGCCCGAGCTCAACCAGCGCGCTGGTCTGGAGATCGAGCGCTGGTTGGAGGAAGGGCTGGTGGACTACGTCCTGCCCGTATCGTATGGGTTCTGCATCCTCGATGCGGACATGCCCATCGGCTGGCTGGTGGAGGCGGCGACGGCACACGGCGTGTCGGTGTACCCCATGCTGCAGCCCTACTACACCGACCACAGCCGTCCCCTGACCACCCGCGAGTTCCCGACGGCAGCCATGGTTCGCGCCGCGGCAGCGAACTATCGCCGCATGGGAGCCAATGGCTTCTGCACCTGGGCGATGTCCTGGCCCTTTGGCGATGTCGAGCGTTCCGTCCTCGGGGTGATGGCCGATCCGCGGACGGCGGGAGACAAGCATTACTTTCTGAGGCGCGAGTTCCAGGAGCCGTATATGAAAGGGTGGGACTACCCCTCCTACCTGCCACAGCGCATCGATCCGGCCACCGACCTGGGACGGGTCTACGAGATCCCTTTCGCCATCGCCGACGAGGTGGGCACGCTGGAGGGCGGGGGACCACGGGTCACCCTGCGTCTCGGGCTAACTGATCTGGTCGCCGCCGATCGCCTGGAGCTGAAGCTCAACGGCGAAAGCCTGTCCGGGGAGCGGGTCAGACGGGGGGCCCTGCGTCCCATCGATCCCTACAGCGGACAGTGGCTGGAGATCGAGCTGGTGCGCGAGCGCCCGCTGCAGGGGCGCAACCAGCTCGAAGTTACGCTGCAGTCGCGTCCCACCGACCTGATCAGCCCGTTGATCCTCGAGGATGTTGAGATGAAGGTTGAGTATGACGTGTTCTCGGGTGGCAATCTGCCCTGACGTGCCGTGCAATGCGGGGGATCTCGTCATCTTCAATGAGGCCACGCTGCACGGCACGCTGCTCTGGACGGCGGCGCACGCCAGCGGTGCTCAGACATGTTCGCGCCGACCGATCTCCGCCAGGGCTTCCAGATGCGGGAGCAGCGTCTTGTGGGGATAGCAGGCGCGCAGGGCTACCTCGTCATCAGCTGTTGCGAACTGCACCTCCCCGGCAGATCCACCCGCAGGCGGTTTTGCACTTCAGATCTGGAGGGAAAGATGAAACTCAAGCGCGCGAGTGCAGTGTTCATGGCTGTCACGGTCTGCCTGTGCGGGCCGCTACACGGCCAGGGCATCGACCTGACCGAACCGGCGATCTCGAAAGCTGTTCAACGGCACGGCGATCCTCAAGGACCTGAGCCTGACCAGCATACAGGAAGGAGACGGTCAGACGACGGCGGAGATCGCCAAGGACTGGAACCTATCCCACCTCGGACTCAAGGTGACCATCGGGGCCACGATAGACAACGACGCGGTGTCGGTGACCTTCAAACACCGGGAGCCGGCCGATGCCTCCGTGCCCCTGTCGCGCCGCAAAGCGGAAATGAAGTTTTCGATGGATGCCAGCGTGAAGCTTGGCGACTCCGATTACGACAGCATCATCTCAATGTGGGAGTGGACGCCGTCAGAGTCGGGGGCCGCCACGAGCAAATACCTCGTGCTCCGGATCGAAGAGCAGCTCACCATTGAGGATTTCAAAGACGTACTGGCGAAGATAGACGTCGAGGTGCCGTTCATTGATCTGATCGAGAAATCGGCGATCCGCAATCCGGAGATCATCATCCCGATCGGCCTGAAAGCCCCCATCCCGATGGTGTTCGCTGTTATCGATGCCGAGTTGGCGGCGGCGAAGCATGAGGTGGATTTCTACTTTTTCCAGATGAAGGGCGCTA
>Ga0066376_10003690_pt1 | contig 13544 bp, 8 predicted proteins | sample Knorr_S15_td_Bot_FD_77009 | JGI IMG/M metagenome (GOLD analysis project Ga0066376, IMG submission 77009) | Marine microbial communities from Southern Atlantic Ocean transect - Knorr_S15_td_Bottom_ad_5009_LV_A | ecosystem: Environmental > Aquatic > Marine > Oceanic | place: Southern Atlantic... | reverse complement strand
GTAATATTTTTTTAATTAAAAGTTTTGTCGACTTTTTTTGTGAATGTAAAATTATATTATAAAAAGAAAAAATTATAAGGAAATCATTTGTTACATTATTAAGTACTTTCTCAAGGTAATTTTTGGTATAAATGTCATCTTGGTGCACCAGAGTTAAATAATTTGTAGAACAATCCTGCAGTGCAAAATTCCAATCATTTCCAATGTTTTGTCTGATTTTATTTATTTTTAATTCAATCTCAAATTTTCTTGCACATTCCTTTATATGATTATTAGGAGTTGAAGTGTATAAAATTATTTTACTAGTAACTGACTGATTTAATAAAGATCTGATACACTCATATATATATGGTGATTCTTTGTATGTTAAAACTGCAAAAGTATGATCATTATTAACTCGCATAATTATTATATACTTGAGTTAACTCTTTATAAATAGTATTTCTGTTAAAATTATTTTTAATTAGTTTTATTCCATTCCGTGAAATTTTATTCCAAAGCTCATGATCAGTTATTAGTTTGATTATTTTTTCTGAATATTCAGTTGCATTATCTGCAATTAATATCTCTTCATCATTTATTCCACCTATCCCCTCGTTTCCCAATTTGCTGGTAACAACTGGTAATCCGTGTGACATGGATTCAATATTTTTATAATTTTGTCCTCCAACAACTCTAATGGGAGAAATAAATACAATTGCTTTTTTGTAAAATTTATCCACGTCAGGAACAAATCCTTTAAAAATTATTGAACTATCCTTTAAGTACGTTTGATTTTCTATGTAATCAAATTCACCTATTATATAAAATTTAACATTAGGATACTTTACTTTTACACTCGGTAGGATATAATTAATTGTATACTGTACTGCAAGTTTATTAGGTGTTCTTTTTAGTGAACCAACAAATAAAATTATTAATTCCCTATTATTTCTATAATTATTTGTACCAGGATCCAATCTTCTCAGTATTGGGATAGGGCTAATGATTATTGGAGTTTTTGTCTTCGATTCATATAAAAATAATTTCTCCTTTAAAGATCTTACGAGAATCATGTCTGATTGTATGCAAAAATATTTCTCAAACTGTTTTACTATTTTAAACCTTGCAAAATGAGCCAGGCCCCTTAATGTATGAGAATGAACTTTATATGAAGCAAACTCCTTTCTACTCAAAACATCATGCATATTAAAGAATATTGGAGCATTAGCCTTGCCATTCAATAGAAAAATTCCCATCTCGAAATATTCTAATTGAATAAAATAAAAATTTTCTTTACTAATAATTTTTTTAGCAAAAAATGATAAACTTATATATGAAAATAATATTTTTAATAAGCCATATAAATTTCTCTTGTTCTGTTCATCAAAAGTTGTATAGTAAACATTCTTACAAAAAAATTTTATATCATTTAAATGTCTTTGCTCATCATTGTTGATTCTAACAATAAGAGTAATATGAAATTTATTTTTAAAATATTTTATCAAATCATAAATATATTTTCCTCCTGCATGCCCTGCGTTTTCATAGGGTAAAAATGGAGATATGAAACATATATTATTTTTTCTTTCACTAGCCATAATGATTACTTAAGAATCAACATATTTTCTAAATGTGTATTGCAATCTATAGTATGCGTTGGATGGTAAAATATATTTCATAGCAACAGTAATCCCTATCCAAATTGATTTAATCAAATAATAGAAGATTTTTTTTGGATCTTGATCATGTTTAAGCATGATAATAAAATATAGATATAAAACGTATAATTCATTTCGATTTGAATCACCACCAACCATTGTATTACAAATTGTCTTATTTATTTTTTGGAAATTATATCCCATATTTGAGTAATGACATTCCATAACTAACAGAAAATCAGAGGCGGGTTTATATTTTACTTTGAAGGGATAGGTAATTAACAATTGTTTCTTAATAAATAATGTTTGGTGATTAAAAAATGGTTTCCAAATACCTTCAATGGAATGTGATGTTACAAATAGAAATTTTCCATTAGGATACTCGCTATTAGAATTACCATAAATTAGATCTGTAGAATCAATTAATGAATTAACTACCTCTTCTATAATCGTATTATCTGAAAAAGAATCTCCACTATTCATAAAATTTATAAAGTCACCACTTGCTAACAATGCACCTTTATTCATTGCATCGTAAATTCCCTTGTCTTTTTCAGTAATAAAATAATCTATTTCATCATGATATTCGTTTATTAATTCTATTGTACCATCAGTCGAAGCTCCGTCAATAATTATATATTCTACATTATTGTAAGTCTGATTTAAGATGCTCTTGATTGTATTTATTATTTTATTTTTTCCATTTAGTACTACTGTAATAACAGTTATTTTTGGAAGAAATAAATTCAAAACAACATTTTATTTATTTAGAAAAAATGATCCGGCTTTCTCATTATAGTAAATACGGGGAGGAAGATTATTAACATCACTATAGATATATTTCATCAGGGGAATATTATATCGGTAAAACAAAGAAGATAATCCTGATATGAGCATTTTAAAAAATCCTAACTGATACTTATTTGCTATTTTTTTCACATTAAGCTGTAAATCATTGTCTGAATGATTCATCTTTTTATTCTTAACTGAATATTTATAGCTGCCCAATTTAAGATTAACAAAGTATAATTTTGTTTTTTCAAAAAAAGCATCCCAAAAATGATACTCTTGCAAATATTCTATTTGTTTTTCTACCTCAGCCTTATTACCTAGAGCTTGATCCCATAACCACCTTGACCAAAACACATTTTCAAAGTAAAATAATCTTTGACTCTTCATAAAATTTTTATTAAACAAATATCTTGGATTGTTATGGAATGGATTAGAATTATTCAAAATAATTTTGTTACCATTATTAACGGAGGGAATTCCAGTAAGCCAAGTTATATCTTTGAACTTACCAAAAATATGTGCAGCATTTTTTAATGTATTTTTATAATATTTCCCATTTATTCTCAAGATTCCTATATAATTACCAGAACTGACACTCATTCCATATACTACTGCACTAGCAATATTATCAACAGTATCACTAAACTTATATAATATGTTTTGAGACAATTTTAAATGGCTGAAATTAAAACCTGTCAAGTCAATAAATATATGCTCATAATTAGGATAATTTTGCATTTTGACAATATTGATAATATTCTCTACATGTTTTCTTGAACATTTTTTTATGATAGGAGTTATTATCGAAAATTTTGGGAAATTAATTTGGAAATCATAATTTTTGACATATTTCTTAAATAAAGAATTGCTAATTTTATTACCAAGAACATCCCCAATTTCTTCACCAATTTTTTGAGATTTTTCTTTTAATACTTCTGAAGATATTTTCTTAAAGTAATCTGAAAAAATATATGATGCTATCGGAGAAATATTATAGAACATTTCATGTTTCCGGAAATGTGTTTTCTTTGTGTCTTTTGTGCGAGTAAAAGAAATACCACTACCCTTATTATTATAAATAACATTCATTTCCAATGGCACCATGTCTAGTCCAAAAGAAAATATTTTATTGGCACTTTCACGGGTTGTTAATATATAGTCTTTTTTGATATTTTTTATATCCGTACATGCATAAAGGTCCACCTGGTAATCATATTGTTTAAATTCATCAACATACTTATTTAATGATTGGGCTTCTATTTCGAAATATTCGTTGTATCGTAAAAAAGTTGATGATAATATTTGTAAATCAGCCATTTCACTTAAGGGAACTTGAAATATTTTTTCCTGACGATTAGATGTACCTGACTGTCCAAAATTTGTTGAATATGAAATTTTTGGATAAAGAAAATATTGTTGTTCAGAGATCATATAGGAAAAATAATGCTTCTTCCAAGAAGTTGTAGGCCAATCTTTTACATATTTTGGAAGAGAAACAAGCTCATCCCTATTTTTAGAATACCATTTTCTAAATCTATTCCATTGTTTTCCAGAAAGTATGATCCCCCAAGAAGAAGGTACTTTCATTAAATAGACATTATTTCCATCTTCTATTGGTATAAAGGGATAGTGTCCATTCTCACAGAGCGCTTCAGTCACTTTATAGCTATAAAGTGAGATACCTGCCAATTCTTGTAAATCATCAAATTTGTTACAGGTTTTATAAGCGTAAGAATAAAAATATTTTGATACAATCAAATCATCTTCTAATAAAATAATTGAATTATATTTTATTGCTAGGTCCCCACACTGCAATAAATGTTTTTTTAATCCTAAATGAACATCGTGTTTGATAATCTTTTTTTCACCATAATTCCAAGAGAATGATTTTGCAATTAAATAAGCATCTTTCTGATCACTAAAATCGATACTTATAACCAACATTATATCATTTACATCGTATTGAGCATTGTTTAAAGAAATCAAGAGTCTCTCCAAACTATTTCTTCGATTAAATGCAGCAACTACTATTGCAGGTTTCAACATCTATTTTTTAATTATTTTATAAATAAAAAGATCGCCATATAATGCTTTAATCTCACTTATTATTCCATTGGAATCTTTGATTAATACAGTTCTGTCGTTTTTTGCTACTTTTACTGCCAGAAGTAATTTTTGAGATTCCTCAATCATACTTGTTCCATTTTTATAACTTAAATTTTCAAATGTAAATATTGTTTCCGGCGGATTATTTTTTAGCAATTGTTCTAATTGAAAATCAAGATGATCAGTATTTGCCAGGTCAGTTGCTTTACCTATGTGGAGTTTAATATCACACTGTTTTGCATAGGCATATAGAACACGATTATCTCTTGGTAAACAGGGACCTCCATAACCATCTCCATACCTTAAGTATTTTTTTCCTATTCTTGAATCTGAACTAATTGCATTTAAAATCTGAGAAGATTTCAAATTATTTTTTACCGAAAGGTCACCTATGGAATTTGCAAAGGATATTTTTGTAGTTAAATAACAATTAATTGCAAGTTTTGTTATTTCTGCACTTAATAAACTCATTGTGTTAATAATTGGTTTATTCTTGCTTATTTTTTTATTTATTGATTCTACAATGTCTCCGGATTTTTTATTATTAGCACCAATTAATATCTGATCTGGATACTGTTGGTCTTTAATTATTGAACCCTGTGCAATGAATTCTGGATTATAACTAACTATAATATTAAAAGGTTTTAATCTCTCAGATAATGCATCACAATATCCTGGTGTTGTGGTGCACACTATTACTAAATGTACTGGATAGGTTTTAAACTTAATTTTTAACAAATCATTTACAACTCGTTCGATTTGACTATGATCGTATGATGTTTTGTCTTCGCTGGAAGGCGTAGCAACAGTTAAAAAAATAATTTCTATTTTTTCCCTTAATAATAATGAAATATCAGTGGATACCGTAATGTATTTAGATTTGTTGAGTAGCCATCCAACTTTTGGTTCATCATTATTATAAGTATTGTTTTTAATGGAACTTACAATTCTTTTATTCTTTTCAATCCCAAATACTTTGAAACCAGCTCTTTCTAAATTTAATGCAAGACAAACACCTAGCTTCCCTATTCCAATAACTCCTATACTATTTTTCATCGCTCTATAGTTTTCAACTAATATTCATATTCATCAAAATTAACATCAGAAAACCCCCAAGTGTCTTTATTAAGATCAAACTGGATCTTTCTATTCAGCATATAAGGACCAACTTCATATATTAGGTCCATTCCTATTCCTGGTCTTTTTTCAACAAATTTTATTTTTTCTACAGGATTCATTGATTCCCATCCGCTTTCATGGTGTATGTGATATATGCATTTTTCTGGTTCAAATATATATTGTTTATACCCCCGGGCTGTTGCTGCGATCAATAGTAAAGTATCTATATGAATTGAGTATAAATCTAACTCCAAGTAGCCTTGCACATCAAACCAGGCTTCTTTGGACATTAAGGTAAAATCACCACAGGCTTGAGTATCAAGATTCCATTCTATTATTTTTACAGGATCTTGTGTTAATCTTCTTTTGATTCCATGGATGTAATTTAATAATGTAGCTAAAAATGGTAATTTATATACAATTGGTGGAGCAGTGAGCAAATTTAAATATTTAGGATTTTTCCCTAATCTATGCATTATATTTTTTGCACAATAGGACAGTTGATATTCACTACTCCATGTCAGGTCAATATCATTAGGAACATCACATCTATTTGCTCTGTAAAAGTATTGGGTATCTAAATTTTTCTTTGATAGTTCTCTCATTATTTTATCTGTGAACAAAATATCAATATTTGTGCACAAAATAAATTTTCCATTAGCTCTCCTGATACCTACATTCTTGCCTATCATTTGAAATAGCGGAATTTCTTCTGACCGATCGTATAGTAAATGAATATCATTTGGAACTACAATATATTTAATGATCAAATACTTACTTTTGTTGGGTTTGGGTAGTACCTCAAGTAAAAGTTTTCTCTTTTGAGGAGGATTCCAGTCAACTATGATTAATTCAGTATCAATTTTGTATTTATTGGTAAAATGAATAATGTTATTAATACATAAACTCATTCTTTTTAACAACCCTTCTCCATGGTCATCATTTCTGGAAACCATTATTATAGATAGATAGGGATTCATGTAATTATTAGTTTTTGATCCTTATTTTTTTAAGAGGATATTTTATACAACCCCAATCATCTGTATTATAAATAATTGGTTTTTTTAGTTCGAGCATTCTTTCACTGTCATTAATAAACTTCTTAAACATAACCTTATACTCAGGAAACTCATTATCTTTTTGTGCATCATAGCGTCTTTCATGTTTTTTATGATAAATGGGCCAAGATAACACTTTTTCTTTTAAACCCGAAACAGCCGCCTGAACAATGAATATTGAATCCGCATGAAGCGCCAAATACGTATTTTCAGGTGTTCCTTTAAGACGAAACCAATTTTCTCTATGCATTAACATAAAATCACCACTGCAATTTGTATGAAAGATCCTAGATATTTTATCATAAACAACAGGAATGCTATGACGATTTGCAATGTTTTCAAATTGGAGTATTCTATTCTCTTTCCAAATATTAAATTTGTTTTTTAGGCGATATGTAATCAACTTCAGATATGATGCACCATTAATATCATATTTTCTATGTTTTAACGTAAGTTGAAAAACATTTTTGTTTATTAAATTAAACATTTCTTTATCAATTTGTCCGTTTTCTCTTGGCTGGACATAATCATAACGGTCTGATCTGTAATAAAATGTCTTTTTTAGTTTTTGTTTTTGAACAAATCTAAAAAACTCAGGATGTAATATTATGTCGGGATTAATTACCAATATATATTCTCCCACAGCTCTTCTAATACCGACATTCTTGGCAATATATTCATATAATGGAACCTCCTTTCTTATTTTTTTGTCATGAAATACTTCGTGTATCTCAACTGGTACCTCAACCATGTTAATGGATAAATAATCATCTTCATCTGGCCATTTTATAATTTCTCTAAGATCCTTATTTTCTTTGATTGGGTTATAGTTTACAACCAGAATCTCAACCGGTAATTTTCTTTTCTTAATATTTACACCAAGCCAATTTATACATAATTGAAAACGGTCTGTGAAATTGCCACCATAGTTATCATTTCTACCTACAACTACTACAGATAAGTACTTATTTTTTGTTTTCATAAATTTAATTGACTAATTAACAACCCGATCGATCACATTCCACAGTTTAGTGAGCTGATTATTTAATTTATAATTGTCGCTAACATATTTTGATGCCCTTTTCCCCATTTGTCTTACTAGATTGGAATCTTCCAGAATTATTTTCATATACTTGACCATATTTTCTTTATTGCCCTCTTCAACTATGAATCCAGTTCTTTTGTGTGTTATTACTTCATTATTTCCTGCATGATCAGTCGTGATGACAGGAAGACCACAGGCTGCTGCTTCCAACAACGCAACTGGTGTACCTTCGGAATCTCTTGAGGAAGTTTTTAATGAGTGAAGCAGAAATCCGCAAGAATTATTATATATGGCATTGATTTCTTTCTGGGTTTTAATACCAACAAAACTTACTGAATCTTGAATTCCTATTTTTTTTACTAATGATTTACAGTGATTTAACAATGGTCCTTCTCCTACCATTTTTAACGTACAATCAGGATATTTTTTACTTAACTCCGCAAAAGCATTAATACTGATGTCTGGTCCTTTTTTCTCTACAAACCTGCCACATGAAACGAATTGTTTACTCTCCCTGTTAACCGGATGATAACTGAAAATACTATCATTATAACCACACGGTATTATACTAATTTTATTTTTATCTGCTTTTAATTTTCTTAATTGTTTATACATATCTTTTGATACAGCAATTATGGCACTGGCTTTTTCAAACAATCTGTGATACTCTCGTCCAAAGCTGTCTAATATGTCACTTCTATAGGCATCATATCCATGGAAGTGCACAACTAATGGTATATTATACTGGTGACAAATATTCATAATTTCAACACCGGAAGGTCCATAATTAGCAAGCACAGCAGAAATATTATTATTTGTTAGATAGTTAGCGATGCATTTAACTAAATGTGATTTATCTTTCTCATTTATTACATTAAAATCATTTGAAATTATTTTTGAATCAAATGGTGTTCCTTTTCCAACCAATTTTCTAAAAAATTTTGGTAAATAACCTCCATATAAATAATGAATTTCTGCAGGTAAAAATTCAACCTGATTTTTAATAAATGTCTCCGAATACTTATCTTTATTTGTAGAAATAATTGCGAGTTTCATTTTGTTGGATAAAAAGACTAGTTCAAAGAACTTTTTTAAAATGACAAATTAAACGACACTTAATTCTATTCCAATGAATTCGGGAAACAGGAATTTTTATACTTATCATTTAGAGGGGAATTTTATTTTCGTCGAGAAGTTTTATTCGGTTAAAAAGTATTAAAGATATATTTCTGCAATAATCCCGAAATACCTCTTTAGAATAGTATTATTCTAGATCATAGATTGACGATTTGTAACACCGAGCGCAAAATTAAACTTGCATTAGCTCAACTGTTAATCTGAAAGAATGAAGGATTTGTTATTGTATACCCCTCTGATTATAAACAAACGCTTAATTGGAATTGATCATTCCATATATTGATGGAAACAATCCTGCTAGATGATCAATTCTATCTTAAAAGTACCATCTTTTTGGATTTAGTAAATTCTTCTGTATGAATCCTTAACAGGTAAATGCCTGAAGCCATCATTTTCCCTGTATTATTTGTACTATTCCATTTGATTTGTTTAATGCCCGGCTGTTCAATACCATTTAACAGGGTTTTAACTTCCCTGCCGAGTAAATCATAAATAGTAAGGTTTACAAAAGTTGTCTTTGGTAGGCTATACTGGATTGTTGTTACAGGGTTAAAGGGATTTGGATAGTTCTGAGACAATGCAAAATCACGTGGGATAATATTCTCAGGTGCATTTTCAAGCGACTCAATTAACTCTAGGTTAACAGGCACAGAAAGATCCGCTAAACCTTCCTGAGAAAAAGAAAACACAAGTGTGTCCTGAAATACACCAACCTCCAATCCTTCAAGGTTTAAGGAACCTTCTAACTGAATATTTTCCCCTCCTGGTATTGTACCACTCCCTGGTGCCAGCACGATCCAAGATGAAGCATGGGTCTCTGACCAGTCAATATCTGCTCCGCTAAAATTAATAATATCAAAGGTGGCAGATAGATCACCAGTATGCCCATACTCTATATTGAGATCTAGGCCCCCAATAGAAACAAATACAGAATTGTAAATATATGCTGCTCCAGCATCTTTACCTTGGTCATCATCAAGCCTGGACCCAACAATAATGTTATTTTCATTCATATCAACGGATAATCCAAAGTGACCATTTAATTGAGAGTCCCTCGGGCTAATAATTGAATTATTTACCCACGAATTATCGTTAAGATGATAAAGATAAACAGCACCTTCATTTAATACCAGGCCATCATCATACCGGGAGGCAGCAATAAGAAGACGATCTCCGTGTAGCTTAACTGAAGTCCCAAAATACTCATGATCACGACCGCTTGAAGGTAACATTTTTATTTCCTGAGACCAGATATCTGAATCGTCCTTTTTATAAATATAGGCAGAGCCAGCCTCATATACATTTTGATCGTCCGGTGCACCTATGGCAAGTCTACCACCATCCAAAGATAAAGAAAATCCAAACCGATCCCCTTTCTGGCCATCTTCAGGTTCAACTACTGTATTTAATATCCACGGAATTTCACTATTTTCAGTGGAGTAGTCGTAAATATAAACTTCACCGGATTCAGCCTCTGCACCATCTCCATAATAGGCTCCTACAGCTAAAGTAGCTTCATCCATTTCTACAGAGCATCCAAAATGATCCAGCCTCTCTTCTCCGTGAAATTTTTGTACATGCACCCATGCGGATCCATCAAATTGATAAATGTGCACAGAACCACTGAAGTCATCAAGCTGTGCACCACTGCCATAAGGTGCACCTACAGCCACAAAATCATTTGAAACAGCGACAGCCCCACCAAATCGCTTGGAGTGACTCCCGTCCGGCTGGATTAACTTTTGTTCCTCTACCCAATTTTGTCCACTTTCATCAAAACGAAAAATGTAAGCTGCACCAGCAAATATTCCATTCTCATTTTTATCTCCTGTTGCCCCTACAATAAGTAACATACCATCAGAAGAAACATCTATGCTGTGACCAAACTTATCGTGTGCCGAAGCGTCCGAAGCCAAGATAAGACTGTGAGGTTCCACTACCCCGTCGTTGTTTGTTTTGTACACGCTCACTTGTCCACCTAAAAAGTTGTCAAGACTTGAAGCATTATGAGGAGTACCTACAAATACATAATCACCATATATCTCTACTTCCCAGCCGAAATGACCATATTCAGAAGGGTCTGAATCATAAATCTTTTGTTCTATTGCAGTTACTTTAGATAAGAAAATCAAAATAACTAAAGCAAAACTTACTCTTGAGCTTTTAAAGTATATATTACGTGCAATCATATTTTTCTCCTTTAAATCCATTTTTGTTATTTATTCTATTTTTAATTCTTATTAAATGTAGTAGGCATTTCAGCTGTCTTTAATAATTCACGCTGAGCTTGCCGATTATTCGTTTCAGATAATGTAATATTCCATTCATAATCAGTTCCTGATTCAACAGCTTCTATGGAATAAGTAAAATAAGCATTTCCTTCACCAGATGCAGTTTGATATCCCATAGGCGGTTTTGCTACTAGAATCCCTTTGTCACTATCCCACGAAGCAGGATTATAGCCAATTCCTAACATGGAAGTATTGTAAAAAGCAAATTTTCCATCACTATTTGAAATAACCTGTGAATCAACAGTTATCCAAGCTCCACCCAGGGAATCACACTCCTCTTCATTCCTTGCAAAATAATAAATAGTATGTGTGCCATATTGTCCAGTATTAGAATCAGAACATTCCGTAGGATTGAGATTATAAAGATCCCAAGTAATATTTCCTGTTCCCCAAGGATCATAATTATTGAAGATCGTTATACCTTCCGCTGGCTCTCCATTCTCATATGTTACTGTACCGTAAATTGGCGGGTCAGAGTTATGGGGGCCCATTATTTCAGTATAATAGGGTACATTAGTACCATCATCAATTACCCCGTAAATATAATAGGTATCATCCTTAACTAATCCTTCAGGAACCCAGCTAGCCGAAAAATCTGAAGTAGTGCCATCTAAAGCTTCAACTATATTGCTCCAATCAGAAAAGGGAGCGGCTGAAATTAATCTTCCATTATAAACATCTTTATGATGCCAGTATAAGTAAATGACTGCACTGTCACTAAATTCAGGGCTAAGCAATATATCATCAATTGCTATATCCAAACTTCTTCCATTTCTTGATATACGGGGGGTACCAGCTTGTGGCGATATCCGATTGTTTATGACTTGAATCCCCAGGCTATCAATGACCCCTTCAGACAAATTATATGCTAAACTCACATAGTACCTTCCTGGAACTATAAAATTATCTGTCTCATTATCATTAAAGTTATTTTCCGTTGATATCATGAGAGTAACCTTATTATTGTAATCGTTTACCTCTACATCCGTAACAAGGTCGCCCAGGCTAAGTGATGAGTCATTTTCGTTGTAGACCATTTCACGAACATCTAATGGTCCTTCAGGTCCCTCCGCAGAAAGGTGGCCATTATCTAATTCAAACGGCCAACTTATTCCAACGGTTAAGCCATTAATGTCATTACCTTCTATATCAAAATATCCTGTAATTGTTCGCGAAGGATCTCGGCTAGAATCGTCTTCTATTTGGTCTTTAATATCATCTACATCATCGCCCCCAATAATTGAAACGTGTCCATTATTAAAACTTACTTTTCCTCCAACTGTCCAAATAATATGGGTCCAACCTGCAGCATAACTATTACTCGGATATCCTGACCTCCATCTGACCGCACCACCAACCTCCGCTAATTTCATTCCGCCTATTATACTCCAACTCTGAGGACATTCAAGGGTTATATCACCGTAGAAATCAAAATTGTTTTTAGAATCAAAATAAAGGATGACCTCTGCTTCTGCAAACCAATCATCTTCCTCTGGAAGATATATACTACCATCTATCTTATAATAATGACCAAAATACATATCAACATCCACCGTTCCCACACCCAACAAATTCTCCCAATCTCCACCTTCCTGATAGGCTGCCAACTTAATAACAGTGTTTAAAGTGAACCTAGAAGGGGTTATTGTTGCTTGACCATCAACATAAATCATTGTCGCATTGGTATTGCCAACAGTAATAGTACCCCCATAGGTTAATTGAACATCACCTGTTATCTCTATATTAGACGGGTGATCTATATTGTTAACAGATGCACCTATTCCAATGATCTCCACACCCGCCCCAGGAATTTCTATACCGTTTTCAACGCCACCGTACCAAGATACAGCTACACTCGATAATTCATTATTCACAATACAAAAACTACCATCTATATCCCACCCTGGTGAAACAAGAACATTCATTCCAGCACAAATAGCATACCGTTCCCCTTCTACCCTTTCACAGCCCTCTCTGCCCTCTGATGAATATTGAACCCAAATTTTTCTAAAATCAATAGAACCCAATCCAGCATTTTCAATTGTGAATTCGAAACCCTCTAAATAGAAATCCATTTTACCAGTGTCATCCTCTATAATCTGTACACCATAATTTTCGCCTGTGCTCATGGGATCAGTGAAATCAATTTCGACACTCCAGAGGGACTCCATTTTCACAGATCCTTTAAATAAATAATAATCTGTCAGTTCAGAATCTCTATTTATATCAACCCCAGTTCTTGTTTCATCTGTATAGTATGTAATAACTCCTTCCGTAACTGAAGCAGTGACCGAACCAAAATGCAATTCACTATTTATTGTCATATTCAAGTTTGTAAGAGTACCATTTGTAATAT
>Ga0066376_10003689_pt1 | contig 13557 bp, 16 predicted proteins | sample Knorr_S15_td_Bot_FD_77009 | JGI IMG/M metagenome (GOLD analysis project Ga0066376, IMG submission 77009) | Marine microbial communities from Southern Atlantic Ocean transect - Knorr_S15_td_Bottom_ad_5009_LV_A | ecosystem: Environmental > Aquatic > Marine > Oceanic | place: Southern Atlantic... | reverse complement strand
TGCCTGTGAGTTTGGTAGCGTAAGTCCTATCCCCAACTTTTATCCTAAACATGCCTATGAAGATACTTTTGTATTCGTGGCAAAACACGCTTTATAATTCCTATTCTCTTCCTGAAATCTTCAGATCCCGGAGCACAATTTGAAAGCAAAAGGAATTCGAATGAAGAAAATACTACTGGCTACCGCCATACTGACAACATTTTCGACTGTTAACATTGGCTATGCTGCGTCGGACAAGCCGGTTACCACGGAACAAATAGCTGATGGTCTTAGCGCCGAGGAGTTTCGCGCCTACGGAAAGACGTCACCGACCACGATTTTAACTCGCATGGGCGATTTAAAGTTTACCGAGGGCGGGTTTGCCGGAGGCTATCCAACTTTAGAGACTATCCAGATGTTGCGCGACGAACTCGATTATCAGCGCGCTACCCAGGCTTATATCTGGGCGATGCCGCTGGTGAGCTATGCGCAGTGGTTAAAGGCTCATGAAGAAACCTTTAACGCCACTGACGGTGATATCGTTTTATCCAAAACCCCTCAAGCCAAGCAAGGCATTTTGACGGCCAATGTGACAACGCCTTATGCTGTATCTTTTGCCGATTTGACCCGCACCGGGCCCCTGGTTTTCGTAGTACCACCCGGTCCGTCCGCCGGCGTCATCAATGACATGTGGCAGCGAGCGATTGCCGATTTCGGGATATCGGGTCCCGATGGCGACAAGGGCTCTACCTATTTAATTCTGGCGCCCGGAATGGAATTGCCTAAAGGCGTCGATAAGGATAAGTACCGGATAGTCAACAATCCCACCAATATCGTTTTTTTCGGAATCCGGGCTTTACAGGCTGACGCGGCGGAAGCGGATGCGATGCTGCAGAAGTTTAATCTTTACGCCTACAGTAAAAGAGACGCAAACCCCAGAAGCAAGCTGATCGAAATTGACGGTGAAACGCCCTGGGGGCAATGGCAACCGCACGGAATGGCCTACTGGGAATCCCTGAAGTCTATTATTGATCGTGAAGCCGTGGACGAGCGTGATCGCATGATGATGTCGATGCTGGATTCGCTGGGTTTACGCAAAGGAGAGCCATTCAACCCCGATGACCGCCAGCAACGTCTGCTCAAGGAAGCCGCGGTGGTTGGCGAGGCTATGACCAAAAGCATGACTTACGACTCACCCTTTCACAATACTGAATTTTATGGTGACACCCACTGGGATCAATTGCTGGTTACAAGCTTCGATGACAGGGACGAATATTTCGATCAAATCTTCCGCAGGGCTGCCTTTACCTACGAGGCGGTCACTCGCGGCAAGGCGTACTACATTGAAAAGCCTGGTATCGGCCAGCAATATCGTACCGGTTACAAAGATAACGATGGAGATTTTTTACTAGGCAGCAAGCACTATACCCTGACAATGCCGGCGAATCCTCCGGCAAGGATTTTCTGGTCAGCGGTGGTTTACGACGTTAATACCCGTACACCGATCATCAATTCCGAATGGAGAGCTAACATCAGCTCGCGCCAGAACCTGGTGGAAAACGGCGATGGCTCTATCACCATTCACTTCAGCCCGCAGTTACCCGGCGGGGTAGATAAAAACAACTGGATAGAAACTAATCCCGGCGAAAGCTGGTTTACTTACTTACGATTTTATGGGCCCACCGAAGCTTATTTTGACCAAACCTACCCGTTGCAGAATATCAAGCGGGTAAAGTAGACTTGGTCAAGATGCTATTGAGCGAGTGAAGTGAGTGATTAGTGGCGCAGAACTCGTGAAATGAAACGGAGACAGACAATGAAAAACACGAGCTAGGACAAACCACAAGCATCGTCGTAGCCTCTAGCTTTCTACTCATCGGCAGCGCCAGTGCACAGATCAGCGAAGAGGTTATGAAGTCAATTCAGACAATAAGACCGAGACCGGCCTGATCCGACCCGAACAAACATGAGTGCAGTTCAATATCGTCAAAGGAGTTAACTATGGTCCTCGACATCTTCGCCCTCGTCGTTTTCGGCGTGCTTATAACGTTTGTGATCTTCATCGTCGTCAAACTCGGGCCACTCCCCGGCGACATTGCCAGCAAACGGGGACACCCCCAAGCTGACGCAATTAACGTGTTGGGGTGGATCGGCGTGGTGACACTGGGCCTCGCGTGGCCGATTGCCCTCGTCTGGGCCTATACGCGGGGCGGCGAGCAACAGGTTGCGTATCTCGCTGAGCGAGTTACGGCAATGGAGTCGGAACTGGCTGCGCTCCGGGCACACGGAGGTGACGCATGATTGCTTTTATCTCACTGATATATGCGTCGTTCTACTTCCTCGTCTTTGGCAAGCTTGTCGAAAAAAACGCGCGCAACATGTCAATCTTCGTTGGTGTCGGCATTGTACTCATCGGCTCAATCATCTTTGCCTGGTTGACCGTTGCTCCGATGTCGAAAGACGGACGCGTGGTTCAGTACGTCATCCCGATAGTGCCAAACGTATCCGGGCAAGTAATCGAAGTTCCCGCAGAGCCGCTGGTCCAGATTAACGAAGGGGATGTACTGTTCAAGATCGACCCTTTCCCTTACGAGACTGCTGTGGATCGTTTCATGGCGTCCATTGAACAAACCGACGCGCAGCTGCGCCTGGCTCAGATCGAAGTAGATCGGTACCAGAAGCTGGTCGATCGGTCGGCGGTCGCTCGGAGCGACCTGGACCGCTGGACGGCGGAGCGCGACGGTGCAGCGGCGGGCATCAGAAGTCTCAAGGCGCAGCTGCGAAAGGCGAAGTGGGACCTCGAGCAAACAATCGTTCGTGCGCCGCATAGCGGTTTCGTGGTCAATTTGCAGCTTCAACCCGGTGCCGCCGCCCGGACCTTCGCCGCGACACCTGCCATGAGTTTTATTTCCGATTTAGACAAGGTAATCGTGGCCAGTTTCAGCCAGAGCAGCATCCGCAAGATCGAGGCCGGTGCTCCCGCAGAAATGGTATTCGCGCTGATTCCGGGTGAGGTGTTTGCGGGCACGGTTACTCACGTAGTCAAGGCTACGGGCACCGCACAGATGACGGTGTCGGGAACTATCCCGGTCATGACGGGACAACCCGCGGCTGGCCGCTACGCGGTGCGAATCAAGCTCGACGATTCGGAGCTTCTTGCACGGTTGCCGCAAGGTGCAAGCTGCACTGTGGCGGTTTATGCGGACGTCGGTAAACCGTTCCATGCCATCAGCAAAGTCGCCATGCGAATGACGGCGTGGACGGCTTATCTGATAAGCCCGATCTAGGAGCATGACGATGCCTGCAGTCCTGCTGAAGATCGCCGGTCGCTGCCGAGTACGAGGACTGGTGGAAGGTATTTGCAGATCCGCCTGTCCTGTGCGATTTTCTAAATCACGTTGCAACCGGGTGTTGATACAAACCATTGACCATTCTCGGCCGGAAAGCTGCTATGCCCAACTTTTATCCTAAACATGCCTATGAAGATACTTTTGTATTCGTGGCAAAACACGCTTTATAATTCCTGTTCTCAACTACTGTATATTGCAAGTCCAAAATCCCCACCTTGATATCACTATCTATGGACCTGAATTAATGATCTCCTGCAGGAGCTCCATCGAGACCCGCATGGTCTGTCGAATGCTGGCGATGTCATCGGCCATTTGAGCCTGTTTACCGCAGATCGGGACGGTTTTTCACTCAACGCCACAGTATCTTGTCAACCATATCAGCGGGACCGTTTAGAACGTCTTTGCCGATATGTCACCAGACCTGCCATTTGCCTGGAGCGACTCACAACCAGAGCCGACGGTAGGATCCAATATGAGCTAAAGAACCCATTTCGGAACGGCACCACCCATATCTTGTTTTCGCCCCTGGATTTTCTGAGCAAGCTTGCAGCGCTGGTGCCCCGACCGCGTCACAACCTCGTTCGGTATCATGGTGTCTTCGCTCCCAATTCGAAGCTCAGAAAGCTGATTGTTCCAAAGAGCACCAAAAGAGTGAGAGGGAAAGAGGATCGCAGAACACACAATTCGGTTGAAGAAGCTGCGAACGAACTTACGGTGGGTGTCAACTAGTTTGACACCCACCGCTGGTGAGTTAGGTAAAAGCTATTTTCTTTTCAACTACATCTCTCTTCTTAGGATGATCGATTAAAAATAGCGTAGATAACACCAACTGCTGCTAAACCAACTAGTCCCTGTGCGCCGAGTGTATCGACAATAGCGGTAATGTTACCTATAACATCTCCACCAATAAACGGAACTACTTCCCCAAAAATAATTTGAGCAACAATAGCTAATGCCAATAATGAAACACCGGCTTCAGTCAATTTTTTAATAACCGCGATGACTTGATCAAACATAGTTACCTTCCTGTTAAAGTTAATCTTAGGTGAAAGCGTTATATACCACGTTTCTTGATCCGGATCAAAGTATCAGCGATGCTTTGAGAGTGGCAAGCCTTTTTCTTCAACATAGGCGTTAGAGCTTTCCACAGCTGCAGCATTTTCCTTCAGCCAATTGAGCTGCTTTTGGCGTCTGACAGCAACTTCTATTCCAGCTTCCGCCGATCTTGAAACGTTGATGCCGAGTGCCTTCGCTTCACGAAGTAACTCATTGTCTAGAGACAAGTTAGTTGGTTTTCTGTGCGTTTTTACCTTTTCGCTTGGATGCATTTGACCGGCCTGAATATAAGAACTTTGCCCGTTGTGCGAAATCGCCAGGGACAGGGAACTTTGGGAGACTGTTTAGCCGAAGACTGCCATCACCGCCAGTCAACGTTCCTACAACGTCCGGTACGGTTGCAATGTGCCGCGGATGTTCCCAGTGCTTATGCAAGGTCCAGTGCGAAATCAAGTGTGTCACAATAGTTCACTGTTTTGCTTAGATTGCATGCTCAAAGGAGAATCAAATGGAGTACATGCCAATCATCATCGCACTGAGCGTAGGTTTTTTTACGGGATTCGTGGTTCGCAATCTTGTCTCAAGAAATCAAACACCGGCTTATCTTGTTGTGAGCACCGCCGTGGTTAACGATGAAGCGCTTGAACCCTACCGTCAGGAAGCCGTACCGCTCGCGCAAGCCGCGGGTCTGGAAATTTTGGCCAGTGGCGAAGCTGAGTTGTTAGAAGGTAGCTGGGAACATCATCCAACAATTACAGTAGAGCGTTTTGATTCGATGGATGCACTGAAGTCCTTCTGGCATTCGACGGCGTATCAAAAAGCCAAGAAACTAAGAGAAGGACATTTAGACGTGCAGTTTATTGTTGCTGTTGATGGCGTTGCGAAATAGCAACGGCTTTAAGTGGTCAAGCAAAGGTGGCCAAGTAAAGGTGGCCAACCAAGGGACATACACTTTCATCTGTCCCGCTCGTAGCCCGTCAACTCCATGTAGCCAAGGCCTGATCTGTTTCCTTCAGGGTCAAGAACTTCCACCAGCCCTTCCCAGTAGATGATCGAAAGATCAACGGTTTGCTGATCCAGTAATGCGTTAATTGTGAATTGTTCATCAGCCATGTTGAGGGTCCAGCTGACTGGCCAGTTGATCCCCCGGGAGTCCTGGTAGAACCTGTTGGGTATCAGGGAAAAATCATCCCGATCCAGTAATTCAACGCCGCGGTCGCCTGCGCCTACGATGAATTGATTCTCCAGTTGTTGGTGATCCACGAGTAGACCATGATCATAGTCGTCTCTGGCTCCATCTTGCCGGCGTAGACGAAATACCATGATGCTCCTCTGATCTTTTAGCTGTAGAGAAAACCAGTCCCAGCCGACAAGTGACTCACCGAGTACCGAAGTGCTCCATTCACGATCGAGCCAGCCGAGCCCGTTAACTTTCACAGTGCGATCATTGAGTCTGATTGTGCCGTCGAGCTGCAGGCGCGGTATCGAATAGTAAAAACTCGCGGCATCCGGCCCTTTCTCGGACAAGCCGCGATTCCCCTGTAACACGATCGGCCCCGTCTGTTGGATCTGCAAATCGACGCCAAACCGACCGGACTCTCCAGCAGATTGGGCAGCAGCAGATAGGGTCAGGTCCAATTTGCCGTCTGCGGAGCCTGCCAGTGTCCAGTCCTCGATCAGTGCACGAAAATGTGTGCCAGTCGTAACTCCAGCCAGCTCAGGATGGCCGCGTGCGAACCGCTCGGCTTCAAGATGCGTGCCGGTTGCGATGTCGGTGACGGCCAGATGGCCGAGGTATGCCTGGGCCGTGTGCCATGGACCTTCTCCTGTCGGATAGGGTGAAAGAGCCTGCCTGAACAGAGTGAAATGCACACCGTACTCGTTACCATTTTCATCCTCAAGTACTGCGGTCAGGTACCACCACTCACTCCGGTATCGGGTGTGTGGGCCATGGTCCTCCGGAAAAATGAAGTCCCTTATCTGTTCTGCACGCGCGAATCCCTGAGCGTCAGGTTCGCCCAGTATATTGCCCAATCGCAAGCCAGAGACCGCCGATGACGCAGGTTGAGTATCCGGTTGGCATCCGGCAATTATCAATATCAATACCATCAATAAAACCACGATGGGTCTAGCGTCCACCAAATGCTCCTTCTTCGTGACCTCCACCCTGCAGTATCCCGGCCGCGATAGCAGCGAGCATTCCCCAGGTGCAGGAACGCAGCAGCGCTTCTGCTGACAACTGTAATTCGATGGTCCAGCCGAACGCTCTCGGATTGATGACGTTGCAGAGTATCCAACCGAACATGACGCCGAGCGGCAGGGCGATGATGATGGCGACGAGGCCAAGCCCGGTGCCCAGCGCAATGTTCATCATCAGTTGCTCGGCGCGATTGACACCGAGTGTATTTAGCAACTGCCTGCCGGTTTGTCGATTGAGACGCATGGTGGTCACTGCGATATATATGCTGATGGCAGCGACCAACAACGCGATGGTGATCAGCACAGTGGTAATGGCGAAGGTCTGGTCGAATGTTACGAGAGCAACGCGCCGGATATCAGACTGCAATCTCAGTTCAAGCGCTGGGAATTGTTTTCGCAGCTCCGCGACCAGGGCTTCCGGTCGCTCGCTCTTAAACGCCACTGAATCAATCTGAAGTTCGGCGGCTACAGCTGCGGCCAGCGGACTGCGTTCATCAACAATGAGTCTGGGCTTTAAGTCCCCAAAGGCGGAGAACAGCCCCGAAATTGTCATTGCTTCACCGGACACAGTCAGCTCATCGCCGACAGATAGCCGTAGTGCTCTGCCGGCCTGTTCACTCAGCAGAATGTCGTTGATCCCAAGGCTTTTGCCATACCCATAGCGTGAAGACTCAAAAGCATCCATGCGAGTGATGTTCAGCTCCATTGATAGTCCATTCACGCGAATATTCGTCTTCCGGTATACCTGCAGTCGGTCAGGATAAGTTACTGGCTCGTTGGTGTGAGCTATTTTACTCAATGCATTTGCGTCGCCCTGCGCGATCAAATCGTACTTTAGCCGGTGATCGAGCATCTGGCTGAAGTCGACACGGAAACTGTCAACCATCAACGCCACGCCTATCGAAGTTGCAATTGCGAGCGCCAGGCCGGCGAGGGCAACACTTAGTTCCCCAGGGTGCCAGAGCGCCTCCCTGACACCGATGCGTAGTAGGTAGGAGCCACGTATCATCGAGGCCCACCGCTTCAATAGAATGAGCAGAGGCGCTATTGCCTGTGACGCGGCCAGGCTCAATACCGCAATTGCGAAAAATCCACCCGCGAGTCCTGTCTCTGGTTGAAACAGACACCAGGTCGCTGCGAGTAGCAGCACCAGCGTAATGACAATGGGCCAGAAGGCTCGGCTGATCTCCTGCTGTGATCGGTGAAAAGCCCAGGCACCACCAAGAAGACATACTGCGACGGCAGATCCTACTGCTTTGAAGATGACCCAGCTGTCCAGTATCAAGTTGACCTCTTGCCCAGGAACGGCCATCTCCAACAGCCACCTGGCGAGCCACCATCCGGCGACAAGACCAAGTGCAGCAGCAAGGGTAGCAATAAGTCCGATCGAGAAAAGAAAGTAGGTACGCAGCTGTTGCCATTCAACTCCGAGTACATGCAGGCGATCAAATACGGGCCAAAGACGCCGTAACCATGAGACGGCCACCTGATAGATGAGTAGCCAGGCAACCAGGAGGGCGAGCATGCCCAAGGCTGAGATATTGAAGAGAATCGATTTCCCAAACTCTCGAGCCGGATACTGTTCTGCCGTACTCACCAGTTGCCAGCCGGGTGAGAGATCGAGACTTGGCTTTGCGGATGGGAATCCTGCACCAAAGCCCGGCAGGAGTTTCTCAGCCGTCTCGATGGTGCCGGCAAAGGCATCATTCAAGACTAACCCTACGTAGGATAGTTGATTGGCTGGCCAACCCAGCAGGTCATGGGCTGTTGCAATATCAGCCAACAACGTGCCTTTTGGCGCCTGTATGATGCCGTTGATAGGTAACGACAGTTGATCTTTAAGGCTCTCATCTACCCATACGCCGTTCATTGAGAACTGTTCAGCGACAGTGTTGGCGCCTGCAGATGGCTGGCTTGCAAGCAAGTCAGCGCCAAGCACACGAACACTTTGCCCTTCAAGTTGAGTGGTTTCATCAACCAGTGGAGAGAGCTGCTTTACGGCAGGCAAGGCGCCGGCTCGCCACAAGCGACGCAGAGTGAAGTAGTCCGCAGTATCCAGCTTGTCGCGATGCAGGTAGTGGCTGTACTGCGCGAGTGCCGCAGGCACCAGACCATCCAGGCGGCTGGAAATGCTGGCGCTGACCAGGTGAACGCTGACGATTGATGTGACCCCCAGCGCCATACCAATCAGGGCCATTGCGGTGGACCAGGGTGTTCGCGCAAAGAAGCGCAGAAGTGCGAGTGCAATCATCAACGCGATTGTCTATCCAGGTGTTGTCTATCCAAGGGTTGTCTATCTAAATGCAACCGTGTATCTGCCATTGCTGCTATTTCTGTACTGTGTGTGGCTAACACCAGAGAAATGTTCTGCTCGCGACAACAGGAAAACAGCAGGTCTGCAACGTGATTAGAGTTTTCAGCATCCAGATTGCCTGTGGGTTCATCCGCCAGCAGAAGCGGCGGTTTAAGCAGCAATGCTCTGGCAACCGCCACGCGTTGTTGCTCGCCACCAGAAAGCACTTCCGGAAAGTCGTGGAGTCGATCCGCCAAGCCGAATTCGCCAAGGAGGGTCGACGCGCGGCTCTCAAGTTCCCGTCGATGATTTAAACGCGCCGGTAGCCTGACGTTCTCCAAAACCGTTAACGTGGGAACCAGGTTGAAGAATTGGTAGACGTAGCCAATGTATTGTCTGCGGAATGCTGTCCGGCTTCGTTCGTCTGCAGTGCGGTATGAAAACGTTTTGTCTTCCAGCTGAAGGGTAATGTCGCCATTATCAAGTTCCAGCAAACCCGCGAGCAGGTTTAACAGTGTCGACTTTCCAGAGCCGCTGGGGCCCGTCACCGAAAGGGATTCTCCAGCTGCAACGCTAAACGTCAGGTCGGCAATGACGTCTATCTGACGGCTACCGTCCTGGAAGTGCTTGCTGATTTGCTTAACACTCAGCGCGGAAGGCTTCGTCATTTTGGACAATATCTCATGGGGTCAGGGTAGGGAACCAGAGTAAAACAGTGGGGCGGCCAGAGATAGAGCGGTTTGTCGAAGCCCGCGGTCAATATTCTTTGATTTTCCGGTATCCTTCGTCTGTCCCGCAATAGAAGGAATATAGATGAAAATTGGAATAGTTTTGCCTCACCATGAAATTGGCGCGGATCCTGAAGCGATTAAGGCATTTTCTGTAGGTGCGGAATCTCTGGGAGCGGATCACATCCTATTGTACGACCATGTAGTAGGCGCAGATCGCGAGCGACCCGGTGGGTTCGAGGGCCCCTACGACAAGGACGTTCAATTCCACGAACCACTTACCACGTTCTCTTTTATTGCAGCCATTACAACAACCATTAACTTGATGTCTGCAGTATTGATTCTGCCACAAAGACAAACGACTCTGGTTGCCAAGCAAGCCGCCGAACTTGCCGTTCTTTCTGGCAATAGATTCCGAATGGGTATTGGTACCGGTTGGAACGCGATCGAATACGAGGCATTGAATGAAAATTTTTCTAATCGAGGTCGCCGACAGGAAGAGCAGGTCGAACTCATCAGAAAGCTGATGTCTGAGGATTCTGTTTCCTTTGAAGGTAAATACCACAAGGTCACCCTGGCGGGTATAAACCCGCGACCAACTCAACCGGTACCAATTTGGTTCGGTGGAGGAGCACCGGCATTACTAGATCGCTGTGCACGGTTAGGGGATGGATGGTTACCCCTGATGGCTCCGAACGAATCCGCAAAGCAGGCGATTCAAACTATGAAAGAAGTCCGCGAAGCTGCTGGCCTGTCCTGGGACGGATTCGGTATTCAGGCGCAGGCTCAGGCTGGAGGCGGTACGCCCGAGCGTTGGAGCAGCCACTACAACAAATGGCGGGATCTGGGTGGGACGCATATCGCGATCGCCACTCACAATGCGGGTGCCAGATCCGTGGATGAACATTTGGGGCTCTTTGAGTCCTATGTTGACGCAGTAGGAAGATGAGGCGATCGGTAGGCACTTTGATTCGAGTTATCTCCGCTCGGGACATGCAGATTTACAGACACCGGCCAACGCCGCCTGGTGGTAGCTATGTCCAATCCTCAACGGTTAGATCCGACACTCGGGAAAACTCATTTAGGTTATTGGTGACCAGTACGCATTCAATGCTGCGGGCATGAGCCGCGATAAGCAGATCATTGTTACCAATGATATTACCCTGTCGCTGCAGTGTGGCTCTGATCGCACCATAGTGTCTGGCCGCTTGCACACCCCATGGGTCAATCAGGATTCTCTGCGTAAAGTCGGTGAGTTGTTGCCAGCGATCTTCTCGGAGACTCGGTTGCCCCTTCTCAATGCCATAACACAGTTCGCCATAGGTTATGGAAGAGATACAGAGGTTTCTGATCGCCTTGAATTTCTGGCGTAATTTGGCTGGTCTGCTCTTTAGGGCAAAAATGCAGGTATTGGTGTCGACCATATACATCAGAAGTCTCGAGTCTGCGGAGGTGTGTCTTCTCTACTTGTCAGGTAATCGTCGCCGAAGGCACTTTCCTGATCGAAAAAATCATCCCAGGTTGGCTGTGTGGGAGTAATGAGTACGCCTTCCCCCTGTTTTCGGACATACACTTCATCACAGTCGAACCGATAATCTTTCGGTATTCTGACTGCCTGGCTTCTCCCGTTCATGAAAACCTTCGTGGTACGGATAGCCATCCTCCTCTCAACCTCTTAAATGTTGACGATATATATCATCCAGTATATACCAACAAGCCCTGCAATAGGCCATGCATTCAATCCTGACACACAGGTGTCACGGGTTGTCAGAGATTGCTCTGAAAATTCTGTAAGAGATTGATGCGGCGAATGTACGAAATACCCCGAACACTGATTTCGTCCGAAGTGCTGGAGTTGGAGGTGCCGGGTTGTGCGGCGCGGGCCTTTCACTCGAAAGCCGCTGACATTTCAATGAGTGGAACAACCAGGGGTACAATCGATGACGAAATCGGGAAGGAGAAGAAAATGAGATTCGCCTTAAGTACTTCGCCACAACGCTGTACCTGGGACTGGCTGTTAGAAGTTTGGAAACGTGCCGACGAGATAGAACTGTATGAATCTGCATGGACCTTTGACCATTTTTATCCAATATTCGGTGATTCAACCGAAGACTGTTTAGAAGGCTGGATTTCTCTCACCGCGCTGCTGCAGGAAACCCGACGAATCCGGGGTGGAGTACTCGTCACAGGAATGGTTTACCGCCACCCGGCACTGCTCGCCAATATGGCGGCAACATTGGATATCATTTCGGGTGGGCGACTTGAGCTTGGCATCGGCGCCGGATGGAACGAAGAAGAGTGCGCCGCATACGGTATTGAGCTTGGTACCATGACAGAGCGATTCGACCGCTTTGAAGAAGGACTTGATGTTCTGAAACTTCTATTGACCCAGGACCGCTCCGATTACAGTGGTAACTGGTTCACCCTCAAAAACGCAATGAACAATCCCAAGGGGCCACAAAATCCCCTACCCATTTGCGTGGGGGGCGCGGGTCTCCGTCGAACGTTACCTGCCGTCGCGAAACATGCACATCACTGGAATTATGGATCGCCTTTGATGACACCGGAAGATTTCAAGATGCGCCATAAAGTGTTCCTCGAGGCCTGCGCGCAGGTTGGCCGAAATCCCGACGACATCATGATATCGACAATAGTGCGGTACGAAGGTGATCTACAAGCCATGGTGCGCGACGCGAAAGGATTTGCAGACGCAGGCATCGACATGGGCATTGTGAGCATTCCCAAAACAGAACCACCTGGGGTCGTCGAGGATATTGCGGAAGCGTTGTTAACCGTTGGATAACTGCGACGCGTATACCCGCGACGCAGCACGATTTGTTGCTTCGCCGGTGGGCCCGATTTAGGCATGCACTTGCCTGGTCATGGTATCCACGTTACCAAACGTCACTAAAGTGTAAGAAAACTTATCGAACGTCTACTAGCGTTTCCAGGGCAGCTCTTGACGGGTTATTCAGGCTGAAGTTCTGCTTGGACAGCTGACTGCCTGGTTACCAGCAAGGTGCCAAAAGCCATAATGAGGAGGGGCAGAAAAGGTTCAAAAGGCCAAAAAGGCAGCCATAGCACAAGATCTGCTGACCATTGCGGCGAGGTTAAGAACGCCGTCACAGGTTTTTGCCAATACCCGCCCGTAACCGATGCAACCAGCCCAAAGAGGATCATCGCGCCTCCCAGCATCTTGTATGCGGCGGGTGCATTCCTGGCAGCTGCAAGATGTCGCTTCTTACCCCACGCGGCAATTCTTGAAGCGAATACCACGAAGCCACCAACATAGAAGACATAATCAATGGGTTCAGGTTTCTGGTAGTAGAAAAGAGTCCACCAATAGACGCTAAAAGGATAGGCCCACAGGAAATAGATGCCGCACTTGTTTATCAATTTCCATTGTCTTGAATTCAGGCGTTTACGGAATGTGTTGAAGGATGTGAGCACCATGGCAACGAGGAAAATGTAACCGACAGTGCCTTCCAGTTCATCGCGCAGTAGGTACACATCATTTATGTAATAGTCGCGGTAAATGTTCGACATGATAAAAATAAACGAAGCTTGCCAAAACATCGCCACGGCAAAACAAAAACCGATATATTTACGATTTCGCGACAACCATGCTGGAAATGGCCCGGGAAACAATACCTGAACTGATGATGCTGCAACCACCAGGAATATGAAAGGCACCGCCCAGCGCACTGAAAATCCAATCATTGTTGAGACGCCTGGCCCAGTAGACATATCGGCCTGCATCGTGGCGATGATCATCATCAGGCACATGGGTATGCAGACCAGACAGAATAGGCCCCACCCATTAATGGCTTTGTGTTTCAGCACTTCTTTCAAATCAATGCTCATACTGTTTCGTCGCGTCCGTCAAACCCCAGGTTCTTAACGTCATCTTCTCGTTCAACACCTGCACGGACGACCTTCCCGATAGGTAAGC
>Ga0066376_10003688_pt1 | contig 13558 bp, 8 predicted proteins | sample Knorr_S15_td_Bot_FD_77009 | JGI IMG/M metagenome (GOLD analysis project Ga0066376, IMG submission 77009) | Marine microbial communities from Southern Atlantic Ocean transect - Knorr_S15_td_Bottom_ad_5009_LV_A | ecosystem: Environmental > Aquatic > Marine > Oceanic | place: Southern Atlantic... | reverse complement strand
GAAACAGATGGGCTTGATGTAACCAACGCTAACTTGGGAGGAAGGTTCACCGAAGGGCTTTGGGTAGTACAAGATGGAAGAAACGTCATGCCTAGCGAGACCCAAAACTTTAAGCTAGTTGCTGGTGCTTCACTTAAAGATGCGATCAGAAAATTAGCGAGCGCCAAGCGTGAACGCCACTCACACATGTAACAAATAATACGAAAAGTAAATAAATAAAAAGGAGGCGTTAAGCAATTTAACGCCTCCTTTCTGGTATATGATAAATGCATGGCGCCGCACTAGCTTCTGGCCGTTCTAACCCAGCGCCGCATCTTCATTCATTACACTACCTGCAGCGCTAAACCCTACCAAGCTAAATAAAAGTGCGTTATCCCAAACAACGTCTAACCCGCGCGCTGGTATCCATCATTCAATTGAACATCGATAGCCCGTAGCACTGCCGTTCGATTAATTGAGCCTAACAGTACCCCGTCATCATCAACAATGGGGTAAACTCTCGGCTTTTCCTTTAACAGCAACTGCGCTAACTCTATTACCGACATATAAGGTTTGATAGAAATTACAGGGGTTTTCATGATTTCCCCTACTCTACAAATTTGTTCGCGATAGTAGCTTGACGCGATCATTTGAGCGATACAGTCTTGCTCAGACAAAAAGCCCACCACTCTACCTTTGCTATCGAGTACCGGACCACCACTCTGCCCACTGGCTAACAGCACTTCGACGGCCTGCGCAACGGGCATATCGACATTAAGCTTCACTGGGTGAGTATTCATATAATCACTGACTTGCAACGATTCCATTTTCAATTCTCCAGCCGTGGCGCCTAATGTGACCGATACTGCGACTTAATTGGCGTTACGGCACTTCAATTATTTTTAACCACATGTGAAAGCAATTTTCCCCCACACTTTAAGATTAGACGTTTCGTTACATACAAGCCAGCACATTTAACATTAAAATAACAAATAGTTTTTCAGTGATCAGTCCTTGTAAATTGCCACTTTAACTTTACCATTTATGTCAACACTAGCGCGGTACATACCCGCAGAATTGAAAGGCATAGCGACGTTACCTTTAGCGTCAATAGCAATCACACCGCCATCGCCACCGGCGTTTACAAGTACGTCGTTAACTACAGTGTTCGCAGCGTCATTTAACGTTAAACCCTGGTACTTCATTCGCGCACAAATATCTGCTGCCACGTTGTATCGAATAAAATATTCACCATGTCCTGTGGCCGATACCGCGCAGCTTTCATTGTCAGCATAGGTACCCGCTCCAATAACAGGCGAGTCTCCAATACGTCCGTACCGTTTAGCCGTCATTCCGCCAGTGGATGTTCCCGCGACAATGTTGCCTCCTTGATCCAATACTACGGCTCCAACAGTGCCAAAGCGCTCATTGCCTTGCTGCGAACCGTAACCACTCGATACCTGCTGCATACGTGCTTTCGCTTTATCTAAAGCTTGCTTGCGAAACTCGGTATCAAAAACGGTGTTGTCTACCTGTTCAAGGCCGTTTTCTTTTGCGTAATCTTCAGCGCCTCTCCCTGAAAGCATAACGTGTGGAGATTCATTCATTACCAATAACGCAGCCTCTATTGGGCTTCTTATTGTTTTCACCCCCGCAACAGCACCTGCATTTTTACTGCCGCCGTGCATTATCGACGCATCAAGCTCGTGCTGACCGTCGAAGGTATATACCGCACCGATGCCAGCATTAAATAACGGCGAGCTTTCAAGAATTTTGATGGTTTCTACTACCGCCACTTCACCTTTTTCGCCTTTCTGCAACAAGGCGTAGCCATGCTGCACCGCTTGGGTTAATACTCTTTTGTAGTCCGCTTCTTTTTCTGGCGTCATCGATGATTTTAAAATGGTTCCTGCACCGCCATGAATAGCGATAGCTACGGGTGTTTTTCCTAATTGTTTGGAATCATCCGCTAATGCCGGAACACTCGTAATGGCAAACGATGCAGCAAGCGCGCCTATTGCATACAGTGCATGTCGAATTTTATTCGGCTGGCGAAAAATACGAGATGGGTTCAAAAGCTTTACTCCTAATAGCTACGTTTTACGTGCGCGCATAATCTGTGAGATGGTTTGACTACAGATTTCTAGAATCAATTCAACGCGCTCTGTTGATGCGATTTTTACGCGACCTTAGACGTAAGATGACACAATTAGCTTAGGTAGGCTAGGCTACCTCGAGGATCTCTAAGAAAGTATTAAGATCATCGGTGATGGAAGGGAGTAGCGCTTCAGCGTCTTCCCACTTTTTCGCCTTTGACAATTCCCATAAGCTCTCAAAGTCTCGTTGTAACTGTACGGCACCAATATCTGCAGACATACCTTTGAGCTTCAATGAAAGCACCTGAACCTTTTCGAAGTCTCGACTATCAACAGCCTGCTGCAGTAATTTAAGCTTGTCAGGCGCGCTTCTGGAATACAGCTCGCACACACGGGAAAATAGCGCTTTATCGCCCATTATCCGAGCAATGGCATCGTCTTTTTCCCAACATCCATCAAGCCCCTCTGAATTGTCTTCATAAGCTTGGGTTTTACTGACGTTATCAATTTCAGCCCCCTTCTCCGAGCCCTCGCGAGCGGCGATATCATTAGCTATTTTCGCGTTTTTTATCGTGGGGGCTATTTCTACTTCAGACTCTTTACTTGACTGAGCCTCTGTTCTTGAATGCGATAGCGTGTCGCAGTCCATTTCTTTTGAGATGGCACTCAACAAACTGTCAACCAGTGGGGGTTCGCTGGCAGTGATTCCGGTACCTGACCTCGTATCAGTATCGTTAAGCTCTGCACTTGCTAATGCCGTTATTTGATGCACTAACCATTGTTTCACTTTAGGAATAAGTACATCGGCCATGACAGGCTTTGTCGCAAAGTCGTCCATACCTGCCTCTAAACATTTCTCTTTTTCGCCGAGCATGGCATTGGCTGTCATGGCAATTATAGGTACATCTTTGTGCATCGCTCCTGCCTTACCTTCTCGTATGGCTCGGGTAGCGTCATAACCATTCATATTAGGCATCTGACAATCCATCAATATGCTGTGAATTCTGCGGCCTTTGCTTTCACATTTCGTCAAGAACGCCACAACTTCCTCACCATCGCTGCAGGTAAAGAATTTAACAGGTAAACTTTCCAGCACTCCCTTCGCCACCTCGCGATTGATCATATTGTCATCAACTATCAATAAGTTGGCATTCTCAATAGACAATTGCTGCTCAGTATCGTCTGCTGCCCCTTCATCGTTTGAGATGTCCTCAGCTTTCCCTTTACCTGATGAGATATCTGACTGGTTTAATGTATATCCCGACAGCGCAGCGTCTAACCCTTGTTGGACAATTGCAAAACTCGACCTGAATAATGGCTTTGGCAAGTAAAGCGGCACAAGGTGATTAAAGTGGAAAGGTGTCCCTTCTAGTTTTTGAAGAATATAAACCACAGGTAACGTACCAGCGTCTTTAGTTGCAGCTTGTGCCTGCCATATATCATCTAGCTCACGAATGAGTGAACTGGCCTCGTCCACAATAATGGCATTTAATTGCGTCCAAGGTACTGTTCCTAACTCAGAATGCTTACCTATTACTTGCGGCTCTGCACCGACGTGTAAGGCTAAACAACAGATGTTTTCCTCTAAAGGTGGATAACTTGCAGAAACACCGATTGTGATCCCGTTAAGCAGCGTACTTTCGTTTTCCACCGCCATTTTATGCTCGAACGCGCTGTCGTACGTTGTTTCAGGAAGAGTAACGAAAAATGAGAAGGTGCTGCCTATGTTAACTTCAGAATTGAACGTAATGTCTCCTCCCATAAGCTGGCTCAATTGCTTGCAGATAGACAAGCCAAGTCCGGTACCTCCGTATTGGGTAGCAACAGATGCATCAGCCTGCGTAAACGCGGTAAACAATTTGGGCTGATTTTCTTGTGCTATCCCTACGCCCGTGTCACATACGCTGAAATGAAGCTGTTTTGTCCCAGCATCTACATCACTTAACGATGCTTGTAGCTTTATATGCCCTTCTTCAGTGAATTTAATAGCATTGTTCAATAAATTACTAAGAATTTGGTTGATTCTGTGTGGATCTGAGTTTATTTCCACCGGGGGAAGACCTGTTGTGTCAACAAGAAGCTGTAGTCCTTTAGAAGCTGCCTTAACGGTAAAGACCTTGGCGATAGACTCGATAAGTGCAAGCGGGTCAAAATATTGATTATTAATATCAAGCTTGCCCGCTTCAATTTTAGACAAGTCGAGAACGTCGTTAATCAGCACGCTGAGATTGTTGCAGCTAATTTCCATCATGGAAACAAGCTGTTCAGCTTTCTCATTAAGGGGCTGACGCTTAAGTAGCGCCAAGGAGCCAACTACCCCGTTTAACGGTGTTCTCATTTCATGGCTAATATTGGAAATAAAAGAGCTTTTAACACTGCTCGCTTTTCGCGCCTCTTGCGTCGCTTCAACAAGTTCTTTCGTCCTGCTTACCACTTTTTCTTCAAGCTTCAGGTTTACCCTTTCTATCGCGTCTTTTGCCTTTCGTTCGTCAGTCACATCTCTAATTACAACAGCAACACCTGAAAACTGTGATTGTTCACCCCAAATGGTAGATGCGGTTATAAGTAGCGTGTGCTCTTCTTTTTCGTCATCGGTGTAAGGGGTTGTAAAGGTACTTTGCTTTCCGCCTTTGGTGAGAACCGATTCAAGCCCTAATAGAGAAAGCTGCTCAAATGACGAATAGTGATGATTTAAAATAAGCTGGCTTGGGATCCCAAAAAGTGACTCCGCTGCCATATTCCAACTTTTCACCACGCCAGCAGAATCTACGCTAAAAATCGCATCTTTAGATATAGCGATAATAGCAACGGACTCACCGCGCACCTTAGCCAGCTCAATGTTTTTACTGTTACTTCGGTGTACGAATAGTAAAACGCTTACAAAAATTAGCGTAACTACCCCAATTACACTGTAAACGCTAATCCTCTTCTCATTGATAAGGGCTGCCACTTCTGACTGAGACAATGCCGTATGAAGAAAAAACGGGGCGGTTTGCTGATTTCCATTTATCGTAAAAGCACGAGTGACCGTATACAAAGATGAGTTTGTCTGTGCGGTCTGTTTAATTTTAGCCCTACCTATTTTCGAAGGGCTTTCGAATTCGCTCGCCCAATTCACCGTAGGATTTAAATCTCTGGAGAAGGACTTATCACTGTCTGGATGACTTACAAAAAAGCCTTCACTGTCGGTAACAAATAGCAATTGATTGCCGACAAGCGTTTGTTCCATTTGCGACAGTAGAAACTGGGCGTTTACGTTCATGATTATAAAACCATAACGCTCACCAGAGCTGCTGAAGATTGGAAGAGAAAGGCGAATAACGCTTTTATAAGGAAACTCGAGCTTCCCATATTCACGATTCAAATTGATATCTGAAATATAAAACTCGCCCTTATTGCGCTTAACACTCTCTATGAAGTAACTTCTCGCTGCTTTAGGTTGTAAATCGTTGTCCTTAACTACTAAAACACTTCCCCCGTTTCTTTCCACCCGAATAAACTCACTTCCATCCTCATTGGCTTGAATGATCCTTAATTGATCGACTTCTTCGTTATTTTCGATAAAAGCAACGAAAATCGTTTCTAGTCGCTGCTTCCACTGTTCCAACGTCGTACCGTCTTTGGGGTCTAGATTTTCATTTTCAGTCGCGCGGACGATGCCGCTTATGGGTGGTGTCTGATGTAGAAAGTTAAGCGCATTGATATACTTTCTCACCTGAGAGTTTGCAGCATTTTCAGCACTGGCGGCACTCTCTTCTAATGCCGTGAAAGTTTGAGATTCAGCCGTCGCTTTGATATTACTTTCGAACAAACCAACAACAAGTACAACAAGCACTGTTGCAAGTACTAACGCTAAGCCTAAAGTACTCTTAGCTTCACTGATGGATGAACTGGATTTAAGGAACGACAAACAGGCAATATCCGTATAAATTTTGATAACTTAAAGCTAGTCATCATTTTGTTAATGCGCAAGTTTCGCGCGATACATCAAAACGCAAAATACTCAAAAAAAGACAATAATTAACGCGTTTTTTTAAGTCTTGCCGATGGCTAACAAATAAATCACTGTTCATATTAACGCCAGCATTTGGTATTCAATTTCTCGCGGTGTACACTGCCATCAATATTTCTCTAACATCGCAATAGTGGTTATGCACGCACCTACATTTTTGTGGCACGATTTTGAAACCTTTGGCACCAGCCCACAAAAAGATCTCCCCTGCCAATTCGCTGCAGTAAGAACTGATATGGATTTAAATGTGATTGGTAAACCCATAAATATCATGAGCGCCATTGCGAATGATTATTTACCACATCCAGAAGCGTGTTTGGTGACCGGCATAACACCGCAGCAAACCATTCGCGACGGTTCTAACGAAGCTGATTTCGCCGCGCGAATTTATCAGGAAATGTCGACGCCAAATACCTGTAGTGTGGGCTTTAATAGTATCCGATTCGACGATGAGGTTTCCCGCTACCTGTTTTATAGAAACTTTTACGACCCATATTCACGTGAATGGCGAAATGGCAATAGCCGTTGGGATATAATCGATTTAGCGCGAGCGTGCTATGCACTGAGACCCGATGGTATTAATTGGCCACGCCGAGAAGATGGTGCACCAAGCTTTAAACTTGAGGCGTTAACTGCTGCTAATAACATTGGCCACGAAAACGCTCACGATGCTTTGAGTGACGTCTACGCCACAATAGCCCTTGCTAAACTGATAAAAGAAAAGCAGCCTCGCCTTTTCGATTATGCGCTGTCGTTACGCAGTAAACACACAGTTATGCAGCAAATTGATCTCACTAAACCATCGGTATTGCTTCATATCTCGTCTAAACTCCCAGCCTCTCAAGGCTGTTGTACTTGGGTTATGCCTGTGGCAAAGCACCCAACCAACAACAATGCATTTATCGCTATTGATTTATCGCATGACATTGACAGCTTAGTGAATGACACACCAGAAGAGATTAGACAGGCGCTTTATGCCCCGTCAGATACATTTGACGATGTGCTAGAAAGACCGGGGCTCAAGCTCATTCACGTCAACCGCTCGCCGTTTATTACCACAGCTAAAGCAATGACAGAAGACAATGCCGCACGACTAGGACTGGATCGCGAGCGCTGCTTAGACAATTACAAAGTACTTGCCAGTATGCCCGAACTGGCCACTAAAATCGTAGATGTCTATGATGACGACATTCAAAGTGGTGAACTGGATATAGATCACGCGCTATATAGTGGTGGGTTTCTTAATGACGAAGACAGAAGGTGGTGTGAGCGTGTAATTGAAGCACAGCCCGATGATTTAGCCACTCTGAGTGAAAAAACACAGCACGAAGGGCTCAGAAAGCAGCTATTTCGATACCGCGCTAGAAATTATCCTAATACACTGACCGCAGATGAAATGACCAGGTGGCAGCATCATCGCCAAGCTCGCTTGACTGATTCGGCTTTTCACGGCTCAATCACATTAGAAAACTATATGATGCGGTTGGAATCACTGGCGCATGAACACAGCGACAATCCTGAGAAGCAGGCCATATTACGCGCACTTTACCAATATGCCGAAAACCTTTGACGGGCGTTTTAGAACGCCTTAAATTAGTAGATGAAAAAAATAGACAGGCCGAGAACAAGTCAACGTCAAGTAATCGATAGATGCCGCCGATAAAAAGAATACACGTGCGCAAGGGAATAAAGAAGTTATGAATGGCGTAACAATAAGCTTCGACAAATCAAGAACCTACATTAACTTACAGTTAAATCCTTCTGATTTCACGTCAGAAGTTGATAGTAGGGAAATAAGAAAGCAATTAGAGAGCGGAGAAACTAAGCGGCTGTATGTTTCTGAAAAAGCGTTAAAGTCGGCCTGTGATACGGCTAATCATTATTTTAAGACGGGTGATAGCACTGTTGTTCAGGAACGTGTTGGCGAGCGCAAAAATGCTGAAATTGAATTTCGCATTTCCGAGGATGGGATGCAGGCGAACCTTGTGCTGACCACACCCTATGGCGGTAAACTTCCCTCATTAAGTACCGTTAAATCTCTAGCAGTAAAAAACAGAATCATTCGTGGCTTAAGCACCAAAACCATTGAATCTATGCTTACCCAAGCAAGGCAGTCTCCTCCAGGAACAGTATTAGAACAAATTGTCGCGAAGGGCCTACCAGCTAGAAATGGCAAAAACTCAAAGTTTATTCCCCTGGTACCAAACGCACTTGAAAGGGTGTTAAAACCCCAGACGGGTGATGGCGAGCGCGTGGACATGCGTAATTTAGGCGAAGTAATTTGCGTTAAAGTGAACACGCCTGTGCTGAGAAGAACCGAGCCAACTCAGGGCCGTTCTGGCTTCGATATCAAAGGGAATAAAATTCCAGCCGTTGCGGGCGAATGGGTTAACTTTAAAATGGGCAGCGGCACCGTGGTGTCCGACAGCGACGCCAATTTATTAATGTCTGCAATTTCTGGTATGCCGAAATACCGAGACCAGATAATGAACATTGACGATACCTTCATTTGTAGCGGCGTGAACGTTGGCTCTGGGCACGTGAATTACGAAGGTGCAGTATTGGTAAACGGCGATGTTACAGAGAAAATGCAAATCAAGGCCGCTGGAGATGTAACCATTAACGGCTTTGTGGAGTCGGCGTATATCGAGTCTGGCGGCGATATCATCATTACCGAAGGCGCGATGGGTAAAGTTAACGATACCCAAGGTGAATTCCAATGCCAACTAGTCGCAGCCGGCAGTATCCACGTTCAACACGGTCAAGGCATTGATATTCAATGTAGCGGTAATATTACCGTTGGTCGTCAGTTGGCGTATAGTCGCCTGCGTTGCGGCGGCGCAGTCATAGTTGGACAAATTGATAAGCCCATGGGAAATCTATTTGCTTGTGACATTATCAGCCAAGATCGCGTTGAAGCTGGCACTTTAGGCGCTGTATCTGGCAGTACGTTGAAAGTTGATTTTAGCCCAGGCTTTAACCAATTGTTAGAGCGCAAAGACTCTTTAGATGAATTGTTGAAGCAAATTCGCGAAAACAATCTTAAACACAAAGAAAAGATTAACCTTATTCAAGGTAAGAAAGTACCTAAAGAGCTTCAACGTAAAGTAGCTGAAGCGTTAGAGCTTTTTAACAATGAGAGCGCATTGCTGGAGTGGCTTGAAAACAAAGCCAACGACGTCAAAGCAGCAAAAGAAAACTACCAATCAGATATAAAACTTATCGCAAACAAACGTCTTTATCCCGGGGTCTCGGCGAAGCTTAATAACCGTAACTGGCGTTCTGAGCGAGAATACGACAGGGCGCAAATTCGTTACGATTCGCACCAATGGCACTACGACCCTTTAATTTGACCTAACTAGTTCACTGAAGTTACTGTGCCACAGTTACGTTGCCATACCCTTGGCGCTTTGACTGGTACAGTGCCTTCATGGTGCGTTCAAACCACTCTGTGAATTCCTCAGACTCCCTGAGCTCAGATAAACCCATGGCCGTTTTAAAGCTCTCGACAAGCGAGTGATGGGTAGAAATGCAGTCTAACAATCTGTCTGCAAGATTTTTAGCTGCGTTTAACTCGGTTTGAGGGCACAAGATAATAAACTGTTCACCGCTAAAACGCGAAACAACATCGACTTCTCGAACGGTATTTAGACAATTCGTTGCCACGGCTTTTAGCGCCTCTTCTTTAGCCGAGGGCTCAATTGAATCTCTGTCATCGCTTACAGGGGTTAGTTCGATAACAATTAACGAAGCCGTAGTGTGAAATCGATGGAAACGTGAGATTTCTTCTTCCGCTCGCTGGATCATATGATTGCGGTTATATAGCCCCGTTACCGTGTCGTGAGCAGACAAGAAAGCAAGGGTCTTGTTCTTTTCTAACAAGGTTGCTTGTAACGCACCTATTTCCTCGTTTTTCTGGTTAATAATACGCTTGTAGCCGCTAACGTTTCTATTTCTAAAAGTAAAAAGCAAGAAAACTAAAATGACAATTGCGGTGCTCAAAACCATAACGACATAGTTACGACTATAGCGAACTTGGACATTATTCCACTGCTTATAAATTTCTACCTTTCGCGTTTCTGGAATACGCTCAATGGCAAAGTTAAGCTTGTCCACCAGGTGGCCGTAGGTTTTGTTCACACCAAAAGCTAATGAGTCGAAGGGCTCGGCGTAACCAACAATATTGAGGTCTTTCAGCTTTAAATTATTGATGTGCATATTTACGCTCATTAATGAACCCACCATCACATCAAACTCATCATTCGCCAGTTGCTTTAGCCCCTCTTCTTCAGACGGAATAAGCTTTAAACGTAACCTTGGATAATGACGTGAAATATATTCAACTTGGCGATAACCCTGAACAATCCCTACTACTCGATTTCCCACTCCAGCATAGCCTTGGATCATTGGCATACCAGACTTAGCCACAAGCACATTGGGCGCTTCAAAATACGGCACGCTAAAGTCGAGGAACTGCTTTCGATAGTCTGAAGTATTTAGCATGGGGATAACTTGGCATTTCCCCTGCTGAACGTACTCTAGGCTCTGTTGCCAGCTCTCAGTGGGCACTAGGGTAAACGTTAATTCAGATAATTCAGCAATCAGTTGCATATACTGAGCAGAAACCCCCACATGGATACCGTTTCTGATTGCTTCGTAAGGCGCCCAGTTAGGATCTATACAGTACGTTACATTATTAGATTGTTCAGATGCCGCCTTTTGACCATCTTCTGCTTGTAGGAGCGCGCTAAAACAACTCGCTCCTACAAACAACATGGTACAAAGCAGATATTTTCTTATTTTTTTCAACTGCACACCCAAAACATGTGAAGATATCGATGACAACCGCGAAGTATTAAGCGTAAATTCAAAAATTGCAATTATTTAGCTGATAATCTCGCTTTTCAGCTAGGTAACGCTCTGTCTTTGCTGAAACTCATCGATTTCATAGCGCTTTTTATTCATAATTTTGGTAAGGCTTGCCACCGCTTTTTCAATATCGACGAAACTTAAATACAATGGCGCAAAACCTATTCGCAGAATATTTGGTGCACGGAAATCTGCAATCACCCCCTCAGCGATCCACGCTTGGCAAATGGCGTAAGCGTGGTCGTGAGCGAAAGCTAGCTGACTACCTCGATTATCAATATTGGGGCTTACAATGGAAAATTTGTCCAGAAGACCTGCGCGCTTGGCTTCAGCGATGAAAAATGCCTGTAGCTTTTTGGATTTTTCATCAATAGCTTTAAGTGATACATCTTCAAATACGTCTAATGCCGCATCTAAAATGCTCATTCCAATAATTCCTGGCGTACCGCACAAGTTTTGCTTCACGGAATTGTCGCCAGCGTAATCAGGAGAAAATGAGAAAGGCGAGCTGTGCCCCATCCAACCAGACAAAGGTTGTTGATACTGTGCTTGATGTCGTTTAGCGACATAGATAAACGCTGGCGCGCCAGGGCCGCCATTTAGATATTTGTAGGTACAGCCGACTGCAAAATCCACATTACATGCGTCTAGGCTGACAGGAAATGCTCCAGCACTGTGCGCTAAATCCCACAAAGTTAAAACGCCCTTTTGATGGGCTTGCTCGGTAATGGTTTGCATATCGAGTTTGTTGCCACTTCTGAAATTTACCTGTGTCAGCATCAGAACGGCAATATCATCAGTTAGCTGTGACCCAATGCATGCGTCGTCAACATAGCGAATACTGTAATCGCTGCCTAGTAAGTCAAGCAGGCCTTGCACCATGTATATGTCGGTAGGAAAATTATCGCGGGTAGTCGCTATTACCTTGCGACTTGGATGCATTTTTAACGCCGCACTTAATACTTTAAACAGATTAATAGAAATGGAATCACAACAAATAACTTGTCCACATTTAGCGCCAATCAAGCCGCCAATCTTATCACCCACTATTTGAGGTAGATGGATCCACTGATGCTTGTTCCAGCTTGTAATGAGCCCCTTTCCCCACTGTTCATTGACAACTTCGTCAGCTCGCTGTTTAGCTGCCTTAGGCAGAGGCCCAAGCGAATTGCCGTCTAGATAGACCGTATTAGCGGGAAGCGAAAATGCCTGCGCCTTGTCTCGAAGTGGGTCTTTAATATCAAGTTGTTCAGCTGAAAAGACCTTATTCATCATGTTCACTAATAACCTCAAGTAAAGCATCAAAGGATATTGATTCAGGGTGAAGCCAATCGAAATGGCCACCAGCAGAATGCCCCGCAATGTAAATGTTAGTGTAGCGCCCTTCGTTCTCTATTCGTTTTAAGGCTGTACTTATTGCTTGTGTTACGTCGTCTAAACTACCGGGCCAGCCACCGCCTTCATCACCTACACGCAGATACTCTGTTACGTAGACACCCATCCCAAGCTCTGCTAAAGCATGATACATCCCTTTCGCATGTTCGTAACCGTAGGCATTAAACCAACACCCACCGTGAATAAATATTAACGCTTTATCAGAGTACATTTCGTTCGTAGACGAACGCCCATGCCAAGTATAAATCGTTTGTAATGGGTCATCGCCGTAGCTGAATTGTTCATCAGCTTCGCTTGTTGGCAAGACACCCAACGCTGAATAAGGTACCTGGCTTATTTTCTTGGGGTAGATAGCTGACGATTCACTGTTGGCATGGGTGTCATCCGAAGTCTTTTTTTCTTCGTTAGTGTGGGTGTCTTCCGAAACAGCGTCGTCAGAACCATCAACGGTTGATTGAGTTTCGTGAAGCGCAGACAGAGTTAAGTCATCGTGGGTGTCTTCATTACTCGATAAAGAACGTGATTCATCGTAGTGAGTGCCATTGTTATCGTGGGTGTCTGCGTAAGTCGAGTTTACTGAAAACGATGAGTCAGCTTGGACTTTCGCAACAAACGTTAATGTGGATAGGGCTACCGCAAGGGTTATAGAATTGATAACGTAAGTCACTGTCTTCATGCTTTTGTATTTTTCTTTTTATTGAACCACAGAGCGAAATCAATGTGATTAGGCTCCGTGATTAAATATTGTACATATTGGCTATCTATAGCGGCTTAGAGCATTTCAACGGCAAGCGCTACACCCTCACCACCACCAATACATAAAGATGCGATACCTTTACGACCACCGCGTTGCTTAAGCGCGTGAAGTAGTGTTACCAAAATGCGCGCACCAGAGGCGCCAATGGGGTGACCCAATGCACAAGCGCCGCCTTTTACGTTTACTTTACTTTCATCTAGTCCAAGCTTCTTGACTGCCAACATAGTTACCATGGCGAATGCTTCGTTAATTTCGAAAAGATCGACTTCTTCTTTCGTCCAACCTGCTTTATCCAGCACTTTTTCCATAGCGCCAACAGGCGCAACGGTGAAGTTTTCAGGTTCAATAGAATTTGTAGCGTGAGCAACCACGCGCGCAAGCGGTGCTAGACCAAGTTCATTTGCTTTGCTTTCGCTCATTACAACCAGTGCCGCTGCACCATCAGAGATT
>Ga0066376_10003686_pt1 | contig 13558 bp, 11 predicted proteins | sample Knorr_S15_td_Bot_FD_77009 | JGI IMG/M metagenome (GOLD analysis project Ga0066376, IMG submission 77009) | Marine microbial communities from Southern Atlantic Ocean transect - Knorr_S15_td_Bottom_ad_5009_LV_A | ecosystem: Environmental > Aquatic > Marine > Oceanic | place: Southern Atlantic... | reverse complement strand
GGGTTCCCCTCCACGGTGCCGGGGATGTCGGCCCGGATCCGCTTCGGGTCGGTATACATCCGCATGACCTTCTTCGTGACCGTCTCGGCATCGTCCGACAGGTCGATGGTGTTGCCGTAGCTCTTGCTCATTTTCCGGTTGTCGAGCCCCGGGAGGCGCGGAAAGTGCGTGAGCAGGGGCTGCGGTTCGGGGAACAGCTCGCCGTAGAATTTATGGAACCGGCGCACGACCTCGCGGTTCAACTCGAGATGCGCCACCTGGTCCTCACCGACCGGCACGTAGTCCGCCTTGTAGATCAGCACGTCGGCACCTTGCAGCAGCGGGTAGCCCAGAAACCCCAGGGCCGACAGGTCCTTCTCTTTCAGTTGCTCGATCTGCTCCTTGTAGGTGGGCACGCGCTCGAGCCACGGAATCGGCACCACCATCGACAGCAGCAGATAGAGCTCGGCGTGCTCCGGCACGAGCGATTGGATGAACAGGGTGCTCTGATCGGGGTCGACGCCGGCCGCAATCCAGTCGGCCGCGTTGTCGTACGCATACGACGTTATGTCGCCGGTGTCGGCGTATTCACTGGTCAACGCGTGCCAATCGGCGACGAAATACAGGCAGTCGTAATCCGCCTGCAGATCGGCCCATTTGCTTAATGCGCCCACCAGGTGACCGATGTGCAGCTTGCCGGTCGGACGCATGCCGGACACAACGCGTGGCTTCACGATAACAACCACCCCATGAGAAAAGACAGCGGCGGGCCGATCAGCCGGTAGAGCCAACCGGTGGCCATCAGTATGATGAGAATGACGAACCCGTAGGGTCTGACCAACCGATCATAGCTCGCCGCGACCGCCTCCGGCAGCACCCCGGCGAGCACGTTGCCCCCGTCCAGGGGCGGGATCGGCAACATGTTAAACACCGCCAGCAGCAGATTGAGCTGGACCATGGCGAACCCGAACGTCGCCAGGACCCCGGGCACCCCCTCCGACGCGCCAAGCCCCCCCGGCACCAGCCCCAGCAGCTGCGAGGCCGCGATGGCCATCAGGATGTTGCTCGCCGGTCCGGCGGCCGCAATCACCAGAAAGTCCCGACGGTGATTCTTCAGGTTGGCCGGGTTCACCGGTACCGGCTTCGCCCCGCCGAACACGAACCCACCCGCCCGGAGCCCCAGGAGCGGGAGCATGATGGTGCCCACCGGGTCGACGTGCACCGCCGGATTGAGCGAAATCCGGCCCAGGCGGCGCGCGGTCGGGTCTCCAAACCAGTCCGCGGTGAGGGCGTGCGCCATCTCGTGGACCGTCAAGGAAAACAGCAGAACGGCGAGGATGATGAGCGACTGACCGATATCTGGCAAAGCGATCCAGGATATGACCTGGCGGCGGATCAGGGCAAGTCGGCGTGACTCAGACGCTCCGCGAAGTGTTCGAGCAGGGCGTCGGCCACCTTGGCGCCGAGCACCGGCACCAGTTCTTCCCGGGTCGCGCGCCGGATGCTGGCGACACTGCCAAACCGCGTCAGCAGCGCTCGGCGCCGCCGCGCTCCGACCCCGGGAATGTCGTCCAGTTCCGACCGGAAGTCGCGCCGGGCACGGGCCTTCCGATGATAGGTCACCGCAAACCGGTGCGCCTCGTCCCGTATCCGCTGCAGCAGCAAGAGTGCGGGACTGTTGGTCTCAAAAATAATGGGCTCGGCGTCGTCTCGGGTAAAGACCAACTCTTCTTTCTTGGCGAGACCGATGGCGACGAGATTCGACTGTCCGAGGGTGGCAAACGCCTCGTAGGCGGCCGAGAGCTGGCCCTTGCCTCCGTCAATCACCACCAGGTCGGGTGGCGGCGCCCCGTCGTCGAGCAGGCGTCGGTAGCGTCGTGCCACGACCTCTCGCATCGCGGCGAAGTCGTCCAGGAGCCGGTCGCTGTCAGTGGCCCCGGCCCCGCCGCCGGCTCCGCCCGAACCAGACCGTGCGCCGGCGGCGGCGCTCCGCGAGCGGCGACCAGGACCAGGGCGAGGCGTCTCGTCGAGCGTGGTGCGCTCGGCGCCCCAGTCGCCACCCCGCACCCGGTACTTGCGGTATTCCTTCCGCGTCATCCGCCCGTCCTCGCACACCACCATCGACCCGACGGTCTCGCTTCCCTGAATGGTCGAAATATCGAAGCATTCGATCCGGCGTGGCGCTCCCGGCAAACCGAGCGTGCGCCGCAACTCGTCAAGCGCCGTCTCCCGCGCGACCGCCTCGTCGCTGTAGTGCGAACGGTAGGCCAGCGCCGCGTTCCGGGTCGCCAGGTCCAGCAGCCCACGCTTGTCGCCCCGCTTCGGCACCGACACGCGCACCTTGCGGTCGGCTCGCTCGCCCAGCCAGCGCTCGACCTCCGCGTGATCTTCGATCTCGACCGGCAGATGGACTTCCGGGGGCGCCACGCGAACCGCATAGAACTGCTGCACGGCCGCCTGCACGGTCTCCTCGAGGCTCGGCGCCTCTCCGTCAGTGGCGTCGGCCACCAGCTCCACCCGTTCGATGACCCGGCCCCCACGCATCTGGAACACCTGAATGATCGCGCCGGCCGGGCCCGTCTTGACGCCAAATGCGTCCCGATCGCCCAGCCGCACGCTCGACATCTTCTGTTGCCGGTCTCGCAGCGTCTCCACCGTTTTGATGGCGTCGCGGGTCTGGGCCGCCTCTTCGAAGCGCAGGTCCGCTGAGGCCGCGAGCATCTGCGCCTTCAGCTCGACCACGAGCTCATCATTGCGCCCCTCCAGGAACATGCGGGCATGCTCGACCGCCTCGCCATATTGCTCCTGTGTGCACAGGGTCTCGACACACGGGGCCACGCACCGATTGATGTCGTACTCGAGACACGCGCGGTCGCGCCGGCCGGTGATCACCTCGTTGCAGGAGCGGATGCCGAACAGCTTGTGAGTCAGCGACATCGTCTTGCGGGCCAGCGTGGCCGGCAGAAACGGCCCGGCATAGTAGTCGCCGTCGCGCGCGACCCGCCGCGCCACCAGCACCCGGGGGAACGCCTCGCTCGTGGTCACCTGCAGGTACGGGTAGTTCTTGTCGTCGCGCAGCAGGATGTTGAACCGGGGCATCCGCTGCTTGATCAGATGGCTCTCGAGCGCCAGCGCCTCCACCAGTGAATCGGTGACGATGACCTCCAGCCGGGTCACCTCGTCGAGCAGCGCGTTGGTCTTGGGGCTCGAGCCGTAGGCGCTCAGATAGCTACGGACCCGGTCGCGCAGGACCCGGGCCCGACCGATGTAGATCGTGTCGCCGGCGCGGTTGCCATATAGATAGACCCCGGGCTGCTCCGGCAGACGGCTGATCTGAGCCTTGAGATCGCGAATGGCCATAGGCTACACTGCGTGGCTCGTGCCGGTGGCGGGGCGGGTCCTGGAAAGGACCCAGCCGGCTCGTGCATCCCCGACGGCATTATACCGGCCGGTAACCAGCCTGGTTCTCCGAATTCGCATGACGTTCACTGGCGCCGTCGGCGCCGCCTGCATGTTGCCGCTCCGCGCCATTATCGCCGTGTGCGTGGCGCTCAGAATCCACCCGAACATGCTCACGCTGATCGGCGTGATCATCAACTTTGGCGCCGCCTGGCAATTCGCCAGGGGCCGGTTCGCGGCGGCCGGGTTCATCATGCTGGCCGGCAACATCTTCGATTTCATCGATGGCAAGGTCGCCGAGGCGACCGACACCAAGTCCGATTTCGGAGGGTTCTGGGACTCGGTCATGGACCGGTTTTCCGACCTGTCGTTGTTCGTCGGCGTCATCTACCTGTATGCCGAGCTCGACAACACCTTCTACGTGATGGTCGCCGCGCTCGCGATGATCTTCTCGGTGATGACGAGCTACGCCCGGGCCCGCGCCGAATCGATGATCGAGAAGTGCAAGGTCGGGTTCATGGAACGACCCGAGCGTATCGTGCTGGTGATGATCGGCGCCTTCACCAACCGCATGAGCGGCATCCTTTGGGTCATTCTGGTGCTCTCGGTGGTGACCGTGGTCGACCGCATCTACTTTACCTGGCGTGCCCTCAAGCACCAGGAAGCCAGCCCGGCCTGGTTGGGCACATCGATTGTCACGTTGCCGTTGCGCGCCATCTGGCACGCCCTGTACTGGACCTTCGACCGCGCCACCTGGCAATACGACCTAATGGTCATCGCCATCCTGTCCTTCGTCTGGCTCGTCCCGCCCGGATGGATCGGCGACCCCCACGCCAGCGGTCCCGGATTCATCGGGATCGTGATGAGCTGGTTCTAGTACGTAGACGGGGCTGCGCCCCGGACCCCACGCGGCGGCGACGAATCAACGCTGCCACACCTTTTCGCGCAGCAGAGCGGCTTCCTGGCGTCGCCAGGAAACCTCAGGGTCCCCAGGTCGCTCCGCGGGTGGGTTGCGGGGCGGGTGGTTGGTGGCGTTCGAGCATTTGACGGCGCACGACACCGCCATAGACGTTGCCAAACGTGTCGACGCCGATCCCCTCGGCGCCACTGTGGGCCATGTCCTGCGACTCGACGTCTTCCAGAAAGTAGTGCACCTGACCGGTACGGGCGCTGCCGATTCTGATGCCTTTTTTCCAACCGGGATTGTCCGGTCCCCATGACTCCGAGTCCGCGACATAGATGGTGTCGGTGTGGTCGATATAGACCCCGCTGGGTCGTCCGAACTGCTGCCACTGGTCGATGTAGCCGCCGTCCTGGTCCCAGATCATCAGACGGTTGTTGTCCCGATCGGCGATAAACAGTCGCCCCTCGGTGTCGATGGCGATGGCGTGGGGCGCGCTAAGCTGCAAGTGCCCCTGTCCGGTCATGCCGTAGCGGGCCACCAGCGTCCCGTCGCTCGCAAATTTCGACAACCGCGAGCTGGGTCCGTTCTTGATATGTCCCTCCGTGACGAAGATCGTGCCGTCTCTCGCGACCGCGACATCGGTGGGTTCGCGAAGCTGGGTCGGACCATCACCGGCGACCCCCGACTCGCCGATGGTCATCAACAATTCGCCGGTCGCGCTGAACTTGCGCACGAGGTGTCCCCCCGGCGCGTCGCCGCGCCCGACGTCGGCGGTCCAGACATTGCCCTGCGCGTCGACGTGCAGCCCATGCGGAAACGCGGTCAAGCCTTCGCCCCACGCGTCGAGTCGCCGGCCGGTCTCCGGGTCGAGCTTGACGATGGGCGGTTCTGGACGCCCGACGCACGAGTTCGATTGGCACCGATGCAGCACATACAGGTTGCCATCCGGTCCGCCTTCGGCTCCGATGACCGCGGCCCACTCACCATCGTTGCCAGGTGGCGGCTCGCCGAACGGCTCGATCCGCGTGTAGGGGTTGGGCCGATCGTTGCTGTCGGCGATGGGCCCATACGCCGCCACCAACCGCTGGAGCAACATGATGACGGTGCTGTCGAACCCCTCGTTGGTAATCGGACGGTCGATGTTCGGGTTCTGTCGCACCGCCGTCGGCTCTGGTTGTGTCTGCGCCGACACCGCGCCAGCGGCGACGAATACGAGTAGGGCACCCCCTACGAGGGTCCGTCTCGCGTCTCGGGATGTGGCACGTCTCATCATGATGGTCCCTTCGCCGACATTCGAGCCAACCTCGCTGTCGCGATCGAGCTTGGTTTCCCGGGCCCGAGTGACGCACCCCGTGCGCACCACTCGTCCGGGCTGGCGCACCGTCCTCCGGAGTCGCATCGGAAACGCGGGCTACAGCTTCGCGGCCCCATCGAGCTTGCTCAACGCACGATCGAACGTGCCCAGGGGCAGATGCCCCGCATGGCGGGCCATCTCTAGAAGAAGGCAGTCCGAAAACCCGAGCGATGGCCGCGTGCGAAACACGGCGAGCGCCGCCGCCACCGCGTCTGGATCTTGCACCGTCAATTCACCGTGGTCCAGGAGCATCTCGACCGCGGTGGCAATCTGCTTGGGACCGCGATCGTAGACGGCTCCCAGGACCCACGTCGCTTCGGCCAGAGCCAGGGTCGACACCCAGGCCCCCTTCTCCACGAAACGGTCGGCCGCGGTGACCTGGCGGGCGTCGTCGCGCGTGATGAGGCGCACCAGGACGTTGGTGTCAACCGCGCGCATGTCGGTCTCGGACCCGCCTCTCGATGCCCTGCTTCATCTCGTCCGCAGAGTGTCGCTTCGGCGGCCCGGTCGGGAACACAGCGTCATGAATTTCGGCCGACGCGTATCGCCCCGACCGCCGAACCACGACCCGCTCGCCGTCCTCGTCCCATTCGAGCACCGACCCAGGACCGACCCCAAGCCGTCGACGCACCTTCGCAGGCACCGAGATCTGACCTTGGGCCGTAATTCGTGAGTGTGCGAGTGCCATGGTCGTAATATTACCATGGTAATGAACTCGACCTAGCAGGGTGTAGGTGTTCGGCTGGCAAGGCGCGACGAGGGAGCAGCCAGGCGGGAAACGACCCAGGGCGGTTTCCTGGCGAGGCGTTCGTCTGGCAAGGCGCAAGGAGGGAGCAGACAGGTGGTCTGTGACCGACGCGGCAACACCGCCAGACGGGCGCCTCGCCAGGAAACCCTAGACTACGGCGCGCTCGTCGGCGCCTAGGTCAAACCCCTTGCCGGTGAAATGGATGTCGCGCGCGGCGATCTTGTCGCGCAACAACCGGCGCACTTCACCGTACCGTTGCTGCGGCACGTCGAGGTGTCGCACGAGTTTTCTGGTGCGGTGGATGAGCACCAGGGTCAACTCCTGGTCTTCGCGCCAGGAGAGTCCGCCGATCTGGGCGTAGGGCACGAATCCACGTTGTGACCAGATCCCGTGTTCATAGAACCCGTGCCCGATCCGCAAACTGAGTGGGAACGCGTAGGCGTAGTAGATGAACATCATCCCTTCCCCGAACACGTCGAAGACGGGACGCTGCTGCATCGCGAGTTTGAAGAAGACCAGCGTCCCGAAGACGAGGCCCAACGCGAGTGAAATGCCGTACGAGCGGGGACGTCGCCCCGGCCAGGTCAACTCGGCCGTGGCACGCAGACGCAGGAACCGGATGAATTGCCAGAGCAGACGAAGATTGACGATGAGGAACCCGACGCCCAGCAGCAACAGCGCGGTCGGGAGTCCGCCGGCGAGTATGCGCGAGAGGTCGTCGGCAGCCACGACTCGGGAACCAGCTTCGCGCGGGTGCCGCGGTCAGGCCCGCGACTGATAGTCGCCCGTCTCGGTGTTGACGCGCACGGTGTCGCCGTTGCTGATGAACGGCGGCACCTGCACCACCAGCCCGGTCTCGAGGGTCGCCGGCTTGAGCTGGGCGTTGGCGGTCGCCCCTTTGATGGCCGGCGCCGTCTCCTGCACCTTGAGATCGACCGTCAACGGCAGGTCCAGCCCAACCGGTGCCCCCTCGAACAACGACACCTTGATGGTCGCCTCGGGCAACAGGTAGTTCACCGAGTTGCCCAGGGTCTCGGCGCTCATTTCGATCTGGTCGTAGGTCTCCAGATCCATGAAGTGAAACGTCTCGCCGTCGCGATAACTGAACTGCATCTCCCGGTCGTCCAGCACCGCCCGTTCGACCACGTCGACCGAGCGGAACTTGTGGTCGAGCTGGGTGCCGGCCCTGACGTTTCGCATCCGTGTCTGCACGAACGCCCGGCCCTTGCCTGGCGTCACGTGGGTCATCTCCAGCACGCGATACAACTCGCCGTTCATCTTGACCAGGTTGCCCTTGCGGAGGCGTGTCGCTTGAATCGAAGCCATCGAAAAAAGACGCCGCAGTTCGCCGGAACGTCGGTCAGCGCACGATCGGGTGCAAAAAAGAGGGTGATCGTACCATAGGTCAGCCCAGCATCAGTGGTGGCCGGTCGCTTACACGCGCTCTTCGGCGTAGGTGTGGGACCGACCGTTCTCCAGCACAGGCCGCAGGTAGTGGCCGGTGTGCGAGTCCTCGGACATCGCGATCTGCTCCGGAGTCCCTTCGGCCACGATCCGACCCCCGTCGGCCCCGCCCTCCGGGCCCAGGTCGATGATCCAGTCGGCCGTCTTGATCACGTCGAGATTGTGCTCGATGACGAGCAGACTGTTCCCCGCCTGCAGCAGCTTCCGAAACGCGGCCAGCAGCTTGGCGATGTCGTCGAAGTGCAAACCGGTGGTCGGCTCGTCCAGGATATACAGCGTGCGATCGGTCTTGCGCGTCGACAGATGCGACGCAATCTTGATCCGCTGTGCTTCCCCACCCGACAAGGTCGTGGCTGGCTGCCCGAGACGCAGATACCCAAGTCCGATTTCATCCAGCACCTGGAGCCGGCGCACCACTTTGGGCGAGCCACTGAAGAACGAGAGCGCTTCCCGCACGGTCATGTGCAGCACGCCGTCGATGCTGGCGCCGCGATACGCCACATCCAGCACCTGCGGCTTGAAGCGCCGTCCGTCGCACTGATCGCACGGCACATACACGTCGGCCAGAAACTGCATCTCGACCTTCACCACGCCCTCGCCGTCGCAGCCGTCGCAGCGCCCACCCGGCACGTTGAACGAAAAATGACTGGCCGTCAGGGCGTTGGCGCGCGCGTCTTTCGTGTTCGAAAACAGCTCCCGAATCGGGTCGAACGCCTTGAGGTAGGTGACCGGATTGGACCGCGGGGTGCGCCCGATGGGCGTCTGATCTACCAGGGTGACGTTCGAGACCAGCTCCGCGCCTTCTAACCGATCGTGGGCACCAACCGGTTTGTCCCACTCGCCCTTGGCCCGCTTGATCGCGGCGTAGATCACGTCGTGGACCAGCGTCGACTTCCCCGACCCGCTGACCCCGGTGACGCAGGTCAGTGTGTTCAGGGGAATCTGGACATCGATGTCCCGCAGATTGTGCTGACGTGCGCCGACGACATTGAGGGTCAGTGGCGCATGCTTGCGCCGGGTGGCCGGCACTGGAATTTGTAAATCCCTGCGCAGGTACTTGGCGGTCAGCGACTGTGGTTCGGTCATCAGGCTCTCGTACGAGCCGACGTGAATGATGCGGCCGCCGCGCTCCCCCGCCCCCAACCCCAGGTCGACCACGACGTCAGCCATGCGAATGGTGTCGGCGTCGTGTTCGACCACCAGCACCGTGTTGCCCTGGTCGCGCAGCTGCTGCAGAATCGCCACGAGCCGCTCGTTGTCGCGCGAGTGCAGCCCGATGGATGGCTCGTCCAGGACGTAGAGCGTGCCGACCAGCGCCGACCCGAGCGCCGTGGCCAGGTTGATCCGCTGTGCCTCGCCGCCGGACAGAGTCGACGAGAGCCGGTCCAGAGTCAGGTAGTACAGACCCACATTCTGCAGGAACGACAGCCGCCGCGTAATCTCGGTCACAATCCGCTGCGCCACGGTTTGCTGCGCCTCGGTCAACACGAGCTGGTCGAAGAACTCGGTGGCCTCACCCACCGTGAGCGCGCACACCTTGTCCACCGTGCGGTCGCCCACAAACACGTCGCGAGCCTCGCGCCGGAGCCGAGTGCCCTCACACTCCGGACAACTCATATACCCCCGATACCGACTCAGGAAGACGCGGACATGGACTTTGTACTTCTTGCGCTCCAACCCCCCGAAGAAACCCTGGATACCCTTGTAGTCGGAACCGTTGCCCTCGAGGATGAACGCGCGCTCTGTGTCCGTCAGATCACACCACGGCGTCGTCAGCCGAACATCGGCCGCTCGCGCCGCACGTTTGAGATCAACCAGATGCGACCGGTAGTGCGGCTTGGTCCACGGCTCGATGGCGTTCTGCTGAATGGACTTCTCTTGATCCGGCACCACCAGATTCAGATCCAGCTCGATGACATTGCCGAACCCGTGACAGGTCGGACAGGCTCCGAACGGGCTATTGAACGAAAACAGTCGGGGCTGCGGCACCTCATAGGCGATGCCACACGGGCGACACTCGAACCGTTCGCTGAACCGGTGCACCACCGGCGCGCCCTTCACCGATCCATCGCCAACCTCGATCGCGAACGCCGTCCCGCCACCCTCGGCGTACGCCGTCTCCACCGAATCGGTCATCCGTCCCAGCAGGTCCGGGCCGACCTTCAAGCGGTCGACGACCACCTGAAGCATCGTGGCATCGGCCAGGGCGCTCGGCTCGATCTCGTCGAACGCGACAGCCTGGCCGTCCACGACGAGGCGACCGAATCCTCGTTTCCGGAGCGAGCGCATCGCCGCCTCAGCCGGGGTGAGGCTGTCGTCGGCGTCCGGCACCAGGAGGTCGTCATCCTTGTCGTCCGTCGGCGTGGCGGCCGCGTCGCGCTCGCCCTCCACGGCGTCCCCAGTCTGGTCGATCACCGGAAAGTCGAAGCCCAGCAGCAAGCGGGTCCCCGCCGGCAACGCCAGTAGTTGCCTCACCGCCACCTCGGCCGACTCGCGGATGACCTCCGTGCCGCACGCACGGCACACCGTCCGGCCGACCCTGGCGAACAACAGACGCAGATAGTCGTTGATCTCGGTGGTCGTCCCCACCGTCGACCGAGGGTTCCGCACGCTGTTCTTCTGCCGAATCGCGATGGCGGGGCACACACCGTCGATCCGGTCGACGTCCGGTTTCTCCATCCGCTCGAGAAACTGCCGCGCGTAGGCCGACAACGACTCCACGTAGCGGCGCTGGCCTTCGGCGTAAATCGTGTCGAACGCCAACGACGACTTGCCCGAGCCGCTGACGCCCGTCACCACGATCAGCTTGCCCTTCGGCAACGTCAGGTCGACGTTTTTCAAATTGTGGGTGCGGGCACCCTTGATGACGAGGTGGCCATTCTGGCCGGCTGGGTCGTCTGCCATGAGATCGGTCTGTGGCGAATGTCGGCGCCACGGCAACTTCCCAGTGTACCGCGGCGGCCAGGAACCGTCCAACCGGTATACTGGCCATCGACGACCGACATCAGGCGAGGCCCATGGAACCGCACGTCAAGGTGCTGGCGGTGCTCTACATCGTGTATGGCGCGTTCGGATTGGTGATGTCGCTGGTGATGCTCTTTGTCTTCGGCGGCTTGACCGGTCTGGTCGGTCTGGCTGCGATCGAAGAGCCCGAAGCACTCTTGGCGATCCCTATCATCGGTGCCATCGGCACCTTCATCATCGGGTTCATGCTCGCGCTGTCGGTGCCGCGCGTCGTGGCCGGCTTCGGCCTCCTCGGCCGCCGGCCGTGGGCCCGTATCCTGGCCATCGTCCTGTCGGTGCTTGGCCTCGTCAATTTTCCGTTTGGCACCGCGCTCGGCGCGTATGGGCTCTGGGTGTTGTTGTCGAAAGCCACGAGACCGGTGTTCGGCCTCGCGCCGACTGCCACCGGCGATCCGCTGACGTCGCCCCCAGCGCCGCCGCCGCCGTCTTCGTAGAGCCCGTCAGGTTCGGGGCCGCCGAGAGAACCACGCCGGCCGACCCCCGACCCGTCGCGCGGTGTCACGCTCGTGCTACGATTCTTCGGTTGGGGCCTCGACGCGACCGACGGCAAGGCTCCCAGGCTCTCCGGTCGACGCAGACCGTGGGTGCCCATCCCTCCCGGGCCGGCGTAGCTCAGTTGGTAGAGCAGCTGATTCGTAATCAGCAGGTCAGCAGTTCGAGTCTGCTCGCCGGCTCCATATTCTCCTAGAAAACCTACCGCCGAAGGATCTCTTGGAACCCTGACGGTCACGATTTGCGCGACCGCTACTGCGCGGCGGACACGCTGTTCGTATGGAGCGGGGCGCTTGCCACGGGCCACTCCGTCAGCTGAGCAGGCGCTGGTTCTCGGGATCGTACAGCGGCTGCTCGACGACCCGCGCAGTTCGGCGCTCGCCGAGGATGTCCACCGCGAGCTCTGTGCCCGGCTCGAGATAGGCGGCCGGCAGGTAGGCCAGCGCGATCGTCTGCCCGACCGTATGCCCGTAACCGCCCGAGGCGACGTAGCCGATCCTCTGTTGGTCGTCCAGAATCGGCTCGTACCCGTGAGGATCAGCATCCACAGCATCGACGACGAGGCAGGCGAGGCCACGCTCGAGCCCGCGCTCTCGCTGACGGAGGAGCGCGGCGCGGCCGATGAAGTCGCCCTTCTCGAAATCGACGAAACGGCCCATCCCGGCCTCAAGGGGGGTGTAGTCGGCTGACATGTCGGAACCCCAGAGGCGGTAGGCCTTCTCGAGCCGCATGGAATCGAGCGCTCGATAACCGAAGTCGACGATCCCGTACTGCCGTCCGGCATCCATCAAGAGATCGTAGAGATACCGCTGATACGCCATGGCATGGTGAAGCTCGTAGCCGAGCTCGCCGACATACGAGACCCGGAGCGCCCGTACGGGAACCATCCCCGCGTACAGCTCGCGGCAGCGGAAGAAGGGGAAGGCCCTTCGCGAGCAGTCGCTGTTGGTAATCGCTTGCAGCAGGTCGCGCGAGCGCGGACCCGCGAGCGAGAGAACCGCATCCCGGTCCGTGACGTTCGCCAGTTCGACGCTGTCGTCCTCGGGCAGGTGGCGCGCGATCCACTCGAAGTCGTGACGCTCGGTCGCGGCCGCGGACACCACGTAGAAGCGATCCTCGGCGAGCCTGGTCAGGGTGACGTCGCACTCGATGCCGCCCCGGGGCGTGCACATCTGCGTCAGCGCCATTCGGCCGATCGAGCTCGGTAGTGTGTTCGCGCACAGGCGGTCGAGGAATCTCTCGGCGCCCGGCCCCGAGACTTCGTACTTTGCAAAGCTCGTCTGGTCGAGCACCCCGACGGACGATCGAACGGCCAAGCACTCTTCCCCGACGGCGGTGTGCCAGTTTCCGCGATGGAAGGAGTACCTGTCTCGTGCCGGACCACCGGGGGAAAACCAGAGCGGGCGCTCCCACGCGAATCGGGTGCCGAAGACGGCGCCCTTGGCGAGCAGTCGGTCATAGAGCGGGCCCGTCTTCAGTGGTCGCCCGGCCGGGAGCTCCTCTTCAGGGTAGTGGATGGCGTACTCGCGCCCGTACACCTCGCAGGCGCGTGCCGCCACATAGGTGGTCGAGCTGGCGTAGCCGTCGAAGCGGCGCGCGTCCAGCTCCCACATGTTGTCACTCGGTTGTCCCTCCACGATCCACTCCGCGGCGTACTTCCCCGCGCCGCCACCGAAGACGATGCCGAAGATGCTGAAGCCGGCCAGGACGTGAAAGTTCGGGAGCCCGGGTATCGGCCCCATCAGGCAGCGGCCATCCGGGGTATAGCCGTCGGGTCCGTTGACGATGCTCTTGATCCCGGCGTTCTCGAAGGCGACCCAGACGGGGATGATCGTCGGAACCCCGCGCTTCATGTCGCCCGAGCAGCTGCTCAGCAAGCCGGTCGATGCGCGAAGCGACATCTACTCGCTGGCGGCCGTCGCGTTCCAGGCGCTGACCGGGGAACGTCTGGTGCGTGCGGAAGACTTCGCCCAGGTGCTGGTCGAGGTCGTCAATGAGGAGCCACCCAAGTTGTCGGCGATTCTCGCGCAAGCGTCGAGAGAGCTCGACGTGCTGTTTGCCCGAGCCCTGGCCAAGGATCCGGAGGCGCGACCGGCAGACGTCGAGGAGTGGGGAATGTCCCAAAGCCTGTTGATCTGCTGATGTAAGAGCGCGGCGGCTTCTTCACCCTCCGTGTGATACGGAGAGGGTGTCT
>Ga0066376_10003684_pt1 | contig 13569 bp, 9 predicted proteins | sample Knorr_S15_td_Bot_FD_77009 | JGI IMG/M metagenome (GOLD analysis project Ga0066376, IMG submission 77009) | Marine microbial communities from Southern Atlantic Ocean transect - Knorr_S15_td_Bottom_ad_5009_LV_A | ecosystem: Environmental > Aquatic > Marine > Oceanic | place: Southern Atlantic... | reverse complement strand
CGATCCCCGGGCACGCGTCGCCGTAGCCTCGTGCCCACGCCCTGATGGAAAGCGCCTACCCCCCGGTTGCGTTCTACTTCAAGGTGGTGTTCGAGGGCACCGACCAAGATACGTCGTTCCAGGAGGTGAGCGGGATCAGCTCGCAGATGGAGACTGAGTCGTACGTGGAGGGTGGGGAGAATCGCTTCACCCACAAGCTCCCGAAGGGCGTCACACACTCCAACCTGGTGCTCAAGCGCGGCATCGCCGATGCGAACTCACCGTTGGTGGGCTGGTGCCAGGCGGTGTTCGAGGGGGGGTTCTCCGCTCCGATAACCCCCAAGAACCTGAAGGTCAACTTGATGAACGAGGACAAGCAGCCGATCCGGAGTTGGTTCTTCGCGAGCGCGTTTCCCGTGAAGTGGGAGGTCGACACGTTCAATTCGACGAAGAACGATGTCGTGATCGAGACGATCGAGCTCAGTTATACCTACTCCAACCGTGTGGCCTAGCGCATGAGTCTGGAAATCCGTCAGATGGTCGTGAAGTCGAGCGTCGTGCGGGAAGAGCCGCAGAGCATGACCGACATCGAACGGGAAGAGTACAGGGCGGCCTTCAGAGAAGACCTGCTTGAGGAGTGTAGGCGGCTCATCCTGAAACAGTGGAAGGGGCGGGGGGAGCGTTAGATGGCCGGAGAAGGACAGCTCAAGAAGCTGACGCTGTCACCGTGTACGGTGCTGGAAAATGGCGACCTGTCGGCCGGCTCCGCGAGGTTCGAGGTGATGCTCAACCCCCCCTCCTACTCGCGTCAGTACGGCATCAACTACGACCAGAAGGAAGCGATCGGGAAGCTTTCGCCGGTCGTTCGCTTCAGCGGTATCGAGGGTGAAACGATCGGCGTCGACCTGATTCTCGACGGTACGGGCGTCGCCGGATCGACCGACGTGAAGACCCAAGTCAACGACTTGCGTGCCATCGTATACGACTACGACGGGGACAACCACGAGCCGAACGTGGTCAAATTGCTATGGGGCAGCCTGGTTTTCTTCGGCCGGCTCAAGTCGATGTCGGTCGACTATACGCTGTTCGAGCCTAGCGGCGAGCCCCTGCGGGCGAAGGTGAAGCTGTCCTTCGTCAAGTACATGAGTCCTGAGGAGGAGTCCCGGCGAGCGAACCGGTCGTCCCCGGACCTGAGCCATTCCGTCGAGGTGAAAGCCGGCGATACGCTCCCGCTGCTGTGCTACCGCATCTACAAAGACAGCTCCTACTACCCGGACGTGGCTCGCTACAACAACCTCAGCGACTTCCGGAATCTCGAGCCCGGCACACGCATCAGCTTCCCGCCGCTGACGTCTCCCCGGGAGCCGGAGGCGCCCATGCAGGGGGTGCGCAAATACCCCCCGCGTCGGCGGGCCGCGCCTTCGTCGCCGCGCTAGCGCGACGCACTGGGGTCTGGTCCGAAGTGCTGAGCCCCGAGTCTCTGAGCCGGCACGCGCATCGTCATGGCTGAATCCCCGGCTGAGTCGAGTGGCGGTCTGGTCCGCTTGTCGATCTCGAGTGACGGCCAGGCGATCGACGATGCGATAGGAATCGACTCGGTCGAGATCACGAAGCGCATCAACCGCCTACCGACCGCGACGATTCACGCTCAGGATGGGGACATGGCGGACCAGAAGTTCCCGCTCAGCAGCTCTGACGTCTTCAAGCCCGGCGCGGAGATCCTCATCGCGGCAGGGTACGAGCAGGGCGCGGACGACGAGACGATCTTCGAGGGCGTCGTCGTCAGCCACGGCATCAGCATCACGGGAAAGAATGTGACGCGCCTCGTCGTGGAGTGTCGCGACAAAGCGGTCGGGATGACGATCGGGCGGCGTAACGCCCACTACGTGGACCTCGCGGATAGCGACATCATTTCGAAGCTCGTCGGCGACTACGCGGGTTTGTCCGTGGACGTGGCCGCCACGACCCCCAGCCACGGCGAGCTCGTCCAATACTATTGCACCGACTGGGACTACCTGATGGCCCGGGCAGAAGTCAACGGGCTCCTCGTGATCGTGGAGGCGGGCAAGATCGCGGTGAAGCCGCCTGACGTGAGCTCCGCGCCCGTGCTCGAGGTCGCCTATGGGGCGGACCTCATGGAGTTCCACGCGGACATGGACGTCCGCTCGCAGCTCTCGGCGGTGACCGCGGTTGCGTGGGACCCGAAAACGCAGGAGGTCGTGGAGAAGGAGGCCTCTCCGAGCACCTTGAATGCACAGGGGAACCTCGACGGAGCGACCTTGGCCGGAGTGGTAGGTCCGGATTCGTACCGTCTCCAGACCTCGGCCGCGCTCGACAGTTCGACCCTCGACGCTTGGGCCAAGGCGGCACAGGTGAAGGCCGGTCTCGCGAGAATTCAGGGCCGCATGCGCTTCCAGGGCAGCGCGAAGGCCGCGCTCGGAACGTTGATCGAGCTGAAAGGAGTCGGGGAACGGTTCGAGGGCAAGGTCTTCGTCAGTGCCTTGGAGCACCGCGTGACCGGTGGTCGATGGACGACCGAAGTGCACTTCGGCATGTCTTCGCACTGGTTCACGGAGCGACCGGATATGGTGGCCCCCGCGGCCGCGGGTTGGACCGCGGGCATCGAGGGGCTCCAGATTGGGGTCGTCCAGAAGCTCGACGCGAACCCGGACGGGGAGCCGATGATCCAGGTGTCCGTGCCGATCCTCGAGGCCGACGCGCCTGGGGTATGGGCTCGACTCGCCGAGCTACACGCGACTGACGGCACGGGGGCGTTCTTCGTGCCCGAGATCGGCGACGAGGTCGTTCTCGGGTTCCTGGCGAACGACCCTTCGCACCCCATCGTGCTCGGTAGCCTCTACAGCAGCAAGCGACCGCCGCCCTACGAGCTCACCGCCGAGAACAACACGAAGGCGATCGTGACGAGGTCGGAGCTCAAGCTGGAGTTCGACGACGACAAGAAGGTCGTCACGGTCTCGACTCCCGGCGGGAACACCGTCGTGCTCAGTGATGAAGACGAGTCCATCACGCTGGAGGACCAGAACGGCAACAAGGTCGAGCTCGGATCCTCCGGGATCAAGCTCGACAGCCCCAAGGACATCACCGTGAGCGCCAAGGGTAAGGTAAGCATCACTGCGACGACCGGCATCGAGGTCGGCTCGCAAGCTGACGTGAAGGTGACCGGCCTGAACGTGAACGCCGAAGCCGAGGTCGGGTTCGTGGGGAAGGGCAACGCAACCGCGGAGGTGTCCTCGTCGGGGCAGACGACCGTCAAGGGCACCCTGGTCATGATCAACTGATAGACGACTCCAAATGATAGACGCCTGAAAAGGACCCGATATGCCACCCGCCGCACGACTCACCGACATGCACGCCTGCCCCATGCAGAACCCAGCGGTGCCACCGATCCCCCATGTCGGGGGTCCGATCGTGGGCCCGGGAATCCCCACGGTGCTGATCGGAGGCCTGCCCGCCGCGGTCCTCGGCGATACGGCGGTCTGCGTGGGCCCCCCCGACTCGCTGGCCCAGGGCTCGGCCACAGTCATGATCGGGGGCAAGCCCGCGGCGCGTCTCGGCGACGTGACCGCGCACGGCGGGAGCATCACGCTGGGCATGCCGACCGTGCAGATCGGCGGCTGACGGTACGCGTCGGGTGAGCAAGGACAAGGCCTTTCTCGGCACGGGATGGAGTTTTCCGCCCGAGTTCCAACGCAACCACAAGCGGGCCCGCACGGTCTCGGCGGAGGAGGACATCCGCCAGGCGCTCATGGTCCTCTTCGGGACCGTACCAGGTGAGCGCGTCATGCACCCCGCATACGGGTGCGGCCTGAAGGCGATGGTGTTCGAGGGAACCGACCCGGCGACGGTGACTGAGATCAGGAGCGCCGTCGAGAGGGCGGTCTTGTTCCACGAGCCACGAATCGTGCTGAATCACGTCGACGTCGTGGTGGTCGACGAGCTCGCAGGCGAGTTGGCGATCCATCTCGAGTACACGATTCGCACGACCAACACCCGCAGCAACATGGTCTACCCCTTCTATTTGCTGGAGGGCAGAAGCGGTGGGGCCTCCCATGGAAGCTGAGGCCGGGCAGGATACTGCGTTAGCCGCCGGAGGCGGCTCCGAGCCCGGCGTGATCCGGGATGGCACGGCGCAGCCGGACCGTTTCCCCGCCTCCCTCGGCGAGGGGTACTTCGCGGTCGACGAGATGAGCCTCGCGGACCTGATCTCGATGAGCGCTGAGATTGCCAGCAACATCCGATACGATCCTGAGGCCAGCTCCGTGGAAAGCTGGGCCGATCTCTACGTCGAGGAGCCGGCGTTCGTTCTCGCGGAGCTCGCGAGCTTCCCGGCCCCCGCCTATCTGTCGCGGCTTCACGAGCTCCGATCGAATGGGGACTTGCATGCTCTGGCCCTCTACGTTCGGAGCCTGGCAGCGCGGCTCAGGTACTGGTCGGGTGTCCTTTCGAAGAGCGCGGATCCACGGATTCTGGTCTTGAGCCGGAGGACCGAGAGCACGGTTGCGGACCTCGCCGCCGATCGGTTGGCCTGGATCTTCTTCGTCGATCCGGGCCCGCGCGATGAGGCCGGGAGGTCGGTGATCAGTTCGCCCTGGGCCCCATTCTCCAGGGAGCTTCGGCATGAGGTCCCACCGCCCGAACGGACTGAGGACCCCGACGAACTACTCAAGCGGTTCGACGAAGTGGGCCGACAGCTTCTGAGTACGATCTCGTACCTGAAGTCCGCGAGCCGCGGGATGCTCGAGGAGGTCCTGAGCACGAAGACGCACGATCCGGCCTTGGGCCTGTCGTTGGCGTTTCTGCAACTCTTCGCGACGGCTCAGCAGCGAATCAACGAGTTCTCCCGGCGGCGTCTGGAGTTCTACTACTTCGATGTGTTGGGATTCGAGCCACGCGCGAGAGTGCCTGATTGGGCGCATCTGGCCCTGTCCCCGGCGCCGGGCACGACGGAGGTGCTAGTGCCGCGAGGCACCGAGTTCTCGGCCGGTCGGGACGAGCGCAAGGCCGAGTTGGTCTTCGTTTCCGGGCAAGATTTCTTGGTCACGGACGCCCGAGTCGAGTCCTTACGGACGCTCTTCTTCGACAAGGACCGCTTGGTCTCGCCCGAAAGCGAGCTCGACTTCGTCACTGGGATCAGGGCAGCACAGGTGGATCACGACCAGTTCGATGCCGGGAGCGTCGAGGAACTTCCGCTTTTCGGTTCGACGGACCCGGACAACGCTTCCGCACGCGACGCCGAGGCCGATGTCGGGTTCGCGGTGGCCAGCCCATTACTGCACCTCACCGAAGGGAAGCGGAGAATCCAGTTCGACATCGAACTCGGAAACTTGGAGTTTGTCATGGACGCGGGTGAGGACGATGTGGACGCGGGGGCGCCGACGGCCGAGGCGCTCACGGATCGCCAGATCGCGATCGAGCGGCTCGGCGCCTGCGAGTCTCCGGCCGATCTGTACGCGGAGCTCGGGCGCATCTTCACGAATGAGCTGATGTCGGCCTCCCCGTGGCTCTCCCGAGCCCCAGAGGACGGTAGTGACACGGACGCGATCCGCGCGACCGTGGCGAGCGTCCTGGGCCACGACCCCGAGGGACGGGCCGACGTAATCGCGAGGCTCTTCGAGAGAGACCGCCGAGGCCTGTTCTACGAGTTGTTCCGGCACTCTCTCAGAGTGAGCTTCACCGGGAACGCCGGCTGGGAGGTGGTGCCCCAGCAGTTCATAGGACCCCGGGAGGATGGGGTCGGGCTCCAGGTGGTGCTTGAACTGGGACCTGAGGCGGGTCCGATCGTGCCGTACGATCCGGACCTGCATGGTGCAGAGTACGTCACCGATCTGCCCGTCATGACGTTCCGGGTCAGCGCCGACGCGCTCTTTCACCCGTATTCGGTCCTGCGAGCTCTCGATCTGAAGCGCATCGAGATCGAGATCGAGGTTTCTGGTGCCACCGATATCATCGCCTACAACAAGCAGGGGCCGCTGGACCCGACCAAGTCGTTCCAACCGTTCGGGCCCTCGCCGAGCAGGGACTCGGCTTTGATCGTCGGATGCTACCAAGCGGCGAAGAAGAAGCTGACGCGGGCCTGGCTCGAGATCGAGTGGGGAGAGCTCCCGAGAGAGGCGGGGGGATGGCGGACACACTACATCGGGTACGACGACTACTACTCGGATGACACGTTCCAGGCCGAGGTCTCAGTGAGTCGCGACCGCGGCTGGCACCCCACTGACCCAGACCGTAGCACGCGAGTTCCGCTGTTCACGACGGGTGGGCGCGATGATCGACTGCAGCGACACCAGAAGGTGAACCTCGATGTCCTCGACTTCTTCAAGCCGCTTTCGCCGACGATCTCGAAGGAGGAGTTCCGAGCCACTCCGCAAGACGGGCTATTTCGCCTCTCGCTCGAGCCCTCGCGTGCCGACTTCGGGCACCGATCATACCCGTCGCTGCTCACGCGAGCGGTGCAGGCCAATGCGAAGCGGAAGAGGCCCGCGCCCGAGCCCCGTCCTCCTTATACGCCGATCATCGATCGATTGTCGTTCAGCTACACGGCTCGAAGCGTGATCACGCTAGGCTCGGCTCACGGAGGTCTCGCCGATCGCGCGCGTGAGAAGATCTTCCACGACTACCCCTTCGGCGCCCATGACCTGACCGATGCGTCGTTCGATCAGCGCTTCTCGCTCATGCCTGGTGGGCCGGAGGCGGTGAACGCCCAGGGAGAGAGGATCCTTCACGACGGCTACCTCTTCGTCGGCCTCTCCGGTACCAAACTGGCGGGGAGGCTTACGTTGCTGGTGCACATGGTCCGGAGCGCCACGCAGGCGACCTCGACCGCTACGTCCGGTATGCGCTGGTATTACTTGGCCTCCAACCGGTGGTACGTGCTCGATCCGGAGTGGGTCGTCGACGACACGACCAACGGCTTGCAGAGGTCGGGGTTGGTCACGCTCGACGTGCCGCGTGCGATCAATCGGGACAACACCGTGCTACCCAGCGATCTGTACTGGCTCGCGGTGGGCGCACGGAACCTGGAGTCGGCCACGACCAGGCTGCAGTCGGTCTCGGCGGGGGGGATCCGGGTCGTCTGGGAAGACCGGGGCAACGTCGGACCCAGCGAGAGCACCGGGCTTCCGCCGGGGACGATCCAGGGATTGGTATCGCCGGTCGTCGGCTTGGGTGAGGTCAAGCAGGTTGGGTCCTCCTGCGGGGGCAGCCCCGCCGAGAGCTACGGTCGTCTCATCACACGGGTCAGCGAGCGTCTCCGGCATAAGAACCGGGCGATCACGCCGTGGGACTACGAGCGCCTGGTGCTCGAAGCGTTCCCGGCGGTGTTCAAGGTCAAGTGTTTCCCCAACACCGACGTTGAGCGCTATCCGGACGTGGCGCCCGGGAGTGTGCTAATCGTGGCGGTGCCGCGACTGTCCCAACCGTCGCCCGAGGCTTGGAGGATGCAACTCCTCGGCGGGACGGAACTCGGTCGGATCGAGGAGGCCCTGCGAAGCATTGCGCCTCCTTCCGCCCGGATCACCGTCCGAAACCCGACGTACGAACTCGTTCAGGTCCGGTGCCAGGTGAAGCTGGCCGGGCGCGGCCCGGCCGGCCTTCACCTACAGCAGGTGAACCAGGCGTTGATCGACTTCATCGCGCCGTGGAACGCCGAGGGTCGCGGAGGCCGGTTCGGGTGGGTGATCCGCGAAAAGGACGTGGCTGCCTTTATCCACGAACTTCCCTTCGTCGACTTCGTGACCGATCTCTCGTTGTTGCACGTGTCCGAGAACGAAGGCGTCTCGGATCGGTTCCGGAAGCACGACACCGCGCACGTATTCGAGGATACCGCGATCGAGCGTGTGGCCGAAGACGCCGTGGACGAGATGCGCCTGAGCGCGCTTCACGCGAGGGACGAGTTCGGTCGCCTCCTTCCCGAGAACGAGGTGCGGAGTAGGTACCCGTGGAGCTTGGCCCTGCCGAGCGCACGCCACTTCATTGTGGTGGCGGAGCACGTCGTCACGACCGAGGCCAAGATCCGCGGGGTCGGAGAGCTCGAGATCGGCCAGAACTTCATCTTGGAGCCCAAGAGTGAGTGAGAAGCGGAAGAAGCTGACGAGCCGGGAGACGCTCCGGAATTACTTCAATACCGGCTGCCTGCCCCAAGCGAAGCACTTCCACGACCTGATCGACTCCACGCTGAACATGGAGGACGAGGGTTTCAACAAGACGCCCGAGGACGGCCTGCAGATCTTCACGCGCGGAGGTGAGTCGAGTTTGCTCAGCTTCTTCCGAGAAGGCGTGGACCTGGGAGTTCCACCCTGGCGGCTCCGTTTCGACACGGGCCGGGATTCTCTTCAGTTCGCCCACACACGTGGCGACGACGAAGGTCTCGAGTCGGAGTCGGAGCCAAGCGGTGGCGATGCAGCGCGAGCCGGACCTCTCGCGGTGCTCTCCCTGGCGCCGGACGGTCGAGTGGGGGTCAACGTGACCCAACCGGAGTGCGAGCTGGATGTCGGAGGTCTCGTGAAGGCAAGAGGCCGCATGGGGATCATACCGGATCGTGTGCCCGACGGAGGAGAGAAACCGGAACCCGGGCAGCCGACGCCTCCCCTCCTCGCGGACGGTAAGTGGCACAACATCACCGGGGAATTGACGGGGTGTCAGGCCCTCGAGGTCCTGGCCGGCGTGGGAGGAAGAGTTGGTGAGGGCCAATACTCGCTCGTCCGCGCCACGGCCCTGAACGCCTACAGCCCGCCCGGGTGGTACCTCAACCCCGTCGGTTTCAACTTCCTCAACCACAAGAACAAGATCAGCGTGCAGCAGGCGTACTACCGGTCGAGACGGGACAAACTGGAGCTTCGATGGTTCGCCCCAAAAACCGGACAGGACCCTGACCCGCGACACAGGCACTACTTCCTTCAGATCAGATCCAGGCGGGACTACGGTGAGGACGAGCACGGAAACGCGATCCGAATTCTCTACCACGTAACCGAGCTTTGGCACCATCCCGCGATGAGGGACCAGGCGAGAGCCGCTCCCGATGAAGTCTGGCTGCCCTCTTCTGAGACACAGGACGAGCTCCCGCCGGAGCAGGACGGGCCGACTAAAGTCAAGGGCGGGGGGACGGCACTCAAGAAGGCGGCAGCGCTCATGCGCGGGGCGGCATCACTCAAGCGCGCGACGAGAGTAGTCAAGCGCCCGCCGAAAACAGTCAAAGGCGTGATGAGAGCCGCGTCCAAATGGGAGAGGTTCTTTCGCCGATGAGCGACGCCCCAGGCATCGCAAGGCGTTCCACAGCGTCGGACGACGGGAACTTCGACAGTCTACGCGCGGAGGGCATCCGATTGCTCCAGGAATTGTCCGGTGAGACCTGGACGGACTACAACCTGCACGACCCCGGGATCACGATCCTCGAGCACCTGTGCTACGGGCTCACAGACTTGATCTACCGGACTGGCTTCGACGTGGAGGACTACCTCACGGGCACGGATGGGCACATCGACTTCGAGGCACAGGCGCTCCACCTGCCGCACGAAATCCTACCATGCCGGCCTACCACGGCGGACGACTATCGGCGGAAGATCATCGACGCGGTCCAGAGCGTCGACGACGTATGGATTTGGCCCTGGCCGCGCGAGGGCGGAGGGGGCGGGGGGGATGGAACGGCGGCCGGTGGCCCAGGGCTCTACCAGATCATGGTACGCGAAGGCGCATCAGCGTCGGGCACGCTGGAGGGCGCCGACGAACGGACTCGAGAAACGCTTTCGGAAACGCTCCGCGTGTTCCACGAGAATCGCAATCTTTGCGAGGATGTCCACGTCCTCACCGTCGCCGAGGAGATCGACTACCACCTGTCGGCCGACATCGACATCGTCGGTGCGCGGCCCGTCGTCGACATACTTCAAGAGGTCTACGAGGTCGCCGAGGCGTACATCGCGGGTCACCCCCGTCCCATCGACCCCGTTCGGTCCCTGCGGGACGGGATGACGCTCGACCAGATTTTCGAGGGCCCGAGCGGTGACACCGGCGTCACGCTGCTCGACGCTCGTGGCCTCGATCACGAGAACATTTTCATCGCGGACATCGTGTCGAGCCTGCAGACCGTGGAAGGCGTCGCGCGCGTCCGCGATCTGTATCTGCGTCCAGAGGGGTCTGTCCCGCCGCCCGGCCAGGACGCATCGGGTGGAGCAGCGGGCGCGCCGTCAACGCCGCCCCAGCCACTCGATACAGTGCCACGTTGCGCGAGGATCCCGGGCGATGGCACAACGAGGTGGAGTGTCCCGCGCCTGGCCGACCCTCGAAGGCGGCCTGTCCAGGGGGAGGGGCCCGAAGCGAAGTCTCGCTTCGCCGCCGCGCTAGAGACTTGGGATGATCGCGTGCGCCTGTGGAGAGATGGGCGCCGGCTGGAGGAGCCGGCCGACTTCCCGGCCAGGTACCGGAAGACCCGTCTCGATCGGCGGGGGCGAAGGCGCTCCTACGAAGAGTTGGATTCGTTCTATCGGGCTCCTCGAGGCGAGTATCGGGAGCTTGCAAAGTACCACTCCATCCAGGAGCATTTCCCCGCGATCTACGGCGTGAATGCCGAGGGCGTGCCCAGCTCCGCCCCGGACAGCGTGAGGCGCAGTGCCTACCGGCTCAAGGCGTATTTGCTGTTGTTCGAGCAGGTGATGGCGAATTTCGCGGCGAACCTGGACCATCTTCCGGAGCTGTTCTCGACGAAGCACGCCAAGGCGACCGGCGACTCCCTTGGCGCCGACTCCACCTATCGCTTTCAGACGCTCGGAGAGGACACGATTCCGGGGTTTCGTCAGCTCTTCGGCAGCGGGACCGTCACTCGGGATCAGAGATTCGAGGATGACCCCGGGTCGGCACCGACGGGGCCCTATCTCGGCGATCCACAGGGGCACCTCGAGCGCGTGATCGCGCACTTCGACGACGTAGAGGATCGAAAGGGGCGCCTGCTGGATCATATGTTGGCCGCGTTCGGCGAGTCCCTCACCCCGGGTTCGTCGAGGGAGCTCGAACAGAGCGAGGGTGGCGATGGGTCGGCGATCCCACACGTGCGGAACAAGGCGCGATTCTTGGAGCGCATCGTCGAAGTCACGCGAGATCGCGCGGGTGCTCTCGATTACCGCACCGGCGACTTCGGCGACGCGACGGGCTTCAAGCGACGAGTCGCGTTCCAACTCGGGATCGAAGAGACGGATGTCGGCTCTCTCACGAGCAACCCCTCGGTCGGCTCGGGCGCGGTTGGCGCTGAGCCACCCGGGAGGGAAGGGTTTCACGTGCTCGAGCATATCCTGCTCAGGCCGGCCGACGGCGCGGCGGAGAAGCACATGTGGGACGACTTCTACGCGTTTCGGATGAGCGTCTTCTTTCCGAACTGGGTCGGTCGGTCCCGCCGGCCTGGCTTTCGCCACCAGGCTGAGGAAGCGGTGCGGGTCAGTTGTCCCGCGCACGTCCACGCACAATGCTTCTGGCTCGATCCCGAAGAGATGGTGGCGCTGGAGGGCCTCGCCAATGCCTGGCTGCAAGAAAGGCGTAGGGAGCTCCAGGGGTTGCTGGACCTAGGGCGGAGGGGGACCGAGGGGCCCACCCCCTCGGTCGACGACCCGGCCGCCCAGCTGGTGAGCTTCGTCATGGAGACACAGACGAGCCATGGCATCTGACGACCACCTCATCGGTGAAGCTGTCTTCGATATTACGTTCGACTGGGGCGAAGACGACGTCGAGCGCTCCTTGGCGCTGACCGACCTGCTCAGGTCGAGTGTTCTCCCCCTGGCCGAGGCGGTGTTCGATGATGTGGCACCGGCGGACTCGGTCACCGTCATCGACCGCCTCGAGGTCGATCTCGGAACCGTTCCGTACGACGACTGGCGACGGGAGCTACGAGAGCGATTCCCATCGAGCTTGAGGGCGGCGCTCCAGGCTCGACTCGGAGCGCTCGGCCCCGAGCCCGACGACGGTGTTTGGACGGTGGATCGCGCTACTCATGAGCTCACTTGGCTCGGGGACTTCTTGCGGACGGGGCGCTTGCCTTGGAGCGCCGGCAGGCTCGGGTCGAGCGACTTCGACGCCGTCTTGAGGCGGATCGTCGCTACCGATACGGCCCGGTTCCTCGAGATGCTCCGGCGCTTGGCCTCGGATCGATCGGCAACGGGGAGGCTCGTGCGTCAGCTCGCTGACGACACGTTTCGCGACCTGCTCACGGTCCTGTCCATCGCGGGAGCCGAGCGGATGGCGAGCTTCCACGACGCCTTCACGGCGGCCGTGAGGCGGAGCGCGCTCACGTGGCACGAGCGGGACCGGTTCGAGCACGAGTATTGGGAGGCCGTGCTCGGCCTGATTCTGCGCGAGTCGCCCCCGGGCGGCGTAGCGGCGGTTGCACACGCCGCGCTTGGAGAGGTGTTGCCACCACCCGGTCGCGACGGCACGGGGCTCACCGCCGAATTGCGCCGCCTAGCCGAACGGACGTTGGGGCCGCCGCCATCGGGCCGCTCCCGTCGGCGGCCGCGAAGTCGGGCCGAGGAGGCCGCGTCCGTGACCGCGGCCCCGACTGCGGAGTCGCCCGCCGAGTTGCCTGGAGTGGGGCGAGCGCCGGGCGAGGTGGGGAGCGAGCCGCGGCTGGATGCGACAGCTAAGGCGCGGCTGTACGAGGCGCGCCTTAGCGCCGCGTTTCTGGGCGGCGAGATCGGGGCACTGCGCGGAGTGTGGCCGCGCATGCTCGTGGAGCGACCGGATCTGGTGGAGCTGGTCGTGCGGCGCTACGCGCAGCGGCTGGAGATACGGCGCCGGATCGTCGCGGAGTTCACGCCGGCGATGTATATGGACGTTCTGCGGGTCCTGGACCGTGAGGCGAGCCGATACGTGGGCGCGCTGTTGGGGCGGCTCGACGTGATCACGGGGATCGACGTGAGCGACGCGCTGAAGCAGACGCGGCTAGACCGTGAGCTGAGGGAGCACGCGCTCGCGTATGTGGTACTGGTCCGAGGAGCCGGGTTCGAGCCGAGGTTGTACGTGGAGTCGCTCGTGCGACGGCTGGCACTGGAGGAGGGCGTCTCCTACGCAGCGATGCTCGTGAGGGCGGCCGGAAACCTCGAGGCGGTGCAGGGACCCGACGAGTTCGAGTCCGGGACGCTCGCGATCCTCACGCAACTGGCCGAAGCCGCGACTCTCGGGGAGGTCGAGCGAAGAGCTGTGACCTCCCCGGTGACAGAACACGCGGCAGAGGTTGCTTCGCCGGAACGGGCCTTGGACCGTGAGCGAGTCGAAGCCGGACGCGCGGCCGACGACCGTGCGCGACTGTACGAAACCCGATTGAGGGACGCGCTCCTTCATGGGCGGACGGCTGCGTTGAACGCGCTGTGGTCGCGGATGCTCGTGGAGCGAGCGGACCTGGTCGAGCTCGTGGTGCGGCGCTACGCGCAGCGTCTGGACGTTCGACGCCACATCGTGACGCACTTCCCGGCGGCGATGTACCTGGACGTCGTACGCGTGCTGGACCGCGAAGCGAGCCGATACGTGAGCGCTCTGTTGGAGCGCCCGGATCTGATCACGGGGGTCGAGGCGAGCGATGCGGCGGCCACGGAGCGG
>Ga0066376_10003681_pt1 | contig 13575 bp, 13 predicted proteins | sample Knorr_S15_td_Bot_FD_77009 | JGI IMG/M metagenome (GOLD analysis project Ga0066376, IMG submission 77009) | Marine microbial communities from Southern Atlantic Ocean transect - Knorr_S15_td_Bottom_ad_5009_LV_A | ecosystem: Environmental > Aquatic > Marine > Oceanic | place: Southern Atlantic... | reverse complement strand
TAAAACGGAGGGAAATAAATACAGGAATTCTCAGGCCAACCGAACTGGCAAACGCCTGATGCCGTGCACGAAGTTGCTTCGCAGTGCGGAGCATATGAATAATCGGCGTGTATCGTCGGAGAAGTTCGGCAACGGCATTCGGCATCAGCTCAGGTTGTTTCACCAAGGCAGCACGTTGCTCGGGGAATTCGGTCATCAGCATAATCGCCCCACTGATCCCGTTCCGGGTTGTTTCATTGCCGGCCGCAATCAGGGTGGCACACATGCCATCACGAGTCGCATCGCTTATTGGCGCACCCTCAATATTAACGTGAGCGACGAGAGACATTAAATCATCACCCGGGTTCTCACGGCGCCTTTCAATCAACCATTTACCGTAAGCGAACACTTCCATGTAAGCCTCGAGGGCTGCGGCGGGATTTGGTGTGACTTCGGGATCCTGAGCGCCCACCATTTTGTTTGTCCATGATAGGATCTTCGGCTCGTCTTCATGCGGTATACCCAGCATGGTGCAAAGCGCCCGAATAGGTACGGGCTCGGCGATTTCTTTGACGAAGTCGATCTCGGCCCGGTCGGGCAAGGCATCGAGCAGTTGCCTGACAAATTCACGGGTCATCTTCTCAAGGTTTTGCAGGTTTTGACCAGAGAATGCCGGCATTAAGGCACGACGAAACTCAGTATGGTCCGGTGGATCAAAGCCCAGGATATTGCGCCCGATCACCTCCGATATCGAACTCATCTGCGAGCCTGCCGTGGTGACGTTGAAACCCTTTTCATTCGTGAAGCGCTCGGTATCGTGACTAACGGCATGAACATCTTGGTGACCCGTCAACAACCAGAATGGATCCATTTCTGCATTGCCAGGATGCCTGTGCACGCGGCTTAGCCCACGCAAGGCATCATAGGTATCAAATGGATGCCCATTCAGAAAAGTAGAAGGGTTCAGAAGATCAAATTCTTCTAATGCTGCTTCTGAATCAACCATATCAGTGATTCCTCGTTTTGCGCTCGCGATACTCTGACATTCAGAACCACCAGGTTCGCAAATCGATCATGACCTATATTGTTATCCAGGATTTTCCAACTACAGTTCAATCGACAGCTATCGCCGAACACCTTCTACCACCAGATAGACTTCGACATCGCCGATCCACTCAGGAAAACCATAATCAGCCGCATCAAGGATTACGTTTCCCTCGAAGCCGCTTCGATATCCACCCCAGGGATCATCTCCTTCCCCGATTTTATTAACATCAATCTCTACGGTTTTACTGACACCTCTCAGATTCAGCTCGCCAGTCAATGTACCCCCCTTCGCGCTACCGGTGTAACCAGTGCTTGTAAATGTGACCGAAGGGTATGCGGCCACATCAAAGTATTCCGATCCTCTTAGATGTTTGTCGCGTTCCGCATGATCTGTATCCAGGCTCCTGGCATCAATGGTCACATTCACGGTTGAGTTCTCAGGCGCGGCAGGATCATGTGAGAAGGTGCCATCAAAATCTTTAAAATGACCGAGGATGTAGGAAAATCCCAGGTGGCTGGCTTTAAATGTAATGAACACATGCTGACCTGTTTTATCAAACATGTACTCAACCGCATAGGATCGCTGGCAAACGAGGCAGGTGAGAAGGGTCGTGAATAGCACTATTGTTTTTGTCATGATGGATTCCGGTGGCTAGAGACAAGTAATATGCGACGCAGCGTGTCGTCCTTGTCAAAAAAATGATGTTTTAGTGCGGCACCAGCGTGGGCAATACCAAGCCCAAAAACAAAATAGGCGACGTACCGATGAACCGCACCCGAGATATCTTCCTGGTCTGGCAGACTGAGCACTGCAGGAAACGCAAACCAATTAAATACCGAAATACTGCTACCCTGGGCAGTGGGTATGAAATAGCCCGACACCAACACGACGGTAACGCCAATACCGAGTAACCAATGTGCGATCCAGCTACTCATCACCTCCCACGACCGGTGAGCCTCGAGACGGCTCGGCTTTCGGACAAACAAGCGCCAGCCGCCACGAGACAGCACGACGATAAACAGCAACATACCGATACTCTTATGCCAATGAGGCAATGTCGTATACCACGAGTCATAGTAGCCCAGCGTCACCATGTACCAACCGATACCGAACAAACCAATAAATGTCACGGCAATAAGCCAGTGCAAGAAGGTCGAGATCAAACCGTAACGAGTCGTTGTATCAGATATCTGTATTCCCATGGAGTCCTGGACAATTGAAGGAAGTGTAATGTCTGAAGGTTTTCTCAGGTTCGGCCAACCTGATAAGCTTAACGGTCGTTAACATTTATCGCTCACGAAACTGCCGCTCTCCAAACAGTATATCTCTGTGCTTGTCGCCATAACCTATAAGCCCTCCTGCGATCGTTTCCTTGGCCACCCTGTCCTGCATGATGGATAGTCCACGGATCACGGCAGGCCTTGCCTTCACGCGATCTATCCATGCTTTCAAGTTTGCTCGTGCAATCTGGCTACGACCGAGCGTCGTCACAGCGTAGGGCAGAAGTGCCATATCCGCGATAGAATATGTTGAGAGCATGAACTCACGATTCTCCAGATGCCTGTCTAAAAGACCCATTTGCCGGTTCATCTCGCTTAAGTACCTTTGAATCGCGTAAGGGTACTGGTGTTCAGGTGCCGCATAGAAGGCAAAATGCGCGTACTGACCAGACATCGGCCCCTGTGTCGATGCCTGGAAGAACAACCATTGCATCATCTGTGCACGTTCACCTGATGCTTTGGGAATAAATTGATCATGTTTTTCTGCCAGATACACCAGAATCGCGCAGGACTCCCACAACGTAATTTTCTCGCCGCCCGGCCCGAGAGTATCGATAATGGCAGGCTGCTTGTTATTGGGATTAATCTCAAGAAATTCAGCTGATAGCTGGTCTCCCCGAAGAATGTCGATTTCATGGCAATGGTAATCGAGTTCAAGCTCCTCTAACAGGATCGCTACTTTCTGCCCGTTTGGGGTTGGCCCGACATAGAGTTCAATCACCGGCTGGGCCGACATAGTGACGGGTCGCACGATAAAAGTTCGCGCTGGCATCGAGCTGGCGAATCGCCGGAAGCAGCGGGTGATCCTTGGCCTTGTTGGCAAATGCCCTGAAATATGATTCTTTTTCCCACCGTGCGAAGTGTAAAAAACCGCTGCCATCTTCACGCTCATTAAGTCGGCTTTCAATAAAACCTGGCTGGATTCGCAGAAAGTCATTGATGTATTCATCCAGTAACCGAAATGCTTCATCGTGTTTTTGCGGGGTGGTCTCGAAGGTCACAACAACAATAAAGTCCATCAGACGTTCCCAAGCCCCGTTGATTGCCAGGCGTGAAGTTCAAAGCCGTTGTTTTCGCGCCATCCCCAGACTGTTAGAAACCGATTGACGAGCTTCTTGTCCTGGCCGTCCTTGGTGACATCCCCGAAAACCACTCCTTCAAGAATGAAGATATTTCTGTACATCCGAGCTTCCGTGTCCCTCACTTCCAGGGAGTGATAGTCCGTCGTGCCGCTCGCCATGACTTCCAGGAAACTGACTTTCGAATCTGTCTTGCCGGAAGAATGCGTCCAGCTCAAATCATCCGCAAGGTAATTTGCCAATGTCCCAACATCCCCTGCGACCATCGCAGCACGCCTTTGCACATCGGCTAGGATCAGAGATTCAATGTCACTCACTTTTCAGCTCCTTGCTTCAACTCTCCTAGTGTCGGTACAGCACCCCGGTCCAGCTTCAGCACATTTATCCTGAGGATTATCTACCTGGGGTCGACCGTTTCATGATCAATAACAATAAGTCACTTCGACTCCTGTTCCTGTTCCTGTTCCTGCAGGATTCATCACTGCATCGCCATTGGCCAATTGCGCCGGGACATCAACGACTTGCTAGGCAGCCCCTGTTATAGGTTGCCCATTTGCTTTAATACCCTGCTCGTTCACGGGCAGATCCGCGACCGCTACACCCGCAGACAATGTCGCGCAAAATTCCAGCATGATGCCATCAGGATCAAAGAAGTAGAATGATCGCAACCAGGTCTTATCCGTTGGCATGTCAGACGTCCGGCTGGCATCACCTGTGATCACATCATCGTGATTTACTACCTGAGAACAATCAACTCCTCGGGAAACCAGTTCCTCCCGATAACCGTCGATTTTGTCCTTTGATACAGAAAACGCGACATGATTCATGGAACCATGGGACGAGGTAATCGTACCGTTGCCGGATGCGGCAAGGTTAGCGGCAGAAGTAACACCCGGCTGCGCCTGGCCAGCATCATCGAACCAAAAGAACGCTAGTTCCTGACCACCCCCCATATCGAAGAAAAAATGCTGGCCGTAACCCCCATCCAGGTCGAATCCTTTGTTCAGGTTCATTCCTAACTTGTTGGTGTAAAAATCTACGGTGCGTTCCATGTCCTTACAAACAAGCGCAAGGTGGTGAAGCCCACCAAACTCAAATGGCTTACTCATAGTCAATCCTCTTTTTTCCATGCACTGCCGGCCCAATCTGCAGGTACACCGTCAACCGGTGCCGGTACTTCTCTAATCCTCTCGTCTACATCATCGAACTCAAGTCGCAATGCCTTGCACGAAACCGCATGCAGATTATAACCAAGGACATGGTAGGTAATTTCCAGTATGTCCTCGTCGGAGAAATGTTTGTGAATCGCCTCGAACAACTCATCAGATGCCCGCCCTCCCTGGAGAATCAGTGCATCGCTCCAGGCAAGCACGGAACGTTCTTTTTCATCGAATACTGCTGCTACCTGCCAGTGACTGATCGCCTCGATCTTCTCGTCTGGGACGCCATTTCTTCTTGCGGCTTTGCAATGCTGCGAGAACACAAACTGGCTGCCCTGGGTATATCCCGCCCGCATAATGGCCAGTTCACGAAAAGCCCCATCAAGCTGACTGATGCTCTTGTCGGCGAACATACCGAACATGCCGAAGTGACTGGTTGCGTGATCAAAAATGTATGGCACCAACGCGAACACTGACCACCAGTTGCCCGGAGTCCCCGTTGCGGTGCCAGGCTCACTCACCGGATCCCTATCCCCAAACAATTGATCGTAGAATTTCAACACATTATCCGGCGCGTCCGCTCGTGATACCTGTCTTAACCTCGGCATATTTCTCTTCCGTTTAGTAATGACAATTAGCATCCTACTTGCTAACCACAAATTTAGTCAATAAAATTGACATTTTCTCACCAACCTATCAGAAGGCACCCGTCGTGGAACTCAAGCAAATGCTCGATGAAGGAGAATTCATCAGCGCTCCAGGGGTTTTTGATCCTCTTTCAGCCAGGGTTGCAGAGTCCTGTGGTGCCCGGACCCTTTACATGACAGGTTATGGCGTCAGCGCCAGCCTGCTCGGCAAACCCGATGCTGACATTCTGTTCCTGGAATCACCCGAATCAAAGGAGGAAATGCGCACCATTGCCGAAAGATTTCCCGAAATTCCCAAGCTTGCCAACATGGTCTGCGGCGGGGAAACACCGTTGCTTTCCGACAGTGAGCTAAAAAGAACTGGGATACCAGATTGTGATCCACCCTGTCTATCTGCTGGGGGCAGTCGTCACGGGGATGCGCGCAGCCATGACTACGTATTGGAAAAAGGTGTAGAGCATGAAAATGTAGCCGACCTCGAAGATCTCAACACGCTCGTCGACTTTCCAGCTATCTGGGCGCTCGACGAAACCGACTGAAATCTCTCTTCAAGCTTTCTCTTCAAGCCAGGATGCAATGATATCCGCCACCTTATCACGCGCGTCATCCGGCTCAACCAGGTAATGGTCGCCCACCATCATTTCCAGCCGTTTGTCTGTTGATGCAAGCGAGTCATGAATCAACTGCGCATCTCTTGGAAAAACACCGGTATCGGCATCGCTTTGAACAATTAACGCTGGCTCATCGATTCTTTGAAGGTGAGGAATACCACTGCAGTAAGAATCTCTCAGACTCCACATGGAAAGCCAGGTACGAATCGTATTGGTGAGGCCAATTCCTCGAGGCGAAAAGTTCGCAGCTTTAGGATCACCGGCATAACACCACTGCGGTCGTCTATTATTCGGGTCGATAGTGGGGTCCATCAGCCGAAGGTCCGCCCAGGTACGATACAGGTTAAACGCCCTGTCTCTCATACCATGCTTTGACAGGCGATCGAGTTCCTCATAGCACCAATCGGTAATCCGGTGATTTCTCGCTTCCTGCGCCGCTCGATACTTTGCGATGAACGCTTCGGAATAAGGCCGTCCATTCGCTTCGTCATACATGTTGAGTGCAGGCTCAATACTCGTCGGGTCTTTTTCATCGGTAATCGACGGGTCGAACCACTCCGTCAAAACTTCAGGCCTCCCGCCGTGTGCGCACAAAGAGATGTAAAGATCCGCCGGTTCAATCGCTTCAAGGGCCTCTGGAAGTTCCAGACCTGGCGTGGGTTTCATAGTCACCCCCTTTGATTGCGATTGATAGGCGGCCATCAGCGATCCGCCGCCGGAATTCCCGAGTATGACGACCTTCTCAACACCTGCCTCTTCCCGAAGCCAATTAACACCCTGGCCAATATCAACCAGTGCATGCTCCAATAGGAAAGCGTATTCCAGCCCACGAAAACGAGTGTTCCACCCAAGGAACCCGTACCCTCTTGCCGCCATGTATTCGCCAAGATAATGTTCGCTGAAATCAACGTTATAGTGGCTGGCAATGAGTGCCACCTTCGCCTTTTCTTTCACCGGTTCGAAGTAGAGTCCCTGGCAGGGGTTAAATCCCGCACCGTTTCTGGCCGCGGTGGGTGAGTTGGTCGACACGAAGGTTCGCTTTATTTCGGCCATGTGTTCTTCTCCTTTAGAGTCTGTTATTTGCTAGCCGGTAGGTACCAGATCGGAGACGACCAGGCTCGCTCTTGTATTTTCACATCAGCGCCAGGAAATTCATCACAGCGATTCTCTTTCCGGCATTGGTGCGCCGACCACCGCAGCGTTTCTTTTTCTTTCACCCGTGCATACCAGAAAGCGGGTTCGCCGGAAACAAAGTCGGGGTCTTGCCAGGCAATACACTTGGCCGCGGTCGAACCTTCCCAAAGTGTCGTCACAGACTCCTTGTATATCCCGTTTTCCAGTGTTCCCTTAATGACTTCAATTTTCTGCAACGACATTTGATCACCCGCCACCGTCAGACGAAAATGTGGGTCGCCAGAGGAAAATTCACCCCCATGGGCACTTTTTCTCCTGCGAATATGACGTTGCTGTGGGTGTGACGATAGTTACGTGTCGCAGACCATTCATAACCAATGAAACTGGTGAACCTGCAAGGATCGTTAGCAGCGTTGGCTTGTTGTTGAACGCGATCCCATTGGGAAACATAGGCCATGCGGCACGTTTCCGCGTTGTCGACACATGGTCCAAGCACCTGGGGCTTTTCATAGGTAATAGAGGGCACAACGTACTGGCGGAACAGAGCCATTCCTTCCGATGGTGAGGCATGCTCCCTCACATTCTTGCAATCCGGGTGGTCACCCATACCAGGCTCAGTACACAAGTAAAGAAAATCGAACCACTCTGCGTGATCCGTCACGGCGCCAAAGTCAAGCGGCCTGTTCAACTGAACCCGCACGCCGTCTGCCATTGTAAGCTCACCACCTCGTGCAAACCGATACGCATCTTCCGGACTATTTACCGTACCAAAGCTATAGGCATCCAGGGAGTAGGCGGTATGTACATGGAGGTCCCCCCAATAAACTTGCTTGCTTTTCTCAATGGTTCCTTCACAAGATCCGGCGAGCGAGAAAGATGGTGTCAGGAAAATTATCAGGTAGCCAACAAAGCGAATCAGCATGTCTTTAGTTCCCTCCGGGGATGGTTCTTTCTTCAAGAGAGCGAACCAGCGCAGTAATCGTGGCGTTTACCGGGGCAGCCGCTTCCACTAGCGCTGCTTCTCGTTCAACAGCACCGTTGATGACGTCTATTTCGGATCGGCGCCCTGCTTCAATATCCAAAAGTACCGAAGGTTTGGCCGCGCGCATTCTATTTGCAAATTCCCGGATATAAGCCACAGGGTCATCAACCGCAATGGGTATACCGCGCTTCTTCGCGATCTCCCAGGCTTCAATCGCTGCAGCCCGACTCACAGGGCCAATAAACGGATCATCCAGCACCTCACCTACCGTCATGCCTGTCAGAGCACAGGGACCGCTATAGGCAACGTTGCAAATTAGTTTTTCCCACTGGACAACTTCGATGTTACTTACTGCTTCTGCATCAAACCCCGCCCCACTGAATGCGCTAACGACATTATCGAGCTGTGCTCTGCTATTTTCCGCATACCTTCCCATTCGAATCCCTTTCATATCATTGTGGTGGCTATGGCCTGGCTCCCGAAGTGAAGCGCCAAACCCCTGAGCGACCCCGACAATTAGTTTTTCTGCGCCAAAAATATCGGCAACGATATCTGCGCTGCCAAGGCCATTTTGAATGGTCAGGACGCAGCCTGTTGATCCAACCATTGACCGGGCGTCGCTAGTCGCACCAACACGTGCTGCCTTTAAAGCAATAATAAGCAAATCCACTTCGGCACCAGGTGCTTCGCGATAGGCCTTAACAGGTACCGTGCGATCGCCACTGGCACCTGACACTCTCAACCCATTCGCATTGATCGCGTCGACATGTGCCTGATTGTGATCTATGCAAATCACACTATGTCCGTTTGAAGCAAGTAGTCCGGCATAGACTGAGCCCATGGCACCACAGCCAAATACAGCGATCCGCATACTCAAATCGCCTCCTGTAGTTTCTCAATGTAGGGCTTGAGCTCCAGCTTTTGTTCAAGCCCAAAACCCGGTGCTTCTGATGGTGTGACTTTGCCATCACTTAATTCGCAAGCTGGAGAAAAGCCACCGAAAGGTCCAAAGACACCAGGGTAGGCCTCGCAGCCACCCAGGTTGAGTCCTGCTGCAATATGAAGGTTGATCAAGTGGCCGCCATGTGGAAAACACTGCGCCCGATTCATACCCGCAGACTCCAGCTCGCTTAGCATCTTAATATACTCCGTCAATCCATAACTCAATCCTGCGTCCATCTGGAAAATGTCACGACCAGGCTTCATGCCGCCATAGCGCAGCAGGTTCCGGACATCTTGTAGACTAAAAAGGTTTTCACCCGTCGCCAGAGGCATGCGAGTGATCTGGGCGAGCTGGTTCATCAATTCAAAATCGAGCGGGTCTCCCGGCTCTTCAAACCAACGCAGTGAACGTGCAGACATCGATTCAAGATATTTAATGGCTGTTTCGGTATTAAAGCGCCCATTGGCGTCTACAGCCACGCGTTCACCAGCACCCGCAATTTCGACCGCTGCATCTATCCGTTCGAGATCTGTATCCAGGTTCGCGCCGCCGATTTTGATTTTGAACGCATCAAATCCCAGGTCACGGTAACCCTGCAACTCCTGCTGGAGTCTTGCCAGTGAATCAGTTGAATAGTAATAGCCGCCCGCCGCGTAGGTTGGCACTTCAAGCTGGTCGACGCGCGTACCGGTACATTTTGCAATCCAGGACCAGGCAGGTTCGTCTGCGAGCTTGGCGTTGAGGTCCCAAACAGCGAGTTCAAGAGCTGCCAGGGCACTCGCTCTGTCGCCATGCCCACCAGGCTTCTCGTTTTCCATGGCAACACTGAAAATAAGCGCCGGATCAAAAAACACTTCATCCTCTGTGAGTAGTAAGGCGGGATCTGCAGCAAGCACACGCGGAATCATCCGCTCATGCAGAATACCGCGCTGGGCGAACCGCCCGATTGAGTTGAAACCGTATCCGGTAACGGGCCGTCCTTGTTTGATTACATTACTGACGACAGCCACGAGGGAGACATCATGAGCAGAAAAATTGACCACGGCATTAGTCACATCACCCTCAAGCGGCACCGATATTTCGTGGATACGGCTAATTCTATGCAACGAGCTCAATCTCCCCACCACTTATAAAGTAGCGCCTCTTTCATGCCAACATAGCGTTGTGACGTGTAGGAGAATAGGAATTATAAAGCGTGTTTTGCCAGTTGTTTTCGCCATACATTTCAGTACACAGGACCCTCCTCGTAAACACCATCGCCCAATAACCTCGTTCAACGACCTGTGGTTTAAAAGGCGCAACGCGCACTTGAGCAAATAATCACCAAGCTGGGTGTCCGGGATTGGGGGCTCGGGATTGGGCTTCGCGAGCCGGATGGGATCATCCGGCTCTTGAAGTTTTTGCTTTCGCTAGAACGCGCCCATCTTGAATCGAACTTCGAGGCCGTAGAGTCTTGGGTCGGTTGGTGTGCCTGTTCGGCGCCAGCCGCCATGCTCTGTGGCTCCATATTGCTCGATCTGACGGAAGCCAATGTCGTCGAAGACGTTGTTGACGAATGCAGCAACTAACCAGCTTTCGTTTGGATGCCAGGCCACGCGCATATCCAACCTGTCGTAGGCATCAGCGGACTGATCGTCACGCTCAAATACGGAGAAGTAAACTCGGTCGATCCACGAGTAGTTCATGGTGAAATCGATGTCTCCACCTGAACTCAGCGGCAAGTTATACATCGCCCAACCACCAGCCTTGAACTCCGGCACCCTGATCATACTGTTACCCTTGATGTTGATCAGGTTCGTCGTCGCATCGAACAGTGATTCCGGTTGCTCAGGGTCGTTGGGATCAATCACGAAGTAATCCTTGGTGTATTCGGTCCCCGTAAAGCTCCCGTGGAATCCCAGTGTGAGCCTGTCCGTGGCTAACCAGGTGAGTTCCAAATCTATACCATACAACGTACCCTCAGGCACCGGAACGACATTAGTCGTATAGCCACCCGCAAACGCGACGCCATTGGCAAAGGTGTGAACGTTCTCGTAATCGTAATAATATACAGCTGTATTGAGCTGCAATTGATTATTGAGCAACGTGCCCTTGTAACCAAATTCGTAAGAGATCAGCGTCTCTGCGTCAAAGGTTCCCTGCCCGCTAAAGAAAACGAGATTGAAACCGCCGGATCGTAGACCTTTCGTAGCCGAGACATAAAAAAGCGTTTCATCGGAAGGAGTCCAATCGAGGTTGACACGCCAGGTGTTGTCCTCGGTATTCTTCTTCAACCTTCTGGATAACGATTGACTTGATGGTATTCCAGCCAGCATCAAGCGGCTGGGGTTAAGAATATTGCCTTCTGCATCCATGTACCCGAGTGCCTGGTTCATAGCGGCAAGGGTTGATGTGCAATTAGCAGCAATGCAACCCGTGCCCGGGGCAAAAAAAGCATCTGAGAAGCCGAGAGGCACGATTGTTTCCTCTGCGTAGTAAAACACTGTCTCATATCCATCGAGTTCATCCCGAGCCCAGCGAAGACCGAGCGTCAATGCAAACTGATCGTTAATCTGATAAGTACCCTGAGCAAATACAGCGTACGCATCACGTTCGGTACGGGTCTGGTATTCCAGATCGGTACCTATAGTAGAAGGGCCGTGGGGAACACTGTCTCCCGTGTCACCTTCCCAGGCACCGAAGCAGTACCAATCGAGCTGGTCTTGTGCGCCGATAGCTGCTCCCGCTAGACAGTTACCTGGCGCGGTTCCTCCCGCATCTACCTGGTTACTGACATTTAGAGCCGTGAAAAGACCTACTTTGGGTAAGCCAGCAAGAATCCCTAAAGGTTCACCATTTGCATATCGAGACTGACAGTCGACGTTGCCTACACAGTTGTAATCATAAAAATCACCGCGCTGCCTGATCTTCGCGTGATAAACGAACGCTCCAGCCGTAATCGACAGCTTTTCATTCGGATCAAAGAAAACCTGTAATTCGTTGGACGTATAGTTCGTATCCTGACTCACATAGAAGGTGCGATCGCCGAGTGGATTACTCGTGAGATCCACATCTGATTGGCGATCATAAAAATAATCGGTATATCCGAAGATATACTTCATCGCGAACTTGTCATTCACATCCCAGGTAAGGTCGAACGACACCGACTGATGATCGAAGAATTCATCCTGCTGACCGCTGGTGTCTGTCTTGAGATCATCACCCTTGACGCCGCTGATACCAATCAAACGTTGTCTTGCTGGATCGTGACCATAAGCGTAATTGTAAGAATCCGTCGTGCCCGTGGTTGCCATGTCGGCACCGGGTGTCACTCGCTGAGCCACGACATTGCTACCGTCCAAGGGATTTTTAAAGTTGAATGTCTCCTGACCCGTGATCATGCAAGATGTGCCATTGATGACACCAGGCGTTGCGATATATGGTGTTCGAGTCAACTTATTCGGGCAAGCAATGCCTGGATCAACTGCTCGAAATCCCCAGGCGTACGTGCTGGTATCACGTACTTTGTCCTTACCGCCACGCTGGGACAAGTTGAGAATCCCCGCGGCGTCAGCACCACCCATCATTCGGTGATAGCTGCGCTCGTTGCCACGAATGTTTAACGTGATGGTGTCGGTTGGCGTCCAGCGGAATGAAAGCGCGTAGTTTTCATCACCGTAGTCGCCGGGGTCACTATTACCTGACAAGTCATCGTAATAACCATCTCGCTCACGATTCATACCAACGAATCGTGCTGAGAGTATGTCCTCGATGAGAGGTCCGGAAACGACTCCATAGACTTCCACCAAGTTGAAGTTGCCGACTAAGGTACGGAACTCGCCGTAGAACTCATCAGTGGGCTTCTTGTTGATAAAGTTAACGGCGCCACCAATGGCATTTCGACCATAGAGGGTACCCTGCGGACCTCGCAAGAATTCGATTCGCTCAATATCAAAGAGTCCCCCTTCCGTTGATGCGATACCGAAGTCCTCGGAGTACACACCATTTTGGTATGTCGCGATCCCTGGATCGCCTCCCAAAGATCGGAAGTTTCGGCCAACGCCGCGGATTGCCATATCGTATGGCTCAATCACGGCTGCCGGAACCATTGCTTGCAGGTCTTCCTGGTTGCGAATGCCAAAGTCTTCAATCGCTTCCGCGGTAAACGCTGTAATAGAAATAGAGGTGTCGCTAATGGACGCCTCTCTTCTTTCAGCGGTTACGATGATCTCTTCAAGCTGTCGGTCTTCAGCGCCAAACGCTGAGTTCGATACAGGAAAAAATAAAAGTGTAGTTGTTATTATGAAACAGATACCACGCAGAATACGTGTACGCATTGCTTACCCTCCCATTATATGGATATGTAACCGGTACTTCAGCTATCGCGATGTTCTAAATTCATCGACAAACACTTGCACAAAGCCAATATCAAACAAGAGCAACAACAATCACGGCTCTTCTAGGAACACCTCATTGTAACGCCGGAGGATAGGAAATATAAACCGTGTTTTGCCACGAATACAAGAGTATTTTCATAGGCATGTTTAGGATAAAAGTTGGGGATAGCAGCTTCGCGGCCGAGAATGGTCAATATCTGACTGGCCACTGAGCTATTAGCCTACGGACGGTAGGGTTGATCACTGGTCAGCTTTTCTGATTAGGCAGGGGACTTCAACCGGCTAGTTGAAGGATGCTGGTTTAGGGTTGCCTTGCTGTAGCAATATTGACCGGTG
>Ga0066376_10003677_pt1 | contig 13583 bp, 18 predicted proteins | sample Knorr_S15_td_Bot_FD_77009 | JGI IMG/M metagenome (GOLD analysis project Ga0066376, IMG submission 77009) | Marine microbial communities from Southern Atlantic Ocean transect - Knorr_S15_td_Bottom_ad_5009_LV_A | ecosystem: Environmental > Aquatic > Marine > Oceanic | place: Southern Atlantic... | reverse complement strand
ATTTCCCATCTTCACTAGGACGATAGACATCTGCTCTAAGAATAACCCCATCTCTCATAGGTACCGGTACATCACGTTCTACACAAAATTGCATATTGAGAAAAAGACCTTTCTGAGTCTTATACTTGTATATACTTATTTGACGAGGGGCAGAACTTCTTCTCCTATTAAATCCATACAATAATCATAATCGTGCAATCTAAAACGAAGATCAAAGACGATATGATCGATCCCGGCATCAATAAATTTCCCTACTTCTTGCGCAATATCTTCTGGTGTTCCTGCCATAATCACTCCTTCCAAATCCTCTAGTTTCTCGAATTTTCCTGATTTTGGTTTGAGCCACCACTTCTGTTTATTCGCTGCATCTAGTAGTCCTCCCATATTCACAGGTTCCAAAGCCTTAGCAAGCGTAGTATCTGGACTGGTAGGGGGAACTGCTCCCACAGTTGGCATCTCTTGACCGCTCTCATCTGATAATTCTCTCAACTGGCGCATTCTTACTCTAAATGTAGGAATGGTGATTCTGCCCGGGAACCAACCATCACAATATTCAACCGCTCTTCTGGCAGATGCTGGGGTGGATCCTCCATACCAAATGGGTATCTTCCCTTTTGGTCTCGGCGCAATCCCTAATCCTTTTACTGGGAATAATTTCCCATCATAAGTTATTTCATCATTTTCCCACGCCAACCGCATAATTTCAACCGCTTCTTTTACAGCATCTACTCTGTCATCTAAACCCAATCCTACTAGTTCGAATTCATCTTTAAACAATGTAGCACCCGCTCCCATCCCCGCAATAATCCGTCCTTCAGCTAGCCAATCCAAGCTAGCGAATAAATGTGCCATATATAGTGGATGCCTCCATGGAACTGCAACAGCAGTTCCTAATTTTAATTTTTTTGTTGCTGCCGCCAATCCTGCCAATACTACAAATGGTTCTACCAAAGTGGCACTCGATCCTTCAAAACCATGCCCATGAAACCGCAAGAAGTGGTCTCTGACCCATACTGAATCAAATTCCAATTCTTCTGCCCTTTTTGCTCCTTCTATCAAAGAAGAAGCAGACACATGTTCTCCAAAATGTGGTAACAATAACCCATAACTAACTTTGCCCATACATAATTCTTTGATGACTTGTATACCTATTTCTTTGCTTTGTGCTCACACATCTAGATATACTGTTTGATCTTCTACCAAAACTTTGTATGTTGGAATACCTATGCCTGGATCCCCTGCATGTTTCCCAGTTCGAATATCATACGTCCATCCATGCCAAGGACATATTACCACATAATCGTCTGTAAAATATTCATCTGGAAGCTTCCCTAGTGGGGGGATCTCTCCTCCCACCCGTCTTCTTATATCCCCCGTACACACGGGGCCACTTTGATGCTGACAAGAGTTAAGTAATGCATAAAATTCCCCCTCTATATTGAATATCCCCACTTCAACTCCTTTTACCTTAACAACTTTGCTCTCACCATGATCTATCTCTCCCACTTTGCAAACCTCAATCATACCCCAAAGACCTCCTCGGCATTTTTCGCCAGAATTCCGGCCTTCTCCTCCTCTGTCAGGAATGTCAACCCAGTTATCGCACTTGGATCATCAAAATCTTCGTGGGGATAGTCTGACGCATACATAAGACGCTCCGGACCACCAAGCATCTCGATAACATATTGTAGATACTTCTTATCTGGAACTATCTCCATTGGCTGAGTTCCATAATAAAATTCTTTCATATATTCTGAAGGACGCTTTCTCAGCAACACCGCCTCGTCTTGCATTCTAAGATATTCCATATCCATCCGATACATCATCATTGGTATCCAAAACAGACCAGTTTCCTGGAACACAAAATTTAGTTTGGGGAACTTCTCAGGAACCCCTTGGGCGACGACATTCGCAACTGTTGTCATATTATCAAATAAAAATCCTAGAGCATGTGTCTCCATTATTGTTGTAAAACCTGATACCCATCCAAAATTATCTAGAGTGGCACTACCCCCGTGGAACAACACAGGTAAATCCGCACGTTGGCACGCGTCGTAAATCGGATCATATTTCCTATGCCCCATTGGGGGTTGAATTCGAGCTGTCAACACACAAGCACCAATAACTGCCTTTTCATCAGCGTATTCATCTATGAGTTCTGCAGCCTTCACCGGGTCATTGTATGGAACTGGAATTGACATATACATGCCCTCGTCTGCATCTGCTATTTTATCAAGCATATATTGTATATATGCCTCTGCAAACTTCGTCTGTCGCTTGTCTTCCTCTAGCATAGCAAATGTGAGAATTTGTTCAGATAACAACAATATTTTGTCAAAGGACATTTCTTCCATTAGCTGTACAACTCCCTCCTTTGTATTGAAATCAATATCCCGCCTCTTAATACTAGGATAATTAAATCCATCTGGTCTTGATAGACTTGGCCAAAATGATATGGGCACGCTCCTTTTGGCTGTACTACCATACTCAAACTTTAATTTCCATGGATCGTCATCGTCAATATAATCCACTATATCATACAAAGTTTCTACGTAGTGGGCATCCGTATCAAAAATAGTCTTTCCACCCATTGTCATATCGATCCATTAGGTCTTGTAATACCAAATATAAGTCGATTTAGTAATCCCGGGGGATTAATCACCCCTTGGATACAATATGTTATTGATATATCAATCTGAAAACTTAACATGTATCACCGCGGGTTTTCCATTCTCAGTCGCTTCTATTGCTCCCCTCAGTGCAGCCTCTAACCGATCTAATTCAACAACAGATTCTGTGTGGCTATCCACAATTTGTGAAGGGGCTGTAAAGTCGATTGGGTGATTGAATCTACTCTCTGGAATTCCATCTTGAACAGCTATTCCTTCGGGATGAGTTCTCTTAGTTGAACCTCTAACCGCATTCCACCCTTCATTATCATACACTACTGTCAGGGTAGGCATTTTCCTCTCTGCGGATAACCATGCCGTAACCGAAGGGTGCGAGAAAAGATATGCTCCATCTCCTACTAAACACCAAGTCTCTCTATCTGGAAATGCCATTTTGGCTCCAACTGCAGCTCCCCCCGCAAACCCAAGCCCAGATCCATACTTTGCAATGTAACTTCCTGGGTTGACCAGCTCTAAATTATTTAGTATACCCCCCGTGCTAGTGGTAGCATCCGTTACTATCATTGCATTTTTGTCCTTCACTCTATTGATGACGGCAGAAATAGTTGCAGAATTTAATTTGTTATCTTTAATTTGTTCATTAACACTTTCACTTCGTTTTTCTCTTTTTTTCGCACTGACATTTCCCCAAAACAATCGCCCACTTTCGCCATCTGCTGGATCTAATTTTTCAGATACTAATCTTAGTGTCTCAATAGGATCTGCAGCTATTGCCATATCTATATCAAAATCCCAATGTGGGTATGTGTGCTTCAGTGGATTATTTTCAATTTGAATTATTGGAATTTCCTTTGATGGGGCCGAAATAGAGGGAACCCATGGAACATCTGTATCGGCTAATATTATTAAATCAGCATGATCAAATACATCACCCGGAACGAAACCAACATGTTGTGGATGATTTCGTGGAAAATTCAACACACATGGGGCATGCTCAATTACCCCTGTCCCTGAAACTTCAACAAATTCTATCAACGCAGAAACATTTTCATTTACGGGAGGTCTTCCCATTCCACTAGTAATTATTACTGGACGCTCTGCAGATTCTACAAACGAAGAAATATCTTTAACAGTCTTTTCGTCCGCACCTGTCGTTCTAATTGAAATGGGACCTCTGAAATCCAATGAACATTTTACTTCTAATGCTTCTCTTGCAGCTGTCAAATAGACTGGACCTGCCGGAGGTCCTTTCGATAAAGCAACCGCACGCCTAATCATAGAAACTGGATTTGCAGGGGGCCTATATTCTGTCACCCATCTGCAGTACTCTCTGACGATATCCGATTGCTGAAAAGTATCCTGTAGGTAGTGCACCACATGATCTCTTGACCCAACATGACCCATGTCGGTTACCGGGGCTAGCCCAGCTATTATTATCACTGGGATATTCGACCGATGGGCATTATGCATTGCTGCACCGAGATTTTGAGTTCCCACATCTACATGAACCAATACCGCCTGAGGTTTTCCGGTGGCAGCTGTGTACCCGTGCGCGGTACTAAGTGCAACAAATTCATGGGGGCAAACAACAACTTCCGGCATCTTTCCATCTCCTCTTCTGATCTTTGCAGCCGCTTCTATCAATGGAGTGTGATCCGTTCCATAATTAGCAAACAAATATTCTACACCTTGGAGTGACAACGAACGAAGAATGGCTTCTGCAGCAGTAATTTTCTCTTTTTTGGAGCTCATCTTTGACTATATTAGTATCTTCATTCGGTTATCACTTCTGCGACATCGATCCCCCAATCTCATCAGGATATTTTTGGGACCCCTCTTTAGTTTTCCGTGCAACAAGTGACGCTACCGCCATCGATCCTCTATCCACTCTTCGAATCCCCTCCTTATAATATAGGACTGTCATATCTCTGAAATGATCCAGCAGCTCGTTTGATTTAAATCGATATTTATCTTTACTTGGGCCTCTATCCACCTGATCTTCTGTTCTAATGTGGTGCTCGTATATGATCATCCCACCAGGTCTCAGTGATTTCTTAATCGTTTGCATCATGTTTTTTTCACAAAAAAAGAAGTCAACTACTATGACATCATATTCCCTCTCTGCAAACTCAAATTCATCAATATCTCCTAATATCCAATTAACATTCACCCCCGCATTCTTCCCGCGCTCCTTTGCCCTTGACAAAGCAATAGTAGAAACATCTATTGCATCTACTTCGTAACCCATTTCTGCCAAATACACAGAATTCCTCCCATTTCCACAAGCCACTTCCAAACAACGTTTTCCCTTCCATTCTGTCCCTTCTATTGCTATCTTTATTAGAGAAGAAGCTTCGCTCCTCGGACGATATTCTCCCGACAAGTATCTTTCATCCCATTTAGCACCTTGGTTACTTTTACTTGTCATTTCTTTCCATTCTTTCCGATAAACCAATTGTTTCTTGTACCATCTCTTCTATTCTATTTTTCACTTCCAGACTCTCCAATTCAAAGCCCCCACCTCCGAAATCAGGCTCTATAGCAAAGACGCTCGTATTGGCAACTTCTACTCCTAAATAAACGAACACCGGTCTTAATTGCGAGTCAATTATTAAATTATGTTGTCTATTCCGTCCAGACATCACAATACCAGCAACTCTTTTTTTTTCTTTGAATTCTTGCCATGGTGTGTAATCAATAAGATTCTTAAGTGCCCCCGAAATTCCTAAAAAATATACTGGAGATCCGATAAAGTAAATATCCGCATCAAGATACTTCTTTACAGTCTCTCTAGTCACATCATCCCATTCATTTTGATCCTTACTCCTGAAAACTGGTAATTCTATACTCCCTAGATCTATATTCTCATATTCTAAATTTTTACTTTCTAACACTTCTCCCACATATTTCATCAACGCCCTAACTCTAGATGGTTCTCTCCGACTACCGCAAATCACCACGATGTTAGCTGAATTAGTAGATCCCATACTAGCAACATATGATTTCATCCCTTTTACCTCTTCTTCATATTTTTCTGCCAATCTAGAACAGTAATCTTTTCACCCCTTCGAAGAAGATTTCTTTCACAGCTACACATTTAAAGATATAATCGTGAAACAAGAAACTATCCCCGAAGTCAATATAGGCCTTGTTGGTCATGTCGACCATGGGAAAACAACACTAGTAAAAGCGTTGTCTGGAACCTGGACTGATCAACACTCTGAAGAACTCAAACGTGGCATTTCAATTCGACTTGGCTATGCAGACGCGACATTTAGAAAATGCCCCGATTGCGAAGATCCAACTTCTTATCTATTATCTGAAACCTGCCCCCATCATAACAAAAAAACGGATCCCTTACGTACTGTCTCTTTTGTAGATGCACCTGGACATGAAACTCTCATGGCGACCATGTTGTCTGGGGCGGCACTTATGGATGGGGCAGTATTAGTCGTCAGCGCAACCGAATCAGTACCCCAACCCCAAACAGAGGAACATTTAATGGCCCTAGAAGTCATTGGAATCTCAAACATAGTCATTGCTCAAACCAAGATAGATCTAGTCGATTTGGAAACTGCCAGAGACCACTATGAAAAACTCAAAGAATTTTTTTCTGGAACTATAGCTAAAAATGCCCCTATAATTCCTATTTGCGCTGATCAAAACATCAATATAGATTCCCTCATTAAATCAATAGAAGAACATATACCAACACCTAAACGAGATGGAAAATCTCCCCCTCTGATGTATGTAGCTAGAAGTTTTGATATAAATCGTCCTGGGGCAACTTGGGACCAGCTAGTGGGAGGCGTTTTAGGAGGGTCTCTCGTTCAAGGACAGTTCTCTGTTGGAGATGAATTAGAAATATCTCCTGGAAGGCGCATATCCACTTCAGGCAAAATTGAATACCTCCCCATCATAGCAACCATAAAATCCATTAGAGCTGGTAATTCTACTCTTGACACAGTCGGGCCCGGGGGTCTCATAGGAATTGGAACTGGGCTAGATCCTTCTCTCACAAAAAGCGATGGTTTGACCGGAAGACTAGCCGGAAAACCAGGAACTCTTCCTCCTCTTTGGGACTCATTCACCATGAATGTAGAACTTCTAGACCGTATTGTTGGTACTTCTGAATCTGGGGAGGTCGGACCAATAAACACTGGAGAAGCTCTAATGATATCTGTTGGTACCACCACCACCGTAGGAACTGTCACAAGCGCTAGAAAATCTGAGTGTGAGGTTTCACTCAAACGACCCATAATTGCACCCCTGCAAGCTCAAATAGCTATTAGCAGACGTGTTGGTTCTCGTTGGAGATTGATTGGAATTGGTACTCTTTTAAGTTGAATTATGGTTATTGTCGCACTCGATACAAACGCATTGATGGTCCCCGTCGAACTAGAAATTAGAATTTTCGAGGAGCTAGACCTGTTACTCCCCTCTCCTGAGTTTGTTATTCCTGCACCAGTACTGCAAGAACTTTCCTCTCTAAAATCTGGTAAAGGAGTCGCTTCTCGTGCCGCTCGTGTTGGTCTCGATCTAGCTAAAATGAAGTGCAAAATCATTAAAACTGAAAACGCCGCTGCAGACGAAGCATTTATGGAGCTTTCTTATACTCATCAAATAGACTACGTTGTAACAAACGATTTGTCTCTACGCGACAGACTCTTGGGAGCTGGTATTCCCGTAGTTGGCGTTAGGGGCCAAAATACGTTACATATCGTGGAGCCATAATATGTTTAAAAAGGTCAGAATAATCGACACAGTAGAAGTACCGCCAGACAAACTCGGAGATGTAAACAAAGATGTAATCAAAGTGTTACTTCAAGAAAAACTCGAAGGTCGTGTAGACAAATCTGTAGGCAGTATCGTAAGTGTCACTCATGTACATAACCTTGAAGAAGGCGTTGTTCTCCCTGGTTACCCGGGAGTTTACTATCCCACTGATTTCGATGCTATCACTTTCGATCCTGCAATGCAAGAAGTCGTTGATGGAACTGTGGTAGAAGTCGTCGAATTCGGAGCATTTGTGGGGATCGGCCCCATCGACGGTCTCCTACACGTTTCCCAAATTTCTGATGAATATCTTAGCTTCAATGGAGAAAACCAACAACTAGCCTCGGCCGAGTCTGGTAAATTACTCAAAGTCGACGATCCCGTCCGAACCAGAATTGTAACCAAGAGCATCGACGAACGCAATCCCCGAGAATCTAAGATCGGTTTAACAGCAAAACAGCCCGGACTTGGAAAACATGAATGGCTCGAAGACAAACGCGAGCAAGAGGCTGGTAATTAATGCCCACGAAAAAACGCCTCGCCTGTAGGGATTGTCTTAGGGTTTTAAATGACAAAAAAGCAGAAACTTGCCCTGCATGTGGCTCTGCTAGTATCACTAATGATTGGAGTGGGTATGTCGTTATTATCCACCCCCAACAATCTGACGTAGCACAAATTATGGGGATAAACGAGCCGGGTCAGTATGCTCTAAAAGTCAGATAACTATTGCCAAACCCCCTCAGCCTCCCTATTCAACTCCGAGATAAACTAAGAGAGCCAATGGGTTCTCTATATGTGGATACAAACGATTTACTTCCACATTTGGGGCCTCTTATCATTACTATAGGTGATATAGTAACATCCCATTTTGAATCAGCAGGAATTTCTCCAGATGTATCTATAATTGATCATTTAACCAATCGCGAACCCGTCGATTTTCTTCCCCCTCTTCAAACTATAGATTTTTTCACTGAACTCAAAAATCCTCCTGGAGTTCTGACACACGAACTAGTCCAAGCTATCAATCAAGCAATCAATCACCAAGACGGATCTTCTCAAATTTTAGTAATCGGAGAGGAAGACCTAGCAACCCTACCAGCAATCATGCTAGCTCCTGTCAAATCCAGCATAATCTACGGCCAACCAAACATGGGAATGGTACATGTAATCGTAACCTCTGCTACCAAACAAGACGCTTGGAAACTTCTTTCTCAATTTGATGGAAATATCGATTCTATTTTCCCCATGATCCCATAATTTGACCTGTAGTATCTTCGAAATACTTTTAGATAAGACTGAAAAATGTACCCAACAATGGAAATAACTATTTTATCCGAAACTTCCAATCCTCTATTACATAGGGTGGACGTTTCTTTCCTCATTGACCATGCAGGACCAACTCCCAATCGCATTGAAGTTCGAGACAACCTAGCGGCGAGATTAAATAAAAACACAGAAGAAGTCATAATCCGAAAAATCAGAACTCAGTTCGGAACGCGAAAAACCATTGGGGACGCAAAGATTTATGAAAATTCCGACTTCGCCCAATCAATTGAACAAGACCACATCATCCTCCGAAACCAATCTATCGTCGAAGACACCGAGGAAGAATAAATGGGGGCTCGTGGAAATTACGGTAATGATGGATCCGCTCAGAACGAACGTTGCCCAGAATGCGACGCTTCTTTTCTAGCAGAACATAACGACCGATTCCATTGTGGAAAGTGTAGTTATACTAGATGGAAATAACACTTATTGTAAACTTTCTACACAGAACTCTCAATCAATAGAGATAATCATCTTCCATCCCTACGCCAATAAGAACGGTGCTTTAAATATGACTGTTACTTTGGGCATTGAAGGAACTGCTTGGGCAGCTAGTGCTGCAATTTTTGATTCCAATTCCAACACAGTACACATCGAAACTATTCCATATCTGCCCGATAGTGGTGGATTGCATCCTAAAGAGGCAGCAGAACACATGAGAAAAGCGTTACCACAGGTTATCGAGACTATATTTACCAAATTAGAAACTCCTCCCGATGCAGTGGCTTTTTCTAGAGGACCTGGACTGGGCCCTTGCCTTCGTATATGTGCAACTGCTGCTCGGGCCCTTTCTGGAACTTTCAATGTACCCCTCATCGGTGTTAATCACATGCTTGCACATCTAGAAGTAGGCAGACATTTTTCAGAATTTTCTACCCCCGTTTGCCTCAATGCAAGCGGTGCAAATGCACACCTTTTGAGTTACTATGACGGCTATTATAGGGTATTAGGAGAGACAATGGACACGGGGGTAGGAAATGCTCTGGATAAATTCGCCCGTCACGTTGGATGGGCACATCCTGGGGGGCCAAAAATAGAAAAAACAGCATTGGATGGCAATTTTTTCGATCTTCCCTATATAGTTAAAGGAATGGATTTTTCCTTTTCTGGGTTAACAACTGCAGCAATCACTGCTTACGACCAAGGTCACCCCCTCGAAGATGTATGTTTTTCACTCCAAGAAACCATATTTTCCATCCTAGCAGAAGTTTCAGAACGTGCCCTATCTCTATTACATTGCGACGAATTCATACTTGGAGGTGGGGTCGGAAACAATGCCCGTCTACAAGATATACTCGAAAGCATGTGCACTGATAGGGGTGCTGAATATTTTGCCCCCGATCCCCGCTTTCTCAGTGACAATGCGGGCATGATAGCCATTTTAGGATCTTATATGTTCGATGTGGGCGACACCATCTCAATTGAAGATTCCCACGTTCTCTCTAACTTTAGACCTGATATGGTCAAAGTAACCTGGCCTGTACCTAGTAGAACTCTCTCTCCTGTTCCTCAAACTACTATCCAAGGATCTGAAGCACTTGTGGAATTCGATACAGACACCGTGTGGAAAAAAAGACTCCCCAAATCTTACCGAAATCCCACCATGGATCTTCGTCTCAGGCGTCATCGAACGAATGTCGAAGCACGACTTACACACGAAGCCCGAAAAATAGGTATTCCCACTCCTATCATCAAAGGTATAGATCCCCTCCATTTCACCCTCGAATTTCAAAAAGTTGGAGATGCAGATCTCTCCGACGGACTAAACCAACAAAGAGTAGAAAATGTCATTAACTATCTATCGTTGCTCCACTCTTCTGGAATTGTCCATGGCGATCCCACCACTAGAAATATCAGAATAGATTCCACCTCGAACCAAGTGTACTTAATTGATTTCGGTTTGGGATTTCACACCGATAATATAGAAGATTACGCGATGGATCTTCACATATTTAAAGGAAGTCTCATTGGAACATCTTCTGATTATAAGGAACTTTGGGATCACGCAGAATCTATTTACGGGGCACAAGGAGACTCCTCCGTATTAACGCGCCTCCAAGAAATAGAATTGCGTGGTAGGTATCTCTAATTATTCACTTTACGACGCCTATTTCTCCCTTCGACACTCCCACTGTTCCATGGTGCTTTTTGCCACTACAAATACTGAAAAAGTTCGCGAAGCACAAGCATATCTAGAATCTGCAGTCGAACATTTTGATTTTGATTACCTAGAATTACAATCTGAGAGCCTATCGGAGATAGCTATTCATGGCGCCCAGGAATCCTTTAAAGCCGCAGGTGGAAACCAACCCGTTATCACCGATGATTCTGGTATCTTTATCGACGATCTAGGTGGATTCCCTGGTCCTTATTCTTCATATGTATATCATACTATTGGACTCTCTGGAATTCTTACTTTACTTAGAGACTCAGATTCTCATCGTGCATACTTTAGAACTGCAATAGCATATTGTTCTGAAGATGAAACCGTGGCCTTTGAAGGTTCTATTAGAGGCACTATAGTCCCCCCCCGCGGAACTGAGGGTTTTGGATATGACCCCATATTCGAATATAACGGTAAAACATTAGCAGAAATGAATCTAATCGAAAAAAACGCAATTTCTCATAGAGGAAGGGCCCTTTCTAAATTAGCATCTTGGCTTGATAATGACCCCGTAGAACACCGCGGAGTCAAATAATATTTTCAAATAGGTTCACAAATGCCTCTGGCCTTTTAACACTTGTTTCAACTTTTGTTCTAATAGCCACTCCTGCTTTGACACTAGTCAACCTCTGGTCCCGGGAAATAATGTGCTGTGCATTTCCCACATATGCAGAAGCAAGTGTGGGATGATCTCTTTTTGAATGGTCCACAATTTCACATACACTCTCTGTGTCAACTCGCCACTTTTTTGCCAACTCTATCCCCAATTCCATTTCAATCATTTTTTGTGCTTCATCTAGCAGGGGGGTACTAGCAACGAGTACTATCCATTGACATTTTCGAATAATCTCCATCGACATCTTCGCCGACTTCTCTCCTTTGGCATCTTCTGCCAATACTTCTGGATCAACCACAACACGGATTGTAGGCATACTCATCCCTCTATTTGTGACCTTGCGAATACTTTAACTACTGCAATCCTGCCCCCTCCAGTAGACTCTGGAGGGCCTCTTTCTCCACTCCTCCCACCCCTCGATGTGGACTACGAGAAAACCCAGCAGGTGCGCCTCTCATTTCCATTGCAGCTTTCAAACCTGAAATGCCATAGGTACCCGTCACACCACGATTCAATTCGGCCAATCCGTCATTTAGTATTTTGGCACCTTCTTTATCTCCTTTTTTATACAAATCATAAATTTCAGAGCATTTTTCCGGAGCAATATTTGCTAGCGCCAATACTCCCCCAGTCGCACCCATTTCAAGTGCCTGTGCATAAATTCCCCCTGCCCCAACCAACATATCAAAATCTTTCTCTCTTGTCAAATTCACTTCTTGCCGAAATAAGTCCGAATCCCCACTAGAATCTTTCATCCCTTTGATATTCTCATTGTCTGACAGCCCCACTATCGTATCTGGCTCAAGGCTAACGTGAGTAAATTTTGGCACGCTGTACAAATATACTGGGATCGAGACCAATCCAGCCAGTTTTTCATAATACGCAGCAATGTCATCTTGACCATGGGAGAAATAAAATGGGGTCACAACTAGAGCAGCGTCCGCACCCGCCGATGCAGCCATTTCTGTCTGTATGGTACTTTCTCGTAGTCCTGGATGCCCTGTCCCTGCTAATATGGGAACTGAGGCAGATTCTACAACTATCTCGACCACTCGTGCCCTTTCTTCTGCTGTCATTAATTCTGCCTCACTATTTGATCCACAAGGGACAATAAAATCAACACCTCTCGTTTCTACCCACTCTACCAAGTCGGAGAGTTTTGATTCATCAACATCTCCCCTTTCATCAAAAGGGGTAACTAATGGGACTCCTGTACCTTCCATATATTTTCTCCCTCTGCCCTGGCAAAAAAATACACGATTAGGTTTCACCAACATCTTTGCCTTCTTTTTTCTCCGTTCAAATCACTACTATAATTACCCCGAGTAATTAATATTCATCTACAATATTCTTCATCATATATTGGATCCACTTCCCATTCCACCCCAAACCCCAATTTCCCACTTGATTTGTCACAAAACGAACCAAAACCATGTACTTTTACCATTTGTATTCGCATCTTAGTCTACTCTTTTATCTTATTTCAGAATCAAAACTGGTTTATATACTTCTGCCCTCTAAACCATTGATCTTTGATGCCCCCAAATTCCACCTTTTTACAGCTACCTAAACCAAACCGGGGTATCGATTTCTCTATATTCTCGATAGGAAAGTATTTAACCTAATCCGTAGTTTGTTGGGATTGCAGAGAGGAAGCTGAAGAAGTACCTCAGGATCTACAGGTCGGTTTACCCGATCACGACGGTCCGTTGTAAACAAGAAAAAATAATATGACAAATATAAATAAAAAAGTTCAGGCATTGCTCTTTTCCGCGTTGATGGTTCTTTCCGTCTTCGGTGGAGTTGTTGCTTTCTCTGGATCCGCATTCGGTACTGCCGTAGGTAGTGCAGAACTAGCTGATTCTGGAGTAACATTCTGGCAAGGTCAGGACATTTGGTTAGAAAATGGTACCACCACTGCTACTGGTAACACCCTACAAATACGTACTGTAGACGACAATAAAGTCGAAGGACTCGTAACTGAGTTCCAACTCGACGTTAGCTCGGCTACAAAGAACGTAAAGGGAGATACTCAGAGTATTGGTACCGCAAAAATTTCGACTAGTGGTCT
>Ga0066376_10003674_pt1 | contig 13591 bp, 9 predicted proteins | sample Knorr_S15_td_Bot_FD_77009 | JGI IMG/M metagenome (GOLD analysis project Ga0066376, IMG submission 77009) | Marine microbial communities from Southern Atlantic Ocean transect - Knorr_S15_td_Bottom_ad_5009_LV_A | ecosystem: Environmental > Aquatic > Marine > Oceanic | place: Southern Atlantic... | reverse complement strand
GTTATCATAGCATTTCCCTCAATCTTATATCATACAATGCAGGTGCTTATTTCTACCAGTTGGAAACAGCAAACTTTTTGGAGACCAAAAGATTACAGATTATTAAGTAATCGAATAAAAAAAAGAATAAATTTTAGACACCTGCTCTTCGGACTGGGTGTTTTTTTGTTGAGTGAATAGGGCAGAGTTTCGACCGGTGATGGGAAGCCGATTTCCTCCATGCTTGATAAGGCTAAGTTTTGACTTCTGATTGGCAATTCCCAGTTTGCAATTTTACCTAAAACCTAATAACTGAGTACCATTTCTGTCTTCGTCAATATTTTAGTTTTGACTACTGACTACTGACTACTGACTACTGACTACTGACTACTAATATCCCTCAATAATCTTCAGCTTATCAACCATGCGATTTACCGCTGGGCAGATCTCTACATTTTTCATGGTCAGCGGAAGTATATGGCTCATCTTTTTGCGATTGGTGTGTGGGTATTCTGAACAAGCCCGTGGTCTTACATCATAAATAGAGCAAGTGTTGTCGTCGTCTAAAAAGGCACAAGGACTTTCTTTAAGTACTATATCAAAGTCATCATCTCGCATTAAATATTTCTCCTGAAAAACACCCGATTTCATGTTGAGGTGTTTTGCTATGCGGTCTACATCTTTTTGAATGAAGATAGGGCTGGAGGTCTTACAACAGTTTGCGCATTCCAGACAGTCAATATTTTCAAAAACTTCCTCGTGGGCTTTGTGAAACTTTTCATCCAACTCAGAGCCCTTCATTTTCTTGAACCTATCAAAAAGGCGTTTATTGGCTTTCTTCTCTTTGAAAACCTTTTTTTTAAGTGCGTCTATTTCTTCTTGCAAAACAGTGATTTTGGCAAAAATAGGTATTTATTTTCATCGGGGAGCACTGAAAAGGTTTGAGTGCTAAGTTTTGAGTCTTTGGGGGAAATTATTTTTTTACCTAAAACATAAATGCAGATTACCATTTCTTGTCTTTCTCCATATTTTAGTTTTACCTATTACCGTCTTCTTATTGAACGATTTCCTATTTTTGTAGTCTAAATAAAAACTATGATTCCAAATGAGCAAGACCCTATGGGGCAGGCCATTTATAATTTTTTCCACAATGGTGATAAGAGTCCTGTTCTTGTTGACACTAATATCACACTTGATGAAGAATTACCTGTACCTTATCTTTTTCGTTCTTATGATGAGATGCCACTTTTGGAGAAGAAAGCCTTGTATCTAGTAAAAGGGAAGGTGTTGGATGTGGGAGCTGGTGCAGGGTCACACAGTCTTTTTTTACAAGAAAAAGGTTTCGATGTTACCGCTATGGATATTTCGGCATTGTCTTGTGAAGTGATGAAAGATAGAGGGATTAAGAAGGTTCATTGTGGTGATGCATGGAACTGGAAGGGAGAAACCTTTGATACCTTATTATTTTTGATGAACGGTATTGGTTTAGTGAAAACCCTTGGAGGGCTTGAACCCTTCCTTCAGCATTTAAAAACAATGATTAATCTGGGTGGACAGATACTGTTAGACTCTTCAGATTTGAGATATATGTTCGAAGATGAGGAGGGAGGCTTTTGGGTAGATTTAGCTAAAGAATACTATGGAGAGCTTGAATATAAGCTCAGTTATAAAGATCTCAAGTGCGAGCCTTTTCCTTGGCTCTTCATCGATTTCGAAAAAATGAGAGAGAAGGCTATTGCTGCTGGATGGAAATTGGAGCTAATCTATGAAGATGATCATTATCACTATTTAGTTCGTTTGAGTCTGTAGCAGCTAGCCCCGCCTGAACGAATTCATTCGGGCAGGAGTTCACAGTTTTCGAGTATAGTATTTCAAGGGCTGTATGACTGTCCGACAATTTTTATTTTCAACGACAACTACTGATACTCAGTATTTTCTTTCTTAAATATTCATTAGTTTAGAGCTATAATACTAATCAAAGATTTATGAGAAATATATTCAAAGTCTGGCTATTGTTTTCGATAGTACTACTCTCATCTTGTTTGAAAGACAATTTGGATAAGATTGCTGGCGTAGAGGGTAGTTTTAGCCTTGCTATCCCTTTAATTGAGTCTTCCACAAGTCTTATTGATATTTTACCTGAGGACGAGCATCTTATCTCTGACGATGATGGTTTTTTAAGAGTCTTATATCGACGCGATAGTATCGCTAGCATTGATACCGATACTATGTTGGTCTTTGAAAATCAGGAGCCTGTTTCGGAGAGTTTTGAATTGGGGAAAATAGAATTAGAAGATTTTGAGACTTCTATTAATATTAGCCTCTCGCAGTTGATTAGTCAGGTAAATCCTTTAATTGAAGGGCAAATTATTGCTGGCGCTAATCTGCCTCAAGCTTATTTCCCACCTATCTCACCTACTTTTGGGGGTTTGTATAGCAGCCCAGCTAACGAGACTTACCAATTGATGGTATTGGAGTCAGGAAGCATAAGCTTAGAAATTACGAACAATTTTAGTGTTGCTTTAACCGATTTAGTGGTAGAGCTAAAAAATCACATGAATCAATCGCTTATAGGTGCTTTTACTTACCCTTATATAGAAGTGGGAGCGCAACTTAGTTCGACGATAATATTGGATAATTCGAGCCTTTATGATGTTTTAGATTTCGAAATTGCATCCTTTTCTACTGATGGAAGTGGTCTTGACCCTTTTAATGAGAGTACTTGGGTACCAATTAATTTATTCGATGAATTAGACCTTCATATTATTTCGACTAGCCTAATTGCAATACAGGGTGTTGCCAGTTTCGAAGATCAGGAAGTGGCCGATGAAACGATAGACATGGATTTAGCGATTGATGTTGATGAGGCCGTAATATCAAAGATAGTTTTCTCAGAGGGCTATATTCAGTTCGCTCATAATTCTACCATTAGTCCAAATCTAGAATTAGTATTAAATAGCAATCAATTGCTGGATAATGGTCAGCCCTTTTCACAAACAATATTTGTGACCAATACTTCTCAAGCGGGAACCGTGTTTACTACTGTTCCACTCAATGGTATGGAACTGCATCTTGTTGATGGCGAAACACAGATTCAAATTGATTATATAGCAAGCCTCTTGACTTCGGGAGAAATGATTGATTTTTCTGCCAACGATTTTGTTCAATTAACAATTGATATTATCGAGCCAGAATATGCTTCTGTAGAAGGCTATTTTGGTCAGCGTACAGAAATAATTGAGGAGGCTGAAATTGAGATGAACGCACAATTCTTGCAAGAAATTAGCAGTGGTTTGGTGTTGGAGAATCCACATTTAATATTACATACCGAAAATAGTATTGGCATCCCTATAGAATTACAAATGGATATTACTGCTTATGCAAATGGCGATAGTCAAGATTTAAATGCAGCATATCAGCTAATCCCTTTTCCAAATAATTCTCAGCAAGGACAGACAATTTCGGCTGATATCGCATATGATAACTCGAACTCGTCAATAGGAGAGCTCGTATCTCTCAACCCCGATTATCTTACATATGGAGGGCAGGTAGTTTTAAACCCTCAGGGAGAGACTGCCGAGCCTAACTTTATAGTTGCAGGTTCGAAAATCAATATAGATTTCGAGATGGATTTACCTTTGGAGATTCGTTTTGAAAATGCCGTGATGACCGATACCGTCGAAATTGGCTTAGAAGGAGAAAGTGAATGGCCTGATGAAATTGAGTCAGTAAAATTGGCGCTGCATATTGAAAATGGATTCCCCATGGATTTAAAAGTATTTATATTATTGATGGATTCTCTGAACTCTACAGTATTGGACTCATTGGATTTGGATGTGTTTGAGGCCGCCTCAGTTAATGCAAATGGGCAAGTGAATCAACCTTTAGTTTACAATTATAATTTTGAGCTTACTGAGGATAATCTTCAGGCTCTTTACGATGCCAATCAGGCGATAATACGTGTGGATATGAGCTCGTATGATCATGAAAATACGGCGGTAAAACTCTATACGGATTATGAGTTTTTATTGGGTGTTGGTTTATTGATAGAATTAAAAATAGGAGAATAAATGAGGAAGATTATAAGATTACTGTTTGTCCTATATAGTTCGGTTCTTTTTGCCCAAACGAATTCGGGATATATGTCGAATTCGTTTATACTCGACTCGAGGATAAATCCTGCTTCAATGCCTGGTAAAACTACAATTATTGGCCTGCCATTTTTGTCAAATTTCAGCCTTGCCGGACAAGTTCCTTATAGTTTAGATGATGTGTTTAGAACTCGAGAAGATGATTCCTTATTGGTTAGCATACCTCAGATTTTAGAGAATAGTCACAATAAGAATAGTTTGTATTTATCACTTAGGGAACAAGTGTTTTATGTGGGGACTACAATTGGTTTTGATAAAAAAACTTTTCTCTATATAGGTGATGAATTTGTGACTAATGGGGGCTTTAGCTTTAGTAAGGATTTCCTAGCTTATTTTTTAGAGGGAAATGGAAACTTCTTGAATAAGAAATTGGATTTTGAAACAGAAGGTTTCGGGTTTACTAGTTATAATAGTTTGTATATAGGCTTGTCGCATCAAATCGATAAACAATGGAAGGCGGGTATGCGATTCAATTATTTAAATGGGATTTTAAATTTGCATACGGAGCGTTTTAATATCAGTTTTCACACCGATTCAACATCTAGACCAACATATGTAACCGATGTTAGTGCTGATATACTAATTCAATCCTCAGGTCTTAGATTATTGACTGATGGTTCTAACGGCTTCGACTTTATGGAGCTCGACATCATGGGGAATAGAGGTTTCTCAATTGATATGGGTGTGGAGTATCAATATGATGATAAGCTAAGATTCTCGGCTTCGGTAACAGATTTAGGGTCTATTAGCTGGTCAGAAATCAATAGCAAGCACTATCAAACAAATGGAAATGTAGCTTACACTTTTTCTGGATTAGATTATGATGATGAGGGGGAGAACGACTTTCAAGATCAGATTAATGAAATGACTGACTCTTTGAAGATTGTTTTTGAGATCGATACTTTATTAGGTTCTTATAGCACTTCATTACCTGCAAATATTTATTTAGGCGGTGAATACAGCATAAGTAAAAAGCAAAGTGTTTCATTACTGTACCAACATTCTAAAATATTAAGAAAAAGGTATGGGGCTTTGAGTCTTGGGTATCAACATCAATTAACCAATTCGTTCAGAGGTATGGTCAATTACCATATTATCAATTCTTCATTTGATAATTTAGGCTTGGGCTTTGTATGGTCTCCACGAAAGTTTCAACTATATCTTTTAGTAGATAATGTGTTTGCATGGAACCTACAGCGCACAGAGTCTTTGTACTTTAAGATGGGGATGAGTATCCAAATAAGAAAAAAGGAACAAGCGACACCATTCACAGAGGGGAAGATGTTATATTAAACTTCTTTAAGCACTATTCGAAATTCAGAGTCAAACTGAAGTTTCCCATTTTTCTTTTCGCCATTAATTGAGAAGCCTTTAATTAAAGGGCTTTCACCTTTTTGGATGAGGATTTCAATTTGTTTTTCGCTGAGGGATTTTCCGTAGACATCAAATGGAATTAACGTTTTACAGCCTTGCTGATAGTTTTCGCAACCAAAGGCGCTATTACCTTTAATAAACTTCCCTTTTTTACAACGAGGACAAAGGAGTTCTTCTTGCTCTTTAGCTTTTATGTCAATAGTAAAGCTCTCATTCAACAGGAGTCTAGCCTCAGTTTTAGTACCATTAATCTCGAAGCCTTTTATCCATGATGTTGTCTTCTTTTCAATTAATTGAAAGGCTTGCTTTTCAGTAAGTTTTTTCCCTTGGTAGGTAAAAGGAATCACAAATTTGCAACCCTCTTTGTATTGGTTGCAGCCATATGCGCTCTTTCCCTTGATTATTTTACCATGATTGCATTTAGGGCAATTGGGACTTGTGGCTGCTTTTTTGATTTTCATGTCAGCCTCGCTAAAGCGCTGTACCGATTGACGATTCTTCACTTCTACAACTACTTTGCTAACCATTTCTTCCATTTCTCTTTGGAAGATTTTAGCATCGTAATTCCCTTGCTCTATATCCCGTAGTTTCTTTTCCCAAGCTCCCGTTAGCTTCGGTGATTTTAATAATTCGTTTTTAATGGTATCAATCAGTTGGACTCCCGTAGGACTGGCAACAAGCTTTTTCTTCTGCTTAACAATGTATTTACGTCTATATAGAGTCTCAATAATTGCCGCTCTTGTGGAAGGTCTACCAATACCATTTTCCTTCATTAAATCGCGCATCTCATCATCATCCACTTGTCGCCCTGCTGTCTCCATTGCCCTCAATAAAGAACCTTCGGTATACCACGAAGGAGCTTTGGTCATCTTAGTCTCTAACTTAGGTTTGTGAGCACCTCTTTCTCCTTTTTGGAAATCGGGCATAATTTCCTCGTTTGAATCAGCGCTAGAATCTTTTCCAAATACAACTCTCCACCCTTGGTCAATAATTTGTTTTCCACTTGTTCGGAATGGAATATTATTAGCGAGCCCCTTAACTGTGGTGTTAGAAACGGTACAGTCTGGGTAAAAGGCTGCAATAAATCGTTTAGTGATTATGTCGAAGACCTGCTTTTCGTGATAGCTTAATCCTGAACTAGGGTTTTGCCCCGTAGGGATAATAGCATGGTGATCGGTAATTTTTTTATCGTTGAAAACCTTTTTAGATTTTCGGATAGGCCTGCCTATGAGTGGGCTAATGATTGAGTCATAAACCTTCAACCCTTTTAGGATGCCTTCAATTTTAGGGTATACATCGCTAGGTAAAAAGGTGGTGTCAACACGTGGGTAGGAGCATAGTTTTTTCTCGTATAAACTCTGAATTGTTTTCAGCGTTTCATCAGCAGAAAGATCAAAACGGTTGTTGCAGGATACTTGTAAGGAGGTTAGGTCAAAGAGCCGCAAAGGACTTTCTTTTCCCTCTTTAGTTTCGTTAGAGACAATTTCAAATTCTGTCTCACTAATAGATTTTAGTTGAGAGTCGGCCTTTTCTTTATCGTCAAACTTACCTTCTTCAGCATTAAAAACGGTGTCTTTATATGTTGTTCTAAGAACCCAATACGTAGTCGACTTGAAGTTTTCAATTTCCTTCTGACGATTTACAATCATGGCTAGGGTAGGAGTTTGCACCCTACCTACCGATAGAACTTGTTTTCCACTTCCATAGCGCAAAGTGTATAAGCGTGTTGCATTGAAGCCTAGCAGCCAATCGCCAATTGATCTTGATTTCCCTGCTTCAAAAAGATTATCAAATTCAGAAGCGTCTCTAAGCTTTGCAAAACCCTCTTTTATGGCTTCGTTGGTAAGCGATGAAATCCACAAGCGCTTTACAGGCTTCGTGTTTTGTGCATGCTCTAAGACCCACCTTTGGATTAACTCTCCTTCTTGTCCAGCATCCCCACAGTTAATTACGCTAGAGGCATTCTGGATTAATGTTTTGATGATGTTAAATTGACCTTCAATACCTCGGTTATCGATTAATTTAATTTCGTAGGCAGGAGGTAGTATAGGTAGGTATCTTAAGTCCCAAGCTCGCCAAGCAGGATTGTACTCGTGAGGTTCCTTCAGTGCGCAAAAGTGCCCAAAAGTCCAAGTTACCTGATAGCCATTGCCTTCAAAGTATCCATTTTTCTTTTCTGTAGCCCCAATAACTTGGGCTATTTCTCTCGCTACACTTGGTTTTTCCGCTATACAAACTTTCATTTTTCATCCTCTTGTAGAAGCTCGAAAATACAAATTCTTTCCAATCAAAACAGCCTTGTGGATAAGTCGTGAAATTGTTGAAAAATATACTGGCATCAGTCTCCGTTTTGTCAGTGGGTAATCACTTTTCTTAGTACATTTAAAACAAATTCTGAGTACATGTTATCAAGGTCAATCATCGCTATATTTTTTTCTGTTTTATTGTGGGGAGTCTGGGGCAAATCAAGTAGAAATGTTCCCGAACCGCCAGTAAATCCCCCTTACCTATCAATCGAAACTCCTTGGGCAGATTCGCTGATGCAAGTCATGACTTTAGAGGAGAAAATCGGTCAGTTGTTTATGGTGGCTGCCAACGGTAGAGATACCGATGAGAGTGATTATCAATTGATAGATAGTTTGATAGAAAACTACGATTTAGGAGGTTTGATTTATTTCCAGTCTCATCCTACAGAACATGTGTCTTTAGTAAACCGATTTCAGTCTAAATCAAAGATTCCTTTGATGAATGGTATTGATGGGGAGTGGGGTATGGCTATGCGTATAGATAGTATGATGGCTTTTCCTTGGAATATGACCTTAGGGGCTATTCAAAATGACACACTCTTATTTGATTTGGGAAAGGCTTTAGCTAAAGAGTCGAAAGCTATGGGTATTCATGTCAATTTCGCTCCTGTAGTGGATGTGAATTCCAATCCTTTAAATCCTATAATCAACGCTCGATCTTACGGAGAACTTCCTGAAAATGTAGCTCAAAAAGGAAAGGCATTAATGTTGGGGATGCAGTATGGTGGTGTTTTAGCTTGCGCAAAACACTTTCCTGGCCATGGCGATACGGGCTCTGACTCTCATAAAACACTTCCAGTAATCTATCACGATAAAGCAAGAATTGACTCTGTAGATATCATTCCTTTTAAATCGCTGATTGACGCTGGTGTTGCTAGTGTTATGGTTGCTCATTTAGATATTCCTGCTTTGGATTCTACAACAAATCGAGCTTCCACCTTATCGCCTTATATCGTTGATACTTTATTGCAACAAGATTTAAACTTTAAAGGTTTGATATTTACTGATGCCCTAAACATGAAGAGTGTTAGTGCTTATTATGAAAGCGGAGCATTAGAAGTGTCGGCATTGCAAGCTGGAAACGATGTGTTACTCTTTCCTGAGGATGTCCCTGCGGCAGTTCAAGCTATAAAAATAGCCATTTCTGACAGCTTATTAACCGAAGATCGCATTAATGCTTCTTGTCATAAAATATTAAAGGCGAAGGAATGGATGGGTATTCATCGCAATGCTCTAGTAAATGATGTGAGCGTTCGTGAAAATGCACAGGACCAACACACTCTTTACCTAAAAAGAAGATTAGAAGAGGCGGCTTTAACCCTAATCAAAAGCGAGGATAATATTCTTCCGATTATTGAGTTGAAAGATAGAAAACTTGCGGTTTTAACTTTAGGTGAAGCTTCAGGAGAAGCATTCGTTAAACAGTTAAATCGCTATGCCAAAGTGGTTGTATTTAATCCAGAAGAGGATTTAGCAATGGATGTAGATGTCTTATTCATATCTGTTCATCGTTCCAATAAAAGTCCATGGAAGTCTTATAAGTTTAGCGAAGATGAAAAGATTTTAATCAGTCGATTATCTCAGCAAACTAAAGTTGTCTTAACTGTTTTTGCAAACCCTTATAGCTTGCTAAATGCTGAGTTTATGGATGACTTGGATGGAATGTTAATGGCTTATCAGAATTCTGAGTCCATGCAATCACTCGCGGCACAGGCCTTATTTGGCGCTTTGGATATTTCAGGAGAATTACCTGTGAGCATTTCAGATAAGTATGCTGCTGGTTGGGGAATCAAACAAGCTTCCATTGGTCGTTTAAAATACACCATGCCCGAAGAGCTAGGGATGAATGGAGATAGTCTTGCTTTTATTGATTCTATTGCCAATTATGCAATTTCTATAAAGGCTACTCCTGGATGCCAGGTTTTGGTAGCTATACAGGGAAAGGTGGTTTATCATAAATCTTTTGGATACCATACTTACGATAGTCTAAGGGCTGTAGATGAGTTTGATGTTTATGATATTGCTTCTATCACAAAGATTGCCTCAACGGTTCCATTACTCATGCAAAAAGTGGATGAGGGCACTTTTGATCTCGACCGCCATTTGATTGATTATTTATCGATGGAGGACACTTGCTCGAAAGCTCATAAAACCACTCGTGAGATATTATCCCACCAAGCACAACTATGGCCTTGGATTCCATTTTACGAGGAAACACTAACAGAAAAAGGAGGTCCTAATCCTAAGGTCTATCAATCGTCGATGGATGAAACCTATGAGCTGCAAGTAGCTCGTGATATTTATATGAATAGGAGCTATAGCGATACTGTTTTAGATAGAGTACTACATTCAAAAATGAGAAAGGAAAAGGGCTATAAATATAGCGATTTGGGCTATTATCTTCTGAAAGAAATTATTGAAAGACAGGAAGGAGCCTCGTTGAAAGATTTAGTTCAAAATAGGATATACAAGGATTTAGGAGCGAATTACACTAGCTATCATCCGCTAGAAGTATTCCCCAAGGAGCAAATTGTACCTACTGAAAAGGACGAGTATTTTAGAAAGCAATTATTACAAGGTTATGTACACGACCCTGGAGCAGCCATGCAAAATGGAGTGGGCGGCCATGCTGGTATTTTTTCAAATGCTAATGATCTTGCCAAGCTTATGCAGATGTATTTGAATGGTGGTACTTATGCAGGTAAAGAGTATATCAAACAAAAGACTCTACAAGAGTTTACTTCTTGCCAATACTGTAAAAAAGATAATAGAAGAGGTATAGGCTTCGACAAGCCTGTAATCGATGATACTGAAGGTCCAACTTGCTTAGAAGCTTCACCTTCAAGCTTTGGTCACTCTGGCTTTACGGGGACTATTACTTGGGCAGACCCCGAACATGATTTGATTTATGTATTTTTGTCTAACAGAATACATCCTTCAGCCGATAATACTCTATTGGTGAAAGAGAATATTCGAACGCGAATACAAGAGCTTATATATCATTCTATAGAATAAGTTAAATGAAAATAGGTATTGTTTGTTATCCAACCTTTGGAGGAAGTGGAATAGTAGCTACCGAATTGGGTAAAGCCTTGGCCGATAAAGGGCATGAAGTGCATTTTATTGCCTATCGTCAACCGGTGCGATTGAGCGATAAAATGGGAAATATTTACTTTCACGAGGTTCCTGTAGCCGATTATCCGCTATTTGAGTACCCACCTTACGAATTGAGTTTAGCTTGTAAGCTTTTGGATGTAGTGAAGTACGAGAAATTAGACCTGCTCCATGTTCATTATGCTATTCCGCACGCATATGTGGCCTATTTAACCAAGCAGATGCTGGCCGAAGACGGGATTTCTATTCCAGTTGTAACCACCTTACACGGTACCGATATTACCTTAGTAGGAAAAAGCCCAGCTTTAACCCCAGCTGTGAGTTTTTCGATTAATCATTCGGATGTGGTAACGGCAGTTTCAGAAAGTCTTCGCGCGGAAACTTTTGAGAGTTTTAATGTGAAAAAGGAGATTGTGGTCATCCCTAATTTTATTGATTTCGATTTACACGATTTTACTCACGACAAAGATTTGCTAAGGAAGTTTGCTCCAAATGAGGAGCGAATCTTAATACATATATCCAATTTTAGACCTGTAAAAAGGGTTGCCGATGTAATTCGAATATTTGAAAAGGTTTCTAAAGAAGTGCCTTCAAAATTATTAATGGTTGGCGATGGACCCGAGAGGGCAGTATGTGAGTATCTATGTAGAGATCTTGGTCTTTGTGATCAGATTGAATTTTTAGGGAAAACAAAAAATGTATCTCGACTATTGGGGATTTCGGACCTCTTTATCTTGCCTTCAGAAAAAGAAAGTTTTGGATTGGTAGCTCTTGAGGCTATGGCAGCAGGGGTACCAGTAATCTCTAGTAATTCAGGTGGTTTAGAAGAGGTTAATGTTCACGGAGAAACTGGTTTTGTTAGCAATGTTGGCGATGTGAACGATATGGTGAAGAATAGTCTATACCTTTTGAATGATGATCAAGCATATCGCGAAATGAGTGAGCGAGCATATGAGCATTCTAAAAAGTTCGACATCAAGTATGTTTTGCCTTTGTATGAGGCCGTTTATAAGCAAGCTTTAAAATAAATACTTCAAGTACTTCTAACTAAAAAATCATGTGGAAAGAGGAAAATAATTCTTTAGTAAAGGAATATGTGTTCAAAGATTTTGAACAAGCTTTCTCGTTTTTAAATCGAGTAGCTGCTATCTGCGAGCAAGAAAATCATCACCCTGAAATTTACAATGTCTACAATAAGGTAAAACTCACATTTTGCACTCATGATGCGGCTAATACGATTACTGCTAAGGATTATAAGATAACGAAGCTTATCGATTCTATTGACTTATGAAAAAGCATGAATTAAGCATCAAAGGCTATAAGGATAAAGCGATATCAATTGATTATCGCTACTGTGATTCTGATAAACCCTTGATTCCAATTGTTTATGTTCATGGTTTTAAAGGTTTCAAAGATTGGGGTTCTTCCAACGAAATAGCCAATTATTTTGCTGAGCATGGCTTTCTATTTTTGAAATTTAATTTTTCACACAACGGTGTTAGTAAAGAATCTCCCTGCGATTTTGTTGATTTAGATGCTTTTGCTGAAAATAATTATTGGATTGAACTTCAGGAATTAGGGCTAGTGATTAATTGGTTAGAGTATTCTGATTTACCTACCGACTTTTCAAAATTGGCTCTTATCGGGCATAGTAGAGGAGGTGGTATTACTTTACTTCGTACGGCTCAAGATTCACGTATTCAAAAAGCTATTACTTGGGCTTCGGTTAGCGATTTTGAAAAGCGCTTCCCCGAAGATGTTTCCGATTGGAAAGCTAAAGGGGTGGAGTACATTTACAATGGCCGCACCCAGCAAATGATGCCTTTGAACTATCAATTTTATGAGTCCTTTTATGCACATCATGCGGAATTAGATATTCCTAGCCAGTGCAAAAACATTCACCAAAAAGTATTGGTGATTCACGGCACTGATGATCCTGCTGTAGGGATTGAGGAAGCCCAGCAAATTAGTAGTTTGGTAAAGCAGTCTCAATTAGAAGTTATTAAAGATGCTGGCCATACCTTTGGAGCCGTGCATCCCTCCGTGTCTAAGTGTTTAAGCGAGCACCTGTCCTTGGCTGTAAATAAGACCTTCGATTTTTTGACTTTTTAATTGCCTTAAAAATAGATATCTTTAAATTCTAAATTTCAACCTCTAAGATTACCCCCGATGAACTTCATGACACTCCCTAAATACTGGAAAGCTTTTACATACATCTATTTCACACTTTGCTTTATAGATCTTTTCTTCTTGAGCTTTCCTCAAGAGTTTGTTGATGGCCATTGCATTGTAAAGCCATTAATAATGTGTAGCATGATTTACTATTTCATAAGAACACTTTCTGATAGAAAATTCTATAATTGGGTCTTGGCAGCATTTGTTTTTTCTTGGTTGGGTGATATTTTACTGCTGGGGCAACAAATCAATGAACTCTTTTTTGTGGTAGGTTTAGTAGCTTTTTTAATTGCTCACCTTTGTTATGTGACCTATTTCTATAGGAGTTCACTTCGTAAAATATTTTCCAATAGAGGAATTAGCACTTTACAGGTATGTACCATTTTCTTGGGTGTTTTCCTCTATGCTTTTATGTATCCAGGTCTGGGAACTTTAAAAATACCCGTTTTTCTATATGTTATTGCCGTAACAATAATGGGGGTGAGTGCTTTG